>ERZ1036412.47-NODE-47-length-148561-cov-23.955833_pt1 | contig 148561 bp, 122 predicted proteins | sample MGYA00514218_ERZ1036412 | MGnify/ENA primary metagenome ERZ1036412 (study PRJEB33795, sample SAMN09464944) | human gut metagenome | host: Homo sapiens | place: USA: Stanford, California | collected 2016-11 | study: EMG produced TPA metagenomics assembly of the...
GTCGTTGCGCTCGTCCCCGAAGGCCACCGCCCGCTCCAGGGGGATGCCCAGGTACGCGCACAGGGCGGTCATGGCCGCCCCCTTTGTGGCGTCCCGGTGGGTGAGCTCCACGTTGCCGGGCAGGGAGCAGGCCACCGAGAGTTCGGGAAACTCCTCTGCCAGGGCGGCGAGCACCGCCCGCTGGGTTGCCTCGTCCCGAAAGTAGCTCTGGATCTTCTGCACCGGCCGCCCCCGGCGGCCCACATAGCCCCGCAGATCCTCCATGGGGCGGCGCATCTCCCGGATGATCCGCCGGGAGACCGGGTCCAGGATCCAGTCGTCCAGCGCGGCGTAGTACCGGGCCTCCATCCAGCCGCAGTTGTCCTCCATATAGCAGTCCAGGGTGCCGGGAAAGTCCTCCAGCCGGGCCATCACCCGGACGGCCAGCTCCGGGGACAGCTCCGCCCGGCGGATGGCCCTCCCCTCCGCCCGGTCCCACACCACCGCCCCGTTCATCACAATGGCGTACCGCCAGAAGGGCAGCTCCTGCACCGCCCGGGGGATGGCGTTGAAAAAACGCCCGGTGGCCGGCACGAAGGAAATCCCCCACTCCGCCGCCCGGGCCAGGGCCTCCGCCGTTCCGGGGGACAGTCCCTTGTCCCCCAGCAGCAGGGTGCCGTCCAAATCGCTGAAGATGATATCAATGCGCACCGCAGATGCCTCCTGACCGCCCCGTGGCTCCTTCCGGGGCTCCGCTGTCTGTTTTGTCTATTATACCGTGTCCCGCCCCGGAATTCCACCCCGGTCTGTCCGATTTGACAAAACGCCAAATATAGTATTGCGCTTTTCCGGTTAGCCCTATATAATGTAGCGGACGAATGAATTGCAAGGAGTGGCAGCACCAGTGAAAATCATGAAGCGCAACGGCAGCGAGGCCGCCTTTGACCGGGAGAAGATCGCCGCCGCCGTCACCAAAGCCAATCTGGCCACCGACCAGCCGCCGGAGCTGTCCGGCGGGCAGGTGGCCCAGCTCGCCCTCAGCGTGGAGCAGGCCGCCGTCCGGATGGGCCGCACCCTGTCCGTGGAGGAGATTCAGGAGCTGGTGGAGACCGAGATCATGCGCCTGGGCGCCTTTGAGACCGCCAAGCGCTACATCCGCTACCGCTATGTCCGCTCCCTGGCCCGGGCGGCCAACACCACCGACAGCCAGATCCTCACCCTCATCGAGTGCAACAACGAGGAGGCCAAGCAGGAGAACGCCAACAAGAACCCGGTGGTCAACTCGGTTCAGCGGGACTACATGGCCGGCGAGGTGTCCAAGGACATCACCCAGCGGCTGCTGCTCCCCCCCGACATCGTGGAGGCCCACAAGGCGGGCATCATCCACTTCCACGACATGGACTACTACGCCCAGCACATGCACAACTGCGATCTGGTCAACCTGGAGGACATGCTGCAAAACGGCACCGTCATCTCGGGCACCCTCATCGAAAAGCCCCACAGCTTTTCCACCGCCTGCAACATCGCCACCCAGATCATCGCCCAGGTGGCCTCCAACCAGTACGGCGGGCAGTCCATCTCCCTGGCCCACCTGGCCCCCTTCGTCCAGGTCTCCCGGGAGAAGATCCGCGGGCAGGTGCTGGCGGAGATCGCCGCCGTGGGCGGCACCCCCTCGGAGGAGGTGCTCTCCGGCATCGTGGAGAAGCGCCTGCGGGAGGAGATCCGCCGGGGGGTGCAGACCATCCAGTACCAGGTGGTCACCCTCATGACCACCAACGGACAGGCCCCCTTCGTCACCGTGTTCATGTACCTGGGCGAGGTGGAGGATCCCCAGACCAAGCGGGATCTGGCCCTCATCATCGAGGAGACCCTGGTGCAGCGCTATGAGGGCGTAAAGAACGAGGAGGGGGTTTGGATCACCCCGGCCTTCCCCAAGCTCATCTATGTGCTGGAGGAGGACAACGTGCGCCCCGGCACCCCCTACTACTATCTGACCAGGCTGGCCGCCAAGTGCACCGCCCGCCGCCTGGTGCCCGACTACATCTCCGAGAAGATCATGAAGCAGAACAAGGTGGATCAGAACGGGGAGGGCCAGTGCTACACCTGCATGGGCTGCCGCTCCTTCCTCACCCCCTACGTGGATCCAGAGACCGGAAAGCCCAAGTACTACGGCCGGTTCAACCAGGGCGTGGTGACCATCAATCTGGTGGACGTGGCCCTCTCCTCCGGCGGCGACCGCGAGAAGTTCTGGAAGGTGTTCGACGAGCGGCTGGAGCTGTGCTACCGGGCGCTGATGTGCCGCCACGAGCGGCTGAAGGGCACCCTGTCCGACGCGGCCCCCATCCTGTGGCAGTACGGCGCTCTGGCCCGGCTGAAGAAGGGGGAGCCCATCGACCGGCTGCTCTACAACGGCTACTCCACCATCTCCCTGGGCTATGCGGGGCTGTACGAGTGCGTCAAGTACATGACCGGCCGCTCCCACACCGATCCGGAGGCCACCCCCTTCGCCCTGGAGGTCATGGAGCACATGAACCAGGCCACCGCCGCCTGGAAGGCCAAGGAGCACATCGACTTCTCCCTCTACGGCACGCCGCTGGAGTCCACCACCTACAAGTTCGCCAAGTGTCTGCAAAAGCGCTTCGGCGTCATCCCCGGCATCACCGACAAGTCCTACATCACCAACAGCTACCACGTCCACGTCACCGAGGAGATCGACGCCTTCTCCAAGCTGTCCTTCGAGGCCCAGTTCCAGGCCCTCTCCCCCGGCGGCGCCATCAGCTATGTGGAGGTGCCCGACATGCAGCAGAACCTGGAGGCCGTGCTCCAGGTCATGGGCTTCATCTACGACCACATCATGTACGCCGAGCTGAACACCAAGAGCGACTACTGCCAGGTGTGCGGCTTTGACGGGGAGATCCGGATCGTGGAGGACGACGGCAAGCTGGTGTGGGAGTGCCCCAAGTGCGGCAACCGAGAGCAGAGCAAGCTCAACGTGGCCCGGCGCACCTGCGGCTACATCGGCACCCAGTTCTGGAACCAGGGCCGCACCCAGGAGATCAAGGAGCGGGTGCTCCACCTGTAAGGAGGGCGGTTCCAGTGTACTACGGCAGCATCAAGCCCTGCGACATCGCCAACGGCACCGGGGTGCGGGTGACCCTCTTTGTCTCGGGCTGCACCCACCGCTGCAAGGGCTGCTTCCAGCCCCAGACCTGGGACTTCCGCTATGGCCAGCCCTTTGCCGCCGAGACCGAGGAGGCGCTTCTGGAGGCCCTGGACCGTCCCTACATCAGCGGGCTTACCCTGCTGGGGGGCGAGCCCTTCGAGCCGGACAACCAGCGCGCCCTGCTCCCCTTCCTCCACCGCCTGCGGCAGCAGCTCCCGGACAAGACCGTGTGGGCCTTTTCCGGCTACACCTGGGAGGAGCTGACCGGGCAGAGCCGCGCCCGCTGCGAGGCCACCGGCGCGCTGCTCTCCCTGGTGGACGTGCTGGTGGATGGGGAATTTGTGGAGGCTCTCAGGGACATCTCCCTGCGCTTTCGCGGCTCCTCCAACCAGCGGCTGCTGGACGTCCCCGCCTCCCTGGCCGCCGGGCGGCCCATCCCTTGGGAAGGCTAAACAACAAAAAACAGGCCGGCCGGAGCGGGACCCCTCGCTCCGGCCGGCCTGTTTTTTCTCCACAGCGTCCTACATCCCGCCTCCGTAGTAACGCCGGGCCAGCTCCACAATGGCATTTAAGCACTTGTCATCCCGCTGCCGCCAGAGCAGATGCTCCTCGCTGGGCGGGATATCTCTCAGGGGGACGAAGACCACGTGCTCTCCGGCACTGAAGCGATAGAGCTCAGACAAAACAGCAATCCCGCATCCGCAGGCCACCATGGTGAAGATTTGGGGAATGGAGTCCGCCTCCTGGACCACGTGGGGTGAGAAGCCATTCCGGCCGGCATAAGTTACCACCGTGTCAAACTCCACACCGGAGATTTTGTAGTCTGGGACCAGAAACGCCTCATGCCGCAGTTGAGAGAAGCTCAGCTCTCCCGCCCCAGCCAGGGGGTGGCCGCCGGGCAGCACGGCGCAGATCTGGCTGACGGACAGGCTCTGCCGCCCCACGTTGTCCGCCCGGGGCCGGCCAAAAGCCAGGACGAAGTCTGCCATGTGGTCATCCAGGGCGCGGAGAAGGCCGTTTTCGCTGTAAAAGCGCAGCTCCAGCCGGAGGTTGGGGTATTCCTCCTCGATATGCCGCCGCAGGCCGGCAAAGGTATCGCAGACCCGGTCCCGGGGCAGGCCGAAGCGGACCAGGCCCGAGATGTCGCCCGCCGCCGTCCGGGCATTGTTCACCCCCTTACGATATACCTCCAGCATCTCCTCACACGCCCGTGCGAACTCCTCCCCCGCCGCTGTCAGTGCCACTGTCCGTGTGCTGCGCTCCACCAGCCTGAGGTTCAGTTCGCTCTCCAGCGCCGCGATGCTTTTGCTCAGGGCTGGCTGGGTGATGTATAGCTGCTTCGCCGCCTGAGTGTAGCTTCCGGACTGGCAGAGCGCATAGAAATGGGACATCTGCGCGATAGTCATACAGCCACCTCCTCGTGGTATGGCCATTATATAACATTTCCTTATAAATAAAAAGGAAAAACATGAATTTAACAAATAAGCCGACCCGTGTTATAGTTGCCATGGAGAGAGGTGTGCGGTGAAACCGCACCAAAGACAGAAGGAGGAAGAACGATGAAACAGACAAACGCATCCCCCAAGCACAGCTCGTGGGTCTACTACCTGGGGACGCTGGCCATGCTGGCGAGCATGCTACTGCTCCCCCATCTGATCCCGTCCTGGGCTGACGGGATCACCCCCGCCGGCGTGTCCATCGCCTGCGTGTTTGTGGGTGCCATTATCGGCACCCTGACCACCAACGACCTGATCCTGTGCGCCCTGTTCGCCATGGGCGGCCTGGTAATCAACGGCATTCAGACCCCTGCCCAGGTGATCAGCTCCTTTATGGGCGCCTCCTATGTGTGGCAGATCGTGGTGCTCTATGCCCTGTGCTACGTCATCACCCGGGACAACACCGGCGAGGTCATCGCCCGGTTCCTCCTGACCCGCAGATTCACTCAAAAATACCCGATGGTCATGGTGATGATGCTCCTCTTCGCCTTTGGCCTGGCCGCCGCCTTCATGGGGGTGTTCGGCGCCCTCATCGTGGGTTTCACCCTGCTGGATGGAATCTACGCCGAGGCCGGTATCGAGCCCAAAAGCAAGCTGGCCCGCCTGCTATGCCTGGGCGCCTTTATCACCATGTGTATCGGCCCTATGACCATCGGCAGCATGGCGGCCCTTAATCTGGCGGCAGGGCAGTTCTTTCTGGCCGCTGCTGGGGTGCAGGTAGTCACCTTCCGCTTCGTGGCGGAGGCCTTTGCCATTCTCATTGCCTTCTGCGCCGTCTTCGCTCTGGCCCTGCGCTTCCTCTTCCGGTGCGACATCCGAGCCCTGGGCCGGGTAGATCTGGCCCAGGCCCTGGCGGACAAGCCCCTGCGCCTGACCCGGAGGCAGTGGATCCCCTTGGCCGCCTTTCTGATCATCGCCCTCCACTCCTTCACCAGCCCCTACTGGCCTGAGATGCCGGTGCTGAGCGCCCTAAAGGAAATGGACACCGTTCTTTTTACCTCAGTGGCCCTGGCGGTGCTGGCCCTTATCCGGGTGGACGGGGAACAGATCTTCTGCCCTGTGGAGGCCTTCACCAAGGGCGTGAGCTGGCCCATTGTCATGGCCGTTGCCTCCATGGCAGCTATCGGCGGCCTGCTGGTGGCCGACGAGTACGGCATCAAAGCCTGGCTGACGCAGGCCCTGGGTGGCCTCTTCTCCAACCACAGCCCCCTGCTCTTTGTGGCCATGACGGTACTTATTACCTTGGTGCTCACCAACTTCTTCTCTAACACAGCCACCCTGCTGGTGGTCTCCTCCCTGGTATCCGCCCTGAGCGGTCCCCTGGTGGAGGCAGGGTATGACATCACCATCCTGGCCGTGGCCATCTCGCTGAGCTCCATGGTGGCCTACCTCACCTACGCATCCAGCGGTCAGGCCGCCATCCTGCTCAGTCAGAAAAACATGGACAACAAATTCATCTGGACCTACGGTATCGCGGCTATGCTGCTCTATGCGGCGGTGGTTATTCTGGTGTCCGCGGTGTGCCTCTTCTTTTGAAAGGAGCGTTTCGCCATGAACTATCCCTCTTTGGTGTCCCTGAGGGAGGTTGCCCCCAGGGACGGCTGGCAGAAATTCAAGACCGTCCTTCCAACCGAGGTTAAGCGGGAGCTTATCTGTAGTATGATCGACTACGGCGCCCGTGAGCTGGAGATCGGCGTCTTCAGCTCAGATCCCGTACGTGGCCGACAGTACCTGGATCTGGAGCCGCTCTGTCAGGCGGTGCTCCCCTATGCCGCAGAGAGGGGAGTCAAGGTGACTGCCCTGGTGGAGAGCGTAGAGGCCGCCCAACGGGCCAGGGCGCTGGGCATCCGCCACGTGGACTTCTTTCTCTCCGTCAGCGACGCCTTCGGCCAGGGCTTCGGCTTCACGCCGGACAGGGCCTTCGCCACCCTGGAGGCCATCGCCAACCTCCCGGACCTCCAGGTACAGGCGGCCCTGGGCGCGGTCTTCGGCTGCCCCTTCGGTGACGCCACTCCCCTGGAGAAAACCCTGGCTTACGCCCAGCGGGCCATGGAGCTGGGGGCCTCCTCCCTGGGACTGGGAGACTCCGCCGGAAAGGCCGGTCCAATCCACACCGAGCGCATCCTGCGGGGAATTCTGGAGCGCTTCCGGCCAGAGCAGATCTCACTGCACATCCACAACACTGAGGGATTTGGTCTTGCCAACTGTGTGAAAGCCATGGAGTTGGGCTTTACCCGGTTTGACGTATCCCTGGCGGGCATGGGCGGCTGCCCCGTGATTCCCAATGCCAAGGGGAACATTCCCACCGAAGATTTCGTCAATCTGCTCCACAAAATGGATATCGGCTGCGGCATTGATCTGGATCGCTGCACCGTGGCCTCTTTGGACATGAGCCGCCGGATCGGCGCACCGGTCATCAGCAGTATGGCGGGCAACACCCTTCTGAAACAGGATGCCTCCCCGCTACCTGTTAAATGAACGGCTACCTATGCCTAAAAAAGCGCCCGCCTGCGCATAGCAGTTGGGCGCTTTTTCCATGTGCATCTCGGAATGTATAGGCTGGAACCTTCGTTTACTGTCCTTCCTTCTTCTCCCGTTCCGCCATCTCGCCAGCAATCTTCTGGAAACTGTCGGCAATAAATCCATAGTTCTCCCGGCGGTGGGGTACCAGGCACTTGCTGCAGTCCTTGACGCCGCTTTCCAAATAGGTGAAGTTTCCCCCGCACTTCCGCCCCAGCATATAAAGCGGGCAGTAGCAGAACAGGCAGTTGAACTCCGTCCCCTCCGGCACCGGGTGGCAGGGGTAATATTCGCACTCCTTGTTGGTATAGAAAGCGAAGTGCTTGCCCTCCCAGTATTTTTTTTGTTCGCCCATAACCGTATCTCCTTCCCGTTGCGTCAATTCTCTTTTGTCTCCTCCCAAGGGGTAAACAGACAGTAGGCGGGGCACAGCTCCCCCATATAGATCCACACGTTCTCCCCCATCTCCACCGGCTCCGGGAAGGTCAGGTTGGGGATGAACAGCTTCAAAGTGGTACGTTTCTTCCCTTTCAGATTTACCCCCTCCGCCGTGGGGTGGGTCCGGAATTCCTCTACCTGCTGTGCCAGGTCGGCGATGCCGAGCTCCCGCGCCAACCGGGGCAGCACCTCGTTCTCCTTACAGTAGGATACGTGGTCGGGGTTCTTGATCCAGGTGAGATTCAGCATAGCGGTCTCCTTCCTTTCTGCTCGTCGTCACTGTCTCCTGCATAAAACTGCGGCCGCGGCAGATCCCATGATCCGCCGCGGCCGCTTTTCCGCGCGCTTTCCCGGCGCACACCGACGTGCGCCCCACGCTCAAACACCATAGGTCTTCCGGCTCGTGCCATTCCAGAGCGATCTCGCTCCTGCGTCTGCCGTTCCGCCTTCTCAGGGCCCTGCCCCAATGACCGGCTCACGCCTCGAACGGCAACCTCAAGCACATACGGCTACGGGTATAGCTCCGGACTCCCACCGGCTTCCCTCATCCCTGCGCCTGCCCGAAGGGCAGCACTCGCGCAGAGTCATGATGCTCCATATAAACTTGGCTGTGCACCCTTATTATACTCCATGCAGGCCAAAAGTCAAGAGACGGGTGGCGGTCCTGCTGCCTCGGCATTCAGAAATTGTGTTTTAATGATATTCAGACCCAACCGGCCGCCGGCCGCCTTGCCGAACCCGTCGATAATCTGATTGATTGTATCCGCACTCTAAAAGATTTTTAATTTTTCCTTTGCACGGGTGATGGCTGTATAGAAAATGCCGTGGGAGATCTGCTCGGAATTGCTGCTGGGGATGACCTCCTTGGCGGAATTGTACTCGAGGCCCTGCGCCTTGTGAATGGAGACTGTATAGGCCAACTGAAAGGGGACGACCGAAAGCCCAAGGAGTGGTCGTCGGAGATCCCGTCCAGCTACAGACGAAGTCATCCCCAGACTCTTCCGTGTTTTTGATCTCGTCCCCGCCGGTAAAGCGGATCACCGCAGAGTCCTTGCTAAAATCGAGCGACGCGAGAAACCTGGGGGAAATGTACTTCCAGAATACGCGCTCCTGCCCTCGCTTCCCCGTATTTAACACCAGGAACAAGATACCGGGGTCCAGCGTAACCTCCAAAGCCACATATGCAGGGAAGGCAAGATCCCGTAGCCGATAGTGGACAGCGCCGTCCAGCGATATCTGCGGGGTCGAGGTTCCCTTACTCTGGACCACAAAGCTCCGCTTTGGCCGCCTAGACACCTTTGGAGACGGGACTAATTCAAACGTCCCATCCGTATTAGGCCATGTGTCTTCAGTCGAGAACCTCTCACTGATTTTCCGCCCGAACCCAAAAATGCCTGGAGCATTGTAACAGCGTCCCGGTCATCACCAGACCATGCGGTGTGGGTGTTACTATATCGCTGAAGCTGTTCAGATATAATTTTCATGCCCCCTTCATGTTGACAGAAAATCCTTCCAAAATTGCTTATATGCTAATTGTAATCAATTTTCGCTCTTTATTACAAGCTACATGCCATATCCTCTGATTCCAAAATTATATCTTTTCCTTTCGCCTGCAAAATCCAGATAATATTTTGTAGTAAAACACCACTATAGCATGACTGATTGCCAGCATATCATAGAGGTATTACAAATTTAAAAACCACGTCTCAGCCTCAATTGGCTAAGACGTGGCTTTCAAATTTGGAACAGACGGTTAAAACCGACAAGAAAAAAGCCGCACACAGGGCGGCCCCAAACCGAAGCCCAGCGTAGGCTAGTTCGGTTTGGAAAGGAGGAGCAGCGGCGTGAGCGCGCTCTGACATATAAAATAAGTCGGAGCAAGCGATCCATAGCTTGCTCCGACATGGTGCGCGAGGCGGGACTTGAACCCGCACGTGCGTAATGCACACTAGAACCTGAATCTAGCGAGTCTGCCAATTCCACCACTCGCGCATCTTTAGCGCTCTTTGCAACGCGAAAATTATATTACCATCTGTCCCCCCACTTGTCAACTCCTTTTTTCGATCTTTTTGCTTTTTCTGGTGCGGAGTGGAAAATTCCAGTTGACAAATCCGTAACGGCTCGTTATAATAATCTAGCAGTCTTTCGAGACGACAATATGCGGATGTGCTGGAACTGGTAGACTGGCTAGCTTGAGGTGCTAGTGGCCCATGGCCGTACGGGTTCGAGTCCCGTCATCCGCACCATTGTAGACAAAACCTGCGTATAACGATAGTTATATGCAGGTTTTGTCTATACTTGGTAAAAGTGTATTAAAACCACAGCATAGAACTGGCTACCATTACATATTGCAAGTGTCAGCAAGCAGATTTAAAGAGATGGTATCTCTCTTAAACCTGCCTTTATTTATGTTTTGGAAAGTGAGGTACCTGTGAAACTTCCGTATGGCTACGTTTTAGCTGGCAAGGAAATCACTGCGCATGAGGAAAAAACAGATGCTGTCCGCGGTATATTTAAATACTATCTTGCTGGAGCCAGCTTAGGAAAGATTGTTAATATGCTCTTTGCAAAAGGACTTTCCTTCTCAACCGGTCATTCCAAATAGACCAAGGCCGCTATGGAAAAGCTTCCCGTTAACAAGAAATCTATTACAATCGTTGGCATGAAAGTATATTGGGATGCTCAATCGAAGAGGATGTAAAATATTATTCCATGTAAAGTTCTCTCCTCCAATATTCCGTACTGCCTTATTTCCACACGCCGAAACTTTTTAATATATACCGATCAGATATTCAATGATATAGATTTTAGGTATCTTAAACGATTTCCCAATCTTCATTTAGTGGATTGCGCCATCCTTCAAAAGCTCATACGCCGTCTTCTTACCGATTCCGCTTTGAAATCTAAACAGAAAGAGATGTTCCAAAGGTATAGTGACCTCTGGAACATCTCTTTTTTGGTAGCTTAATTATCTTTAAATTTACGGTACAAGCACGAAAGCCCTCTCCTCCCAGCCGCTGCTTTGACTGTACGTTGTAATATTTTCCAAAGTTCTATTTTTACTTTTTAGTCTAATTATAGTCATTTATACAATTAAGCATGATTTTTTTCATACCTAATAATTGCTGTTTGACGCTTGACCCTATAACTTCATCTAAACTTAGATGGAGCATTTTTCTCAATAAGAGTGCTTTAGGAGGGCATCCTTATGTCCAGAATACAAGCAACACCCCGTCTGCCGAACCACAGGAGGGGTGTTGCCCATACTTAATCTATGAACTTATTTTCTCAAAAGACAGGAGCACCTCAATTGCGCAACCACGCCTTCTCCAATACTTCTACAATCATCTGCGTCCCAGGCATACGGGCGTAGCAGCATCGACGGTACCCCTTTTCATCCTCGGTCTCCGACTCAAAAATGATCTCGCCCCCCTGGCCCACGATGAAATCCCGATAAGCCGGGTAGTCCTTGACATAGTAGGCGGTGTGGTGCATCCCGCCTCCCACCTCATCTACGAAGCGCTTATGTTCAATCTCGCCAAAGACGGGCTGGAGCACCTCCAGCTTCAGGCTGTCGGTCCAATCCAGCATGGCGATCCGAATCTGGCAGCCGGAGATTTTCTCCCCCCAGGCCCATACATTCATGGGTGTGAAGTCGTACACCTTCCCGGCGCCGTCGATCCCGAAGATCTGACGGATCTCCTCCAGCGCCCGGTCCATATCGGCCACGACGACACCCACATGGCCCACGGGCGGCAGACGGTCAATACTCATATTATCCACTCCTTGCTGTTAGACGCGGCCTTCCGGGCCGCGCCCTGTTTTTGATGGGGCCTCAGCAGAGCATTAGCCCGCAAAATTCATCCAGGTCCATGTTCTGAAAATACTGCCCGATTTCCCCCGCCGGCACCGCTGCCCGCAGAGCTTCCTCCCGCAGAGGACAGCCGATCAACCGCCGGGCCAGCTGGTCGGGTTCCTTTCGGGAGAAGAAGTCCCCATAGAAGGACAGCGCCTGGATTGCACCCTCCTTCAAATCCAGGCAGACCCGGATCTCGCCGCAGCCCTCTACCCTGCGGCGCTTGTCGATCTGACACCGGGGGGAACTTCCATAGTTCCACTCCCAGCGGTCGTACACCGCCTGCCGGATACGCTCCACCTGGTTCAGATCCCCCCGATCCAGCTCATAGGGGACTAGGTCACATACCTCTCCCAGGCAGGACCACAGCCGCTCCATGAAGGATTCTGTGGGCATCGGCTGATGCATATATGGCTTGATGTTGGTGACCCGGCTGCGCACCGAGGGCAGACCCTTGGAGGTCAGCTTGTCCCGGCTGGGAGCCAGCGCTGAGGACACCACGCTCAGGTCAGAGTCATACAGGAGCGTGCCGTGGTGCATCACCCGGCCCTCCTTCACATACTGGGAGTTGCCCGAAAACTTTCTGCCCCGGATGGTCATGTCATTTCGGCCGTTCAGCTCCGCAGGCACCCCCAGGCTCTCCAGCGCCCAGATCACCGGGCGGCAGAAGGTGGAGAAGTCAAAGTCGCTGCCCGTGTGGTCGGCGATGAAGGTGAAGTTCACGTTCCCCAGGTCGTGATAGACCGCCCCGCCCCCGGACAGCCGGCGGACCACTTGAATCTGGTTGGCCCGCACATAGTCGGCGTTGATCTCGGCGAAGGTATCCTGGTGCTTGCCCACCACGATCGTCCGGTCGTTGCGCCAGAGCATGAGATAGGACCGGTTCCGAGGCATCTGGTCAAAAATATACTGCTCCAGCGCCAGATTGAAGCGGGGGTCGGTGCTGGGGCTTTGGATGGCACGCATCGTGGCACAGGCTCCTTTCTCTCACAGGGATCGAATGAGCGCCGCGGCCGTCTCCGCCATCAGGCAGTGGCCGGCGGCGTTGGGGTGGAGGCCATCCGGCTGAAAGAGCCCCTCCTCTCCCCATCGGGTGAAGGCCCGGTCGAAGTCCAGGACCGGCAGACGGAAGGCGGCGGCAAAGCGGCGCAGCCAGCTCTGGTACTCGGCCAGCAGCTCTGCCGCCCGCTCCGGCATCAGCTCCGCCCACTCCCGCCGAATGGGCCGCCGGAGCCCCGGCGGGATCCCGATCAGCGGGAGGCCTCCTCCGGCGATGATCAGGTGGGCCATGGCCCCCATGTTGGCCCTGGCACCCACCAGATCCCCGCCGTAGGCGATATCGTTGGTCCCGCCCATCAGGAGGACCGCGTCCGGGTGCTCCCGGACCAGCAGATCGGGCAGGACGGCCAGCATACCGCCGGTGGTGTTGCCGTTGACACCCCGGCCCAGCAGCTCCGCCCCGGTCTGGGCGGCGCACAGCGCCGTCCAGACCAGTCCCCGCGGGAGGCCGAAGCCATAGGTCAGGCTGTCACCCAGGCAGAGGATCCTCCCTGTCACAGGGAATTGATGGCCCGTCCGTTCCAGGCGGCCATAAAAGCCTCACTCAGGGCCTCGTTGACCGTGGGATGGGGGTGGATCGCATGGATCAGCTCCTCAGCGGTGCCCTCGGCGGCCATGGCCGCCGAGATCTCACCGATCATGTCGGTGACGTGCTGACCATAGAGGTGAGCGCCCAGGATTTCGCCGGTGTCCGCCGCCACGATCACCTTGAACAGGCCGTCCGTGTCCCCCGCGATCAGGGACTTGCCGTTGGCCGCCATGTTGAACCGCCCGATCTTCAGCCCGTCGCCGTACTTCTCCCTGGCCTGGGCCTCGGTGAGGCCGATGCAGGCGATCTCAGGCTCCAGATAGACACAGGATGGGATCCGGTCATAGCGCATCTCCTCCCCTTGGCCGCAGATGTCCGCCACGGCCACCATACCCTCGTGGGAGGCGGTGTGGGCCAGCATAACCTTCCCGTTCACGTCCCCGATGGCATAGATGTGGGGGATGTTGGTGCGCATATGGGCGTCCGTCCGGATCGCCTTCCGGTCGAACTCGATGCCGATCCCCTCTGCGTTGAGGCCCTGCGTGTTGGGAACACGCCCCACCGCCATGAGCACAATGTCCGACTTCACCTGGCACTCCTGTCCCTCGTACTCGTAGTACACCGTGTCGCCCTTCACCCGGCTGACCTTTGCGCCCAGCCGGAACAGGATCCCGTCCTTGGTCATCCGCTTCTCCGCCAGCCTGGAGACCTCGATGTCCACCATGGGCAGGATATGGTCCATCAGCTCCAGCACCGTCACCTTACTGCCCAGACGGTTCAGGAGATAGGCGAACTCCACGCCGATCACACCGCCGCCGATCACGGTGACCGAGGCGGGCACCTGATCCAGGTCCAGGGCCTCGGTGCTGGTCAGCAGGTGGTTTTCCCCCTCCAGCGCGATGAAGGGGGGCATGAATACGCTGGAGCCGGTGGCGATGATGATGTTGGCCCCGGTGATGCTCCTGCCGTCCACAGACAGGGTATGGGTATCGGCAAACGAGGCCATTCCCTCCACCACCGTTACCTTATTGCCCCGGAGCAGACCCTTGACGCCGTTGACCAGGGTTTTGACCACGGCTTTCTTTCTGGCCTGCAAGGCGGCCATATCCACCGCGATCTTGTCCGCCTCCACGCCCGTCACCGCGAAGCGGGCGGCATCCTTCACCTTGTGGTACACGTCGGCGGTCTGAATCAGCGCCTTGGTTGGGATGCAGCCCACGTTCAGGCAGGTGCCTCCGAAACCGGCCCCCTCGATGATGCAGGTTTTTTTCCCGCACTGGGCCGCCTTGATCGCCGTCTCATAGCCGCCGGGGCCGGCACCGATCACGACCACGTCGTAGTCGTATCCGGCCGGCTCCGCCGGGGCCGCGGGCGCGGCCTGGGGGGTGGCGGGGCCGTTGAGGACGGCATTGGGGTCCTCCCCCGGAGCGCCGATCACGGCGATGGGGGTGAACACCTCGGCGAAAGCCCCCTCCTCCAGCATGAGCTGGAGGACGGTGCCGTCCGCTGTAGCCTCTACGGGCATGGTGGTCTTGTCGGTGTTAATCTCAAAGAGCACCTCGCCCTTCTTTACCGTTTCACCCACCCGCCTGTGCCACTTGACCAACTGGCCCTCGTCCATATTGAAGCCCAGCTTGGGCATGATGATGATCTCTGCCATGACGCTCCTCCACTCACATCAGAATCTGGATAGGATGCTCCAGCAGCTGCTTCATATACTCCACGAACTGGGAGGCCAGCAGACCGTCAATGACCCGGTGATCCACAGACAGCTGTATGTTCATCATGGGCCGGATGGCGATGGCGTCCTCTCCGTTCTCGCCGGTGACCACAACGGGGGTCTTGCGCACGGAACTGACCGACAGGATCGCTGATTCGGGTGCGTTTATGATCGCGGTGAAGTTGCCGATGCCGAACATCCCCAGATTGGAAATGGAGAAGGTACCCTCGCTGTACTCCTCCGGGGCCAGCCGGCCTTCCCTGGCTCTGGCCACCAGATCCTTGCTCTCCCGTGCCACGTCGGTGAGAGTCTTGTTCTGCACATTCTTAATCACCGGGACGACCAAGCCGTTGTCACCAGCCACGGCAGTGCCCACGTTGATGGACTTGTAGGTGACGACCTGGTCGTCCTTCAGGGTGACATTGATGCCGGGGAATTTCTTCAGGGCCTTGCAGGCCGCCATGGTCAGCAGGTCGGAGACGGCGATCTTTACCTCGCTGGTCTCGTTGAGCCGCTTGCGGAAGGCGGCCAGCTCGGTGGTGTCCACCGCGTCGGTAAAGTACAGGTGGGGCGCAGTGAATTTGGACTGGGCCAGCTTCTCGCCGATGATCCTGCGCACACCCTTGTAGGGAACGGCGGAGGCCACCTGTCGGGTGTCCGACCCGGCGGAGGCAGGCGCGGCCTTGGCGGCCGCGGCCTCCACGTCGGCCTTCATGATCTTGCCGGCGGCGCCGGTACCCTGGACAGCGGCCAGATCCACGCCCATTTGCCGGGCCACCCTGCGGGCCAGCGGGGATGCCTTGAGGTCCTTATAGGTGATCCCGCCCTGGAAGCCGGTGCCCTTGATCTGGGTCAGGGAGGCCGGGTCGATGCCCTCGTCCTGGACCAGCTTTCGGGCCTTGGGTGTCAGTTTCAGAGACTTCATGTCCACCGGCGCGGCAGGGGCCGAAGGAGCGGCGGCGGGCGCGCTTCCACCGGCCTGCCCCTGTCCGGCGGAAGCCAGGGCGGCATCCGGATCCTCCCCCGGTGCGCCGGTCACGGCGATGGGGGTAAACACCTCGGCGAAGGCACCCTCCTCCAGAATGATCTTCAGGAGGGTGCCGTCCTCGGTGGCCTCCACGGGCATGGTGGTCTTGTCGGTGTTGATCTCAAAGAGCACCTCGCCCTTCTTTACCGTCTCGCCCACCTGCTTGTGCCACTTGACCAGCTGGCCCTCGTCCATGTTGAAGCCCAGCTTAGGCATGATGACGACTTCAGCCATTGCGATGCCTCCTTACACCATCTCGCGGATCTTGGCCGCGATCTTCTTCTCATCGGGAATCAGCGGGAACTCCAGCGCGGGGCTGAAGGGCAGGGGCACGTCGGCGGTGCCCATCCGCTGGATGGGGGCGTCCAGATCATAGAACACGTCGGGCATGATCCGGGAGGCGATCTCGCCGGTGATGCCGAAGCTGAGGTGGCCCTCGTCTACGATCAGCAGCTTGCCCGTCTTTTTCACCGACCTGATGATTGTCTCGGTGTCCAGGGGCACGATGGTGCGCAGGTCGATCAGCTCGGCGCTGATGCCCTCCTTCTGTAGCTGCCGGACCGCCTTCTCCGCCTTGATGGTCATCATGGAGTTGGTGACCACGGTGATATCGGCGCCCTCCGCGACGATGCGGGCCCTGCCGAAGGGGATGCACACATCCTCCTCCACCTCCGGGACATCGTTGAACTTGGTGGTATAGAGCATCTTGTGCTCAAAGAACATAACGGGGTCGTTGTCCCGGATGGCGGTCTTGAGCAGCCCCTTGCACTCGCCGGCGGTGGAGGGGACCACCACCTTGACGCCGGGGATGTGGGCGGCCCAGGCATGGATGGACTGGGAGTGCTGAGCCGCGGAGGAGCGTCCGCCACCCAGGGGCAGGCGCACCACCATGGGCACGTTGCACTGGCCGCCGGACATGTAAGTGATCTTGGCCATCTGGTTGAAGAGCTGGTCTCCGCAGACCATCATGAAGTCGGCGAACATCAGCTCCACCACCGGGCGCAGGCCGGTCAGGGCCGCGCCAACGCCCATGCCCACGAACCCCTGCTCAGAGATGGGGGTATCCTTTACACGCAGATCACCATACTTGTCCCGCAAACCCACGGTGCACTTGAAGTTGCCGCCGATGACGCCGATGTCCTCGCCCATCTGGAATACGGTATTATCCCGCGCCATCTCCTCGTCCAGGGCCTCCCGGATGGCGTCTCTCACCATCAATTCTCTCATGATCTGAACCTCCCTTATTATCAAACAGATGCGGCGATATCTACAAACACATCCTTGTAGGCCTCGGACACGTCGGGATAATCGCTCTCCTCGGCGAACTTACAGGCCTGGGCGATCTCCTTCTCCACAGAGGCGCGGATCTCTTCAATCTCGCCGTCGCTCAGCAGTCCCTTCTCCTGCAGCACCACCAAGGGCTCGCGGGCCTTCCATGCGGCCAGCTCTTCAGGGGCGCGGTACTCGCCGGGGTCGCCCACGTGGTGGCCCTGCCAGCGGTAGGTCTTGCACTCGATGAGGGTGGGCCCCTCGCCCTTGCGGGCCCGCTCAACCGCCCTGGAGACGGCCTCGTACACCGCATAGACGTCGTTGCCGTCCACAGCCTCGCCCGGAATCCCATAGCCCTCGGCCCGCTTATAGAGGTCGTGCTCCTTTGTCACCCGGCGGATATCCACCGAAATGCCGAAGAGATTGTTCTCAATGATATAGACGATGGGCAGGTTCCAGGCGGCAGCCATGTTGATGGACTCATGGAAGGTCCCCTCGTTGGACGCGGAGTCGCCGAAAAAGGCCAGGGTGACCTGCTCGGTGCCCCGGAGCTTGGCGGAGTAGGCCGCGCCAGTGGCGATGGGGATTTCGCCGCCCACAATGCCGTTGGCGCCCAGGATGCCCTTGTCCATGGCCATAATGTGCATGGAGCCGCCCTTGCCCTTGGAGTAGCCGGTCTTTTTTCCCAGGATCTCGGCCATCATCCGGTCCAGATCGGCGCCTCTGGCCACCAGGTGGCCGTGGCCGCGGTGGGTGGAGCCGATATAGTCGTCCTCACGCAGAGCGACACACGCCCCGGCGGCCACCGCCTCCTCCCCCAGATACAGGTGCGCCAGGCCTGGCATCAGGCCCCGCTTATAGAACTCAAAGACCTCCTCCTCGAAGCGGCGCATCCGGTACATTACGGTATAGAACTGCTTTGCCAGCTCCTTCGGTTCCTTTTTCGTGCTCATATATTTTACCTCCCAATGTCAGTTGATGACCCGTTCTCGTTCAGACAAAGTCAGCGCATCACCGTGCCGCCGTTGATATCCACGATCATGCCAGTGACATAGCGGCTGTCCTCGCTCGCCAGGAAGCCCACCACGTCGGCCACGTCTTCAGGGGTACCCAGGCGCTTCATGGGGACCATGTCGTCCCGATAACCGGCGTTGCGGGTCATCTCGGTCATGATGTAGCCGGGGGCCACCGCATTGACGGTCACCTGATAGGGCCCCATCTCCCCGGCCAGTGACTTTGTCATGCACCAGACTGCAGCTTTGCTGGCGGCGTAAATCGGCGAGGCGGCCAGACCGCCCGTCTCGGCGGACTGGGAGGCCATATTGATGATCCGCCCGGCCTTTTTCTCCTTCATGGTGGGGATCACCGCCTTGCAGAAGAACACATCGCCCATGAAGTTGATGCCGAAGATTTTGTCCCAGTCGGCCTTGGTGTACTCCACAAAGGGCTTTTTCAGGGACAGGATGCCGGCGTTGTTGACCAGCACGTCCACCGTACCGAACCGTTCCAGCACCTTTTGCACGGCGGTGTTGACCTGTTCCTCCTGGGAGACGTCGCACTGCACGGCCATGGTCTCCGCGCCATACTGCCCGGCCAGCTCCTCGGCGGCTGCGACGGCGGCCTCCTGGTTGATGTCCACGATGGCCACCCGCATTCCATCCTTCACCAGCCGTGCGGCGATGGCCTTGCCGATGCCCTGGGCTGCCCCGGTCACGATCGCTGCCTTGCTCATAAGCGCCATGAGAATCTCCTCCTTTTATCATTGCGCCCAGTCCCGCTCCCCCGGTCAGAGGGATTCCCCCCGGCGATCCCCGCCCTCTAAGGCGGGGACAGGCAACCGGGACTGGAACGGTCTTAAAACAGCTCCTGATAGATCTTCAGCACCCGCGCCTCGTCCAGGGGGACGAAGTTGTTGGCCATCAGGCGGCCCTGCTCGGTGACCACGCTGTGGGCGAAGACGGGCAGATCCTCCCTGGTCACGCCGTACTCGCGGAGGGGCCGCTTGGGCAGGATCTGGTCCAGCAGCTTCTCCAGCTCGTCATAGACCACGTCGGGCATACAGCCCAGCAGGTCGGCCAGATACTGGTTGAGGACCGCAATCTCCCCGTCCCGGCGGAGCTCCATGTAGTTCTTGAGCACCCCTGTAAACATGGCGTAGTTGCTCTCGCCGTGGGCCACATGATACTTGCCGCCCAGGGGGTAGCTGGTGGCGTGGACGGCGGCGCAGCCGGCGGTGCCAAAGGCCAGGCCCGCATAGTTGGAGGCCAGCAGGAAGTCGTTGAGCAGAGAGAAGCGGCTCTCCGGCCCCTTCTTGGCGATGGTCTGATAGCCCCGGATGATCATCTCAATGGCCTTATAGCCAAAGAGCTTGGTGTAGGGGGTGGCCTTGGGGGACAGGGCGGACTCCACCGCGTGGACCAGGGCGTCGATGGAGCTGGCGGCGAACACCTTGAACGGCAGGCCCTCCAGCAGCTGGGGGATCAGCACCGCGTAGTCGGCGTACATGGCGGGGCTGACCAGGCCAAGCTTGGTTCCTATGCGGGTGCGGGCCATGATGGAGATATTGGTCACCTCGCTGCCCGTGCCGCAGGTGGTGGGGATGATGATCAGCTCCCGCTTCTTTTCCAGATCGGGGGCCTTGTCATAAAGGTCGTCCACCCCCTCGCCGTCAGAGACGGCCAGCACCTTGGCGATGTCGATCACCGTGCCGCCGCCGATGGCGATCACCCGCTTACAGCTGGTCTTGGCCGCGTCGGCCAGGATCGCATCCACCATCACGTCGGTGGGCTCCCCGGTGCCATACTTCTCCTGGAAGATCACATAGCAGTTCAGGTTCTCCATACAGCCGAAGTAGGGCTCATAGATATAGGCGTTGCTGAGGATCAGGTCGTCTCTGTTGAGGCGGAACGCCTCGGCAAACTCTTTGCAGGTGTCGAAGCCGTACAGAGTCGGCTTCCAGATCATTTCCAGCATAGCAATGTTCCTTTCTCGATTTCAGAGCGTGATCGGATTTCTCCAGCCTCTCCGCCTGGTCACACCAGGCCGAAGAGCATATACAGGGCCACCGTCAGCACACAGCCCAGCGTCGTCAGGCCGATGTTGGTGACGAAGAAATAGGGATAGGTCTCCTTGGGGGTCTGGTCGGTGTAGATATTGGCCGTCACATAGCCGCCGGAGTGGGGCAGGGAGTCCAGGCCGGCGCCCGCCCAGGTGATGGAGCGGTGGAGGATCTGCGGATCGATTCCCTGCGCCTGACACAGCTGCACATACTGGGGACCAAGGGCCGCCAGGAACACGGACAGGCCGCCGGAGCAGGAGCCGCAGGCCGCAGCCACGATGGCGGTGGCCACGCAGGCAGAGATCAGTGGGTTCATATCCAGGCTCAGTGCGAATTCCTTGACCAGCTCGAAGCCATGGGATCCCTGGACTACGCCGCCGAAGCCGGTGACCACGGCGGTGTTCATCAGGGCGATCAGGCTGTTGGTGGCCGCATCATTGACCGAATTGCGGAAGGCGTGGATCCGCTTGTGGAACAGGGCAAAGGCCAGCAGGCAGCCCAGGGCCAGGGACTGGATGACGATGTAGTTGGTGCTCCAGGTGACAGCGTCCTTCAGCACCTGCTGCATCACAAAGATATACAGCACCACGAATAAGATAGGAATGACAGCCAGACCGAAGGGCAGCATCCCGGTGCGGTCGGAGATATCGATGGCCTCCAGATCGTCTTTTCGTCCGGGGACGAAGCCGATGCCGGCCGCCTTCAACCGCTTGTCGTTCCACTCCAGCCATACCATGCTCAGAGCGAAGATGATGCAGGAAACAACGATACCGTTGAGGGGAGCAGCGTAGGCCGTGGTTCCCAGTACCTCAGTGGGCATGATATTCTGGATCTGTGGGCTGCCCGGCAGGCCCACCATGGTGAAGGAGGCACAGCCGGCGAACAGCGCCGCAGGGAACAGCCGCTTGGAGACGTTGCCCTCCTTGAACAGAACCAGGGCGATCGGGTACAGGGTGAACACCACCACGGCAAAGCTGACACCGCCATAGGAGAGGACGGCAGAGGTGATAACCACAATCAGCAGGGCCCGCTTGCTGCCCATCAGATCCACGATTTTACAGGCGATGGATTTGGCCGCACCGCTGCTCCCCATCAGTGCGCCGAACAGCGTGCCCAGGAAAAACATCAGGAAGTAGTCGCCCGCATAGTTCTTCATAAAGGTTCCGTAGTGGGTGCTCAGCGCCTCCCAAAGGTCCATGCGGTTGGTGATGACGACAACCAGCGCGCCCACGATGGACGTGGGGATCATGCCCCAGCCTTTAAAGCCCATCATGATCAGGACTGCCAGCCCCAGGACCAGGCCCAGTATGGAGATAATGTCCATGATTCTCCTCCCTCTTTATTTGCAGACTTGTTTTGATCTGTTTCGGGGTCACTGCGTCTCGATGATTACCTTGGTGTCCAGGCCGCGGGCGGCCTTCATGGCCTCAAAACCCGCCTGGACCTCCTCCAGTTTGATGCGGCGAGAGATGTATTTCTTCACGGAGATCCGGCCAGAGGCCATGGCGTTGATGACGGTCTTGAATTCATCGAAGTTGTGGCCCTTGCTGCCACGGAGGAGCACCTGCTTGAGCACCAGCCGCTCATAGTCCAGAGGGAACTGAGCATGGGGCAGGCCCACGGCGGTGGCCCGCATATAGAACTCCGGCTTGAGGGCGCGCAAGCCGGTGTTGAAGGCGCTGGGCACCCCCACGCAGTCAATCAGCAGGTCATAGCCGCCCCCCGAGATATCCAGCAGCTGCTGCTCCAGGTCGGGGGCGTCGGCAGCCACCACATGGTCAGCCACCTGATAGCCCCGGATGATCTCCCGCTTCTGGGGGTTGAGCTCTGAGACGGTGATCTCACTGGCGCCGAAGGTTCTGGCCCACTCCGCGCAGCTCATGCCAATGATCCCGCCGCCCAGGATGAGCACCCTGTCGTTGGGCTTCACCTGACTGACCTGGATGGCGTGAAGGCCCACCGCGAAGGGCTCGGCCATGGCTCCCTCCTCGTTGGTCACATTATCCGGGAGCTTGACCAGACTGTGGGGGAACCAGGTGGTGTACTGGCTGTAAGCGCCGGGATGGCCCAGCTCGCCGCCCTTCCAGGTGAAGACCCTGCGGTTGGTGCAGTGGTCCCAGTCGCCAGCCAGGCATGCCTCACAGTGGCCGCAGGGCTCCTGAAATACGTTTTGGGTGTACCCGGCCACCCGGTCGCCCGGCTTGAGGGCCCGGTTGGTGCCTGGGGCCACTACGACGCCTGAGTACTCGTGTCCGATGACCACCCCACGGTATCGCTCGCCCTCGTGCCAGTAAGAGGTATCCGTGCCACAGACGCCAACATGGGTCACCTGGAGCACCGCGCATCCATTGCTTTTCAGCTCTCCTTCCCGGATCTCGAACCGCTCGTTGCCGCTCAAAACGGCATACTTCATCGTGATCGCCTCCCATTCTTTCGATTTGTCCCCGTGGGTCCTGCTCCGCCAGCAAACGGGGACGGTCATCTGCGTACCGCACCCGGTCTTGTTTTTGATAAACACGCAAATGCCATGCCAACTCTTCCCCTCCGCAAACCCTTGAAAAACCAAGGCAAACCGGGACTTCTCTGCCCCAGTGCGCCACAGGAGTGTGCCACATATGTGACAAAAACTGTGACACAGCCGCACATGGCGCACAGTTGTGTCACAGTTTCATTTGTGTCATACGGTATATCAGATCCGATGCGAGCTGTAGTCGATGTGATACCGTTGGAGCTTTCGATATAAAGTTCTTCGGCTGATGCCCAGCAAGCGGGCCGCCTCCATGACGTTCCCGTGGGTGCGGTGGAGCATGTCCTGGATCCGCGCCGCCTCGTCCTCCCCCTCGCCCCCAGAGGGGGACTCTCCCGCCGCCGCGGGCACAGCCGGCGAGGGCGCCGATCCCCGGAAGGCCCGGACCTCCGGCGGGAGCTCGGCGGCGGTGACCAGTTCCCCCTCGGCCAGGTAGACCGCCCGCTCCACGCTGTTCTCCAGTTGGCGCACGTTCCCCGGCCAGGGGTATGCCTCCATCATGGCCAGGGCCTCAGCCGTGAAGCCCTCCACCCTTCCTCCAGGACGGATGTCACTGTACTTGGCCAGGAAGAAGCCCGCCAACTGCCTCACGTCTCCCGTCCTCTCCCGCAGAGACGGGATATTGATCCGAAAGACATTGATCCGGTAAAACAAATCCTCCCGGAAGACTTTGCTGTCCACCAGCTGCTCCAGATCCCGGTTGGTGGCAGTTATCACCCGCACGTCGATTCTCAGCGCCTTGGAGGCCCCGATCCGGCGGACTTCTCGGTTTTGGAGCACCCGCAGCAGGGTGATCTGGACATCCACCGGCATATCCCCGATCTCGTCCAGGAAGATCGTCCCGCCGTTGGCCAGTTCGAACTTGCCCGCACAGCCGTCCCGCCGGGCCCCAGTGAAACTCCCGCCCTCATAGCCGAACAGCTCGGCCTCGATCAGGCTCTTGGGCAGTGCGCCGCAGTTGACTGCGATGAAGGGCCCCCGGCGACGGGAGCTGGCGTTATGTATGGCCTGGGCAAAGAGCTCCTTGCCCGTGCCGCTCTCTCCGGACAGGAAAACCGAGGCGTCGTTCTGGGCGGCAATCTTGGCCATGCGCACTGCCTCCCCCATGGCCGGAGAGATGCCGATGATGTCCTGGAATCTGAAATGGGCTTCGTTGCCCATAATGTTGTTGACCCGCTTGTGAAGGCTGGACAACTGCTCAATCTGCGCCACATACTCCTGGTGGCCGGTGCTCTCCACCGACAGGGAGATGGTGTGCTTGCCCTCTCCCCGCTCGAAGGAGATGGTGCGGTTGGATAGGGAGGTCTTGATATCCTCCGCCGTGACCGCCCCACATCCCAGCACCTCCAGAAAGTCAGCTCCGCTTAGCTCAGCCGGAGCGAGGGCCAGCTGCCGAGTGGCCTGTGTATTAAAGGCTACCACATGGAGGGACTCGTCCAGCAGACACATGGCCGTGGGCACCGTCTCGATGATAGCGGACAAGTTGCGGTAGCTCTTGGACAGCTGGTCGTAGGCATCTTTCAGCTTCAGCTGCCGAGAAATGGCATCTGCTGCGGCCACCACCATGCCCAGAGTGTGATCGTTCACATGCTCCGCCATGCCGGACAGGCAGACCACGCCGCCGATGTCTCCATCGGGCAGAAAGACCGATGCGCCGGAGCAGGCCCAGTTGGCATGTACCTCGTAGTAGTGCTCCGCCCCAAAGACCTGGAGGGGGATCCGGTCCACCAAGACCGTGCCGATCCCGTTGGTGCCCAGCCGGGATTCGCTGCGGCAGGCCCCCTTGACCAGCCCGTTCTCCCGGGCGGTCCGGGAGATGTCCTCGTCCCCCCGGGCGTAGAGGATATAGCCCTCCTCGTCACTGAATAGCAGCAGAAACTCCGAGCCCCGTATGAAATCGTACAGCCCATCCAGATAGGGGAAGGCCACCTGACACAGACTGTTCCGCCGGGCGATCCGCTCCTCCACGGCATCCAGTGGCAGGATCTCCTTATTCCCGTGCTCCATGGGCACATGGGACCCCCAGCAACGTTTCCACGACCGTAGGATCTCCGGCCGTACCGCCTCCTCTGGGATAGGAGTACCGCTGCGCAGGAAATTCTTTGCCTCTTGGATTAATCGTTGACTCGTCAAGATCGTAAACTCCTTTCTTGATGTCCCCACGGCCCCATATCCCAGGGTCGCGCTAAAATAATTTTATTGTAGCAAGGTAACATATAAAAATCAATGACACTATCTTTATGTATAGCAAAATCGCTGGCGGAAAGGCTGGTGCCAAGTCGTAGTCGCCGACTTCTTGAAAAGCCGAGATGCGGAGGATCGTGATACCTGTTTCCCCCGTGCCGCCCCGTCCCCGAAAAGGTCATTTGCTCCAAATCATCGTCCCGGAAGAAGATGCCCTTCAGGTTGTTGAGGACAATCTGGATCGCCCGTTTAGATGTGTCCCATACCCGGGCGTTGTCACTCCCTTTTGCTGGGCAAGTGTTGACTGTACCTGCCCTGCCGGTCCGGGCCGTATGTCTCCAGGGCGTAGATCACGGCCAGCTCCTGGCTCAACAACCGCGGGGACCTTGTATTTGTAGTGGAGCCGGTCGGCGTCCTTTTCGTACCACTCCCAAAACCATTTATTAAATTCCTCAAACGAGGTAATGACGGAACCGAAGCAGAGGCATTGCGGCGGCTGTAACCAACCTTCTTCTCTACATTGCCCTTTTCGTTGCTGGAAACCGGATTGCAAAAATCAGCCCGGAAAATGCAGTGGAGCATAAATCGGGTAAAGCCGTCTGTCAGAACACGCTCACCGTCTTTCAATACCTGAGCAACAGCCGTGGTCATATTGTCAAAGCGCAGTCTGAGGGGAATACCCCCAATGTACTCAAAAATCCGCTTCATTCCTATCAGCAGGTACTCTTGGTTTTGGGGCTGGAATGCTTACGATACTCCGTAGTTAGATCTGGGGAAATTTGATATACTGGATTTGAGCCATTCGTAACGCCTTTCTGCTACCCCCCCTTATGGTTATCCCACCTAAGAGGTAGCGTTTATTTCAGATGCTGACAATGGCTCATTTTAATTCGCCATTAGGGCGCTCACATTTTGGGTAGCCTTTGCTACAATTTTTATTTTGCCGAAAACACTTTTGGCCATAGGACCCGCCTGAGATACAGGCGGGCCCTATGGCGGTTTGACGTTTAAACAGTAAGGACAAATCAAAGCGGCAAGAAAAAACATGCGGCGCTCGGTTGAGCGCCGCATGTTTTCAGCCTTTTCTCCGCCTATGTTCTATTTCTCCATCCAGGCATATCATCCTACCTTTGACAAAAGGCAGCAAAGTCGATTCCAAGCAAGTATTATACCTCTACCATTCCATACTTGACCTTAATGCGGTCCAGCTTCTCCAGCATGGGCTCTGCCCCAAACCAGAGAAAAAGCCAAGTGGCAGCCGCCTGGATACAGTCGAAGGGAAGTCCGGAGATGTAGTAGGTCAGCAGGACCTTTTCATTGAGCTCTCCCACCCAGGTGAGGGCGGATGCCGGATTCATGATTCCGCCGTAGATCAGTATGGCGGCCAGCGCGCCAAACACGCATAGCGCGCCCCGGTTTCTGCGCAGGAGTCCCTTTCGGAACAGAAGGCCTGCCAGGAAGCCAATAATGCCCATGGCGAACATTTGCCAGGGAGTCAGCGGGCCCTGTCCAAAGAGCACATTGGAGGCCAGCATGGTCATTGCGCCCACTAGAAACCCCGTCTCTCCCCCGAAGGCAACACCAGCGACAATCGTTAACGCCATCACCGGCTTAAATTGCGGCAGCATGAAAAACGCCGCCCGTCCTGCAATGCCAATGGCACACAGGACCGCTATGATCACCAGTTCCCTGGCCTGCGGCTTTCTCCCCTCAAAGATCAGGAAAAACGGCAGCATACACTCCAACAGCACCATCAGAGAGATGAAATAGTATTTTTTATTCCCCAAATAGAACACTCCGATATATAGGGTCAGCGGGATTAGCAGTAAAATCAGCACGGCTGCCACAATGGTCCGCTTAGCCAGCTTCCGCTTGGTCCTGGGCACCTGGAGGACATAATCCTTCCGGTGTGACCGGCGCGTAATGCAGGCAGCAAACAGGAACAACGAGAGAATAAAGAGCGCATACAGAAACATTTGATGGTTTGCCAGCTCTGTCATACCGCCTGCGGTGATCAATTTGGTCAAATCTGTGATGTTCATGAAGGACAGGAACAGGAGGAAGGCCATAGCTCCTGTCAGCGCCGCGCCCAGCTTGCGCCACCAGGTCAGCGGTTTTGGTTTGGAGTACGCGCCGGCCTCCTCCGGCTCCGGGAGCGGCTCCCTGCGATCCGGGAGTTCCGGCACAGGCGGGAGCGTCCCGCCGCAGGCCAGTATGACATCCTCCGCCGTCACTGCCTCCGGGATCAGGCCACGGGCCATTCGGTTGGCCGAGGTCGTGTAGAAGCTGTTGCCGGAGAAAAAAGCCCGCGGCGGGGCCTCCGTGACGATGGAGCCGTCGAAAAACAGGGCGCAGCGGTGGGCATACCGGGCGCAGAACTCAATGTCGTGGCTGACCATGAGCAGGGCAACCTCCTGTCGCAGGAGTGTCTGCAAAATCTCAGCGAATGTCTGCTTAAATTCCGCGTCCAGCCCCTTGGTGGGCTCGTCCAGCAACAGGATTTCCGGTCCCAGCAGGAGCACCTTTGCCAGAGCCGCCCGCTGCTGTTCGCCGCCGGACAGGTCGTAAGGGTGCCGGTCGAGCAGTTCCTCCAGACGGCACAACCGCACCGCCCAAGCGATCCGCTCCTCCTGCGCCTTTCTGGAGAAAGCCCGGCCCTTGAGAATCTCAATGAGGTCCTCCCGGACGCTTTTCTTCACAAAAAGCGCCTGGGGATTCTGCGGCAGCACACCTACCCTCCCAACCAGCTTCACCTCCCCCCGGTAAGGCTTCTGGAGTCCGGACAGCAGCTTCAGGCTGGTGGTCTTTCCGGTGCCGTTGCCGCCCAGTAAGGCCAGAAACTCTCCTCGCCTCACCGTAAGGCTCAACCCTTTTACCACATCCGGCAGCTCTTTTTCGTACTTGAACCACAGCCCTTCCGCCGTGATAGCCGGCTCATCCGGATACACATGCCGGGACTCGGCGGGCAGCTCTCCCAGCGGATGGCCGTCAGCAAACCCGGTCAGCCAATCCCGGCCCTCCCGCACCGTGACCGGGCAGTGTCCGCCCGCATCCGGCGCGGATGCCCAGATCCGCATCGGGGTCGGCATGGCCAGGAACATTGAGTGTCCCGCCCCGCGCAGGATCGCCCCCACCTCCGCGGGACTCCCTGTGCAGAGCAGCCGCCCGCGGTCCATGACCGCCACACGGCTGGCCAACGGGAAGGCGTCCTCCAGCCGGTGCTCCGTCAACACGACCGTCGTCCCCAGCTCCCGGTTGATTTTCCCCAGCGTCGCCAAAAAGTCTGCCGCTGCAATGGGATCAAGCTGACTGGTCGGTTCGTCCAGAATGAGCACACTGGGCTGCATCGCCATGATAGACGCCAAATTCAGGAGCTGCTTCTGCCCGCCGGACAGCTCCGTGACGTTCTTGTAGAACCAGGTCTGAATGCCGAAAAAGGAGGCCATCTCAGCCACCCGGCGCCGGATGGTAGGCGTGTCATACCCCAGGCTCTCCAGGCCAAAGGCGAGTTCGTGCCACACCTTGTCGGTGACAATCTGGTTTTCGGGGTCCTGCTGCACAAAGCCGATTCCGGCGCTCTGCTCCCTCTGATCCAGTTCTTCCAAAGGGCGCCCCTCGAAACGGATGCTTCCCAGCCTTCGGCCGTGGGGCGCCAGCACCGTCTTGAGCTGTCGCAGAAGCGTGGATTTCCCACACCCCGACGGGCCGCACAGCACCAGGAATTCCCCCTGCTCCACGGTCAGCGTCAGATCGTCCAACACTTTCTCTGTCCGCTCCGGGTAATAAAAGGAAAAATGCTCAATTTCTATGTATGGTCTTTTCTGCTCAGACACCCATCTTTCCTCCCTGCTGAAATAGTCTTGCCTGTGCGGCCATGGCCTCCGCCCGGGACATACGCCCGCGGGAGGACAGCTCATGGGTCAGGTAGCGCGGGCCAATCTGCTCCAGAACCGGAAGAATGGCGGGATCCGTCCAAGGCCGGTGCTGGTCAATCTGAAGGATGTGCTGGTAGCTCACCCCGAAGCGCTCCCCATAATCCTCCGGCAACCCTGCCGGCAGTAAGCCGGTGTGGGCCTTCACATATGCCCCGCTCAGGGACTGGTGCAGATGAACGCCCCGCACCCACGTTGCCAGGCTGCCATGCCGGTTCAGCATGCGCCGGATATAGTCCGCTCCCTCTGCCTCACTCTTCAGCCCGGTGCAGGCATTCATCAGGTGTCCGGTATCCAGCAGGATCCCTTTCCCTGCAAAACGGATTCCCTCCAGCAGGCGGACGGTTTCCTCCGGCTCCGTAAACGTAAAGCCGGGCCACCACTGGTTTTCCACAAGGAATTCAAAGGGCCATGTTTCCGTGCCCAGAATGAGGTTTATCACCTCCACCGCCGCATCAATGACCTCTTGATTGGTGTGCAGCCAGTGGTAGGTATACCCTTCCTCAATTGAGACATCCGATACATGAAAGACCACATAGTGGGGATTCAGCCCTGCCGCGCGCCGCAGATCCGCCCGGTACTGCTCCAGCAGTGTCTCCGGCCCTGGACCGCCGTAAAAGCGTGCCGCAGCATCCAGTGAACCGAATTTTCGCTTCAGCGCCCTCCGGTCATCCCGGTAGAAGTCCAGCCAGTCCGGATAGAAGGTGAGGTGATAGCCGATAACCAGGTCTGCCGGCAAATCCTCAGGAAATTCCTCACCGCTCCAGATACCCTCCATGCCGTCGCATCCCAGAGCTGCCAGCTCCGCCCGCAGGTCGCCCCAGCCGTGGTATTCTTCAAAGCTCCCCGAATACAGCGGGAGGCTCATTGTTTGGTACATGGCTGCACCTCGTTTTCTTTGCGCAGCACTCCCCACTCCCGGTCCGCGCGTATATTCAGGATAACCGGCATCAGGCACAAAGCCAGATACACTGCTTGAAGGCAGACGGTCATCGGTGTCAACGGCACTCCTCGCGCCGTAGGATAATAACGCCAGTGAAAGCCCTTTGCCGCCGCGCCGCAGCAAAGGAAAAATCCGCAGTAGAGCAGCCATGAAAGTGCCGATTGATCCCGGCTGTCAAACCGGTAGATGGAAAATGCTGTCCGTCCAGGCAGCCCATACCCACGGCTTTTCATGCTGTCCGCTGTTTCAATCGCACTCTCCAAGCTCCAGGTCACCATAATGGAGAGGATCGTAATTGCATTGCGAAGCCGCCGGAGCACCCCACCATTAGAGACATCCCGGCCAATACACCGTTGGGCCTCTGATACGACCTGAAGCTGCGCTTGGAATTTTGGTACAAAGCGCAGCGTCATACTCAGGACGAGAGAGAGGGCCGGAATAACGCGCCCGAATAGGTACACGAACTTGTCCGAGGTCATGACCGCCGTATAGCAGGAAAACCATGTGACAACCGCCGCCAGCATGGCCGCTGCCGCCGCTCCATACAGGATACTCTCCAGCGTCAGGGGATTCCCGGAGGGCAGATAGGTCAAAATCGTGGCTCCCTCATGGTTGAACGCCGGGTTAACCAGGGCGGCAACCACCATCATGGGGAGCATATACAACAGACTGAAGCGCACTGCTCGCCGTCCGTTCAGGTATACGGCATAGACCAAAGCGGAAGCCAGAGAAATCGCCAGCGAAACCGGGTGCATCAGAAACATGGTAAAAGCAATTACCAATCCAAAATACAAAAAGTTTATAATAGGGTGATAGCTGGAAAATGTATCCCTGTATTGAATAAGGCATCCCTTCCAGACGTGGGGCGCGGTGAGGCGCCGCGCCCCACGTAAATTTTTTATTAGTTTTTCACGAAAATAGCGTGTCAGTTCACCAGAAGTCCGCCCATGAGAGTCAGGTACTCCGGCACTTCGCCGTTATGACTCCAAACTATGGGGCGTCCAAAATACAGCTCCATGGTTTTCCCGCTGTCTCCCCCAAGGGCGTTGAAGGAATAGCGCATCTCCTCCGGCAAGGGGCTCCCGCATGTCCTGATGCAGTTGTCTCACACAAGCTGCATCCGCCTGCGGAATGTGCCGACGTATGGGGAGACTTTTTCCCTGTTCAACAGCTCCGCCATCATCCCCGCCTTCTCTTCCCGCATTCCCCGTATCAGCACCGGAAGCGTTTCATCCGGGGATGGGTGCAGTATACGCGCAAACAGCGCCAGATGGTTAAATTGATGTCAGAGCTGCAGCGGCTGAAAGGAAAAGGGCGGGCAGGACCACCGCGCGTTATAGCTGCTGCACTCCCTGCAAAATCCCAGAAACCGCTCTACATCTACACAGCGTTCGGTATACTCTTTTACAGAAACCTTCGCCTTTCCTGTTTCCACCACATATGGCATAAAGTCAAGCTCGCTTCCGTCTGTACTCAACCGCCGGTGGAATAGAAGCCGCCCACATCCACACCCAGGTCACAGGTGTAGACCCACTCTATCGTATCGCCCTCTTTGAGCTGATAGCGGGAACAGCCATAATTGGGGAACCAGCCGTTCACCTTATACATCCAGCCGGACAGCTCGCCGCAGTCAAATTCATAGAGGTTGTTAATCCCCTCAATATAGGCGGAGTTGTACATCGGTGTATCCTCAAACTCCATGTGGATGCCGGCCTTCCGCATCTCACGTTGGAGCACATTGAACACACTTTCACCCTCGTAGAACGTAACGGTCGTCGCAGGGAATATGACTCCGTCTTCCGGCACCAGCTCCACCTTTTCCGGATCCAGCCAGTCAATGTTGTCCAAAATAGTATCGCAGCGGACAGAGAGCGTGCAGGTATGGGTCACATCAGAGAACTCCACATCCTGCGGCTCCACCGGCAGGGGCTTTCCCTCCGGCACCGGATCCGTAAGATACTTGTCCTTTCCGGTCTCCGGATTGATCTCCATGCCGTTGGCCTCTGAATATTCCCTGTCTCCCTTTTCCACACCGGCGGAGGAGCCGCCCGCGAGGGCCTCTGCCGCCGCAATTTTTTCCTCCGCCGTCATTCCGCCTTCCAGCCCGCCGGGCCGGGATGCCAGCCCCTCCGGCGAAGGCGTTGGTGTCTCTGGAGCCGCAGACTCCGTGGGTGCAGGAGTTTCCGAGGGCTTCGGGGTTCCCGGAGACGCAGGGGTTTCCAAAGCCCCTGCCGTCTCCGTCGGCTCTGGGCTATTGCCATCTTTCCCTGTTTCCTCTGGTGTTTGGCTGGGCTGTATGCTCTCCAGCACCGGGCTGCTCTCGCGGACGCCTACTGTCCATCCCTGGAGTCCCGGTGCATTGCCACCATACCAAAAGGCCGCCGCCAGGATCACCAGGATAGCCAGCGCCCCAATTACCTTCCCCTTCGTCAGCTTCATTTCTTTTCTTCACCGTCCTCCTGCGGCATATACAGGCAGTAAGCCGGACACAGTTCTCCCATATAGATCCACACGTTTTCGCCCATATCAATAGGTTCAGAGAACGTCAGATTCGGAATCAGGAGCTTCAGTGTAGTCCGTTTGCGCCCACTTATGTTCACACCTTCCGCTGTGGGCGTCTTCTGGAATTCCTCCACTCGTTGGGACAAATCCGGAATTGCCAGCTCCCGTGCAAGTTTGGGCAGAACCTCTTCTTTCCGACAGCACACCACATTATTCTGGTTCCTGAACCAGCTCTGATTCAGCATGGTTCTTTTCACTCCTATACAATAAATTTACAGCAGATTGGCACTGCCTAAAAGGTTGAACAGCATCTGAGCCACCTCGGCCCGGGTTATAGCCTCCAGGGGCCTAATGTTCAGCTCAGCCTGGTTCAAAATTTTCTCCTGATAGCAGAATGCCAGCGGAGCGCGGGCCCATTCGGCGGTACTCATATAATCAGGGAACTGCGCCAGCATATTTCGGGTTGCTGCATTGTCCATTTCTGTCTCCAGTCCGCACAGCTTGGCTGCACGGGAAACCATTACCGCGGCCTCCTGGCGGGTGATCGTGCCGCTGGGGTTGAACCGGCCGTCTCCAACTCCGGTAATAATGCCGCAGGAATAGGCTGTCCCCACATAGGGCGCATACCAGGCCTCTGCGGCAACGTCAGAAAAGCTGTTCTTCCCCTCCGGTGTGAGCCCGAGTGCCCGCACCACGATTGCAGCAAATTCGGCACGCGTCATGCTTCCCTCCGGGTCAAAGCTTCCATCGGACTTGCCGTCAATAATGCCGCGGGCGGCCAGCGCCTCAATGGCAGGCTGATTTTTATGGGCATTGACCCCGGTAATGTCATCGAATGTTTTGCCCATCTGAGTGATAGGGCTGGAATGGACTGCCGGATCTTTCCCCTCCAATCCCGCTCCTTTGGCAGGACCTGTCGCCGGTCCGTCTGGGATGGTTCGGGCATCGCTCATCCGGTAGAGGCTGTTTCTGCCGTCCTGAAGCCGCTGGGCGGCAATAAGGCCATAGAACGCCTGCTCCGATGCCATCTGATTGGAGCCGGAGCCGTCTGCCGTGTGCAGGAACCCGTTTCCGGGCAGATAAAAGGTCATCAGATTGTCCAGGAGCGTGTTTCCGTTTTTGACAAAACGGGGGTCGTCCAGCGGAATTCCCAGCTCGCACAAAGCTACGATAATCTGGACACAGCTCTCGGAATTCTTAGTCCCCCAAGAGGAAAAACCGCCTTCGCTGTTCTGCTTCTTGGACATGCACGCCAGCGCTTCCTCCGTCGCCTTTGCCACTGCTGGCTGATCCTGATACTTGGCCAGCGCCTGCAGCGCCATCCCTGTGATGTCCGGGTCGGATACGCCGTCTCCGGAGGATGCCGCAGAGGTTCCTCCGAAAAGGCTCCACCCTCCGTCAGGCAGCTGGCACTCCAATATGCGGTCTATGTACATCTGCCGGGTCGCCTGTGTCTCTGCCCCTGGGTTTTCCGGCATGGGGTAATCTCTGGAGTCGAGCGCAATCAACGCCCAGATGGGGCCGTTAAGGCCCTGCCAGATGGTCTTGTCATAGTCGCCCAGCGGTTTAGTCAGGTCATATCCCCCCACATTTCTGGCGTCCTTCCCAATCGAGCTGAGGGCGACAATCACCCGGGAATACTCCGTATATTTCTTATCGTGCAGCTTGCCGTCGCAGGCCTTCACATATGTCTCCACAGTGGCATAGTAGTCCTGATAATAGCTGTCCGGTACATCGTACCCGCTCCGGGCCAGCCCCAGCACAGCCCATTCACCGCCGATAGACCCTACCTGCGGATCCTGTACGGTGCGGTACATATATTCTGCGGTATCCTGCACCGCATCGTTCAAGGTCTCTTTGGATACGGCCGCCTGTGCTCCCGTCAACAGGCCTGTGGTCAGGGACAGGGCAAGCACAAATGCGAATCCGCGCTGTTTCCATTTCTTCATATGACCGAGTCTCCTTCTGCTTTTTCTTCGGAAGGCCCTGCAGGTTTCCCCCAGGCACTGAGCCAATAGCTCCACAAATGCTTCATGGCCAGCTTGCTAAGGACGGGTATGCCCATCAGCTCCATGGCCTTTTTATTGCTGCATCGCTTTTTTTGAAACAGCATCTTGAGCTCCGGCGGGATTTCTTCTTCCTCCGGTGGGCGCCAGCTCTCTCTGACAGATCTGCACATATGTTCCGCCAGTTCTGCATCCTGCTCCGTCAGGGGAGAACCAATCCGTTCACAATACGCCCTGAATCCGTCAGCGGATACCCGCTCCGGCCAGTCTGGCGGCCACCGCTTTTGCTCTTCCAGCCTCTTCCGAAATCCTCTGGCCGCCCAGCAGGCTTTATTGATGTTTCCAAACCGCTGCTTCAAATAAACCTGGCGAATGGGACTGAGCTGATATGTCCGAGGCTTATGCCCCGGATGGTCCATTGTCACCACCACAGCCTCCAAAAGCGCCTCATCCGTATAGCTCTCATAAATCTGCCGGCCAATATTCCCTTTGGGGTCAAAAATTCTCCACAGGTCCGGATCCATCGCCTGTCTGGAAGTTCCCTGCTCTCCCCGGCTTTCCTCGTCCAGCTCTGAGAGCCACTGGCGGTATCCCAGCAGCTCTTTTTCCGTCAGCTTTTGCTCTTTGAGCATTATACCGCTCACCTCAACAAGTAAAGGCACGCTCTCCCATTGGGTGAACGTGCCTTGTATCGGTACATCCCACCCATTTTTCCACAATCAGGTCTTGCCGACTGGACGGCGGGGGCAGGCCCGTACCGGTTTCCCGGAGTTTCACCCAACTGTGTTTTCTGTTTGATTGTGGGCAGGGCCGCCCGGCAGGTCGAATTCGGTCTGCCGGGCTCCTGCTCGAGTAAGGAGGTGCTCCCTCTATCATTACCGGGGGAGCCCCCATACAGCCCGGCCTGGTTTTGCAGACCGGAGCCAAACGGGGCCTTTATGGTTCTTCCAGAATCTCAGGCCTTCTCCGCCTTGCTCTCCAGAAGCCGCATCAGAATGGCGGCAACCTCAGCGCGGGTGGCCTGGCCCTGCGGGTCCAGACGATTTCCATCCTTTCCGGTAATCAGCTTCTCCGCATAGGCCCACTCCATAGCCCGGGTTGCCCAAGCGGAGGTATCCGCACCGTCGGCAAAATCCTGTAGACTGGCCGTTTTGCTCACATCCCAGCCTTTAAGCTTTGCATAGCGGTACAGGATGGAGGCAATCTGCTCACGGGTCACGCTGCCCTCCGGGTCAAAGCCCGCACCTGTGCCGCTGACGAGACCAGTCTGGCTGGCCCAATCCACAGCCTCGGCGTACCACGCATCCGGCTTCACATCCGGGAAGCCGGATGCGCCAGACGCCTCAGGCTCGCCCTCCAGCCGCCACAGCGCCGTAACCAGCATCGAGCGGGTCATGGGGCCGTTGGGAGAGAAGGTGGTTTCACCCGTTCCGGTCAGGATACCGTTCTGGTAGGCATACACCACCGCGCCGTAGAACCAGTCCTCCTCCTTCACATCCGTAAAGGGCATATCCACCACCTCGACAGGCAGCGCCACGAAGGTGCTCAAGTGGGTGGTGGTCAACTCAAGGAAGCGCTTTCCACCAGTCTTGACACACTTGCCCACCAATTGTTCCACAGAACCGTCGTCGCTGATCTGATAGACGACATAGCTCTTGCCCACCTCAAACGCCTTGTTCTCCACCGGCAGATAGAGGGTGATGGACTTGCCGCCGAAAGCGGTTACCTTCTCCTTGCCGGAGCGGATGGTCACCTCGGTCACAGAGCAGTCCTTCAGGGCCTCCTCGGTCACATCCTTCTGTCCCTTCAGCAGCCCACCGGCGTTCTCAGCTTTACCGGCGGCCACCGTCACGGTGACCGCGCCACCCTCCGTCGTTTTGGAAATGGAGGTCAGGACATCCCGGGACAGAAGCACCCGGCCCAGATCGCTCTGTATGGATACACTCGCCTTTGTCTCTTCCAAAATAGCATCCACGGCGCCCTTGGGGAATGTGACCTCCAGGCTGGTGGCCTCACTGTCCATCTCGGGAGAGATGGCAATGATCTCCGCCTCGCCTTCCACTGCATTCTCGATCATCGTTTCGATCTCTTTTTCGGTAAGCTCCACCTTGGCGTTGCCGTCCTTATCCACATCGGCCTCCGGCTTCACATCCACGGTTGGAACGTCCGGTTTTTCAGGCTGCTTGTCAAAGTCCTCCTTGGCCAGCGCGGTTTTCGCGCTGTTAATTTTACTTTGGCTGGCCTCAGGGTCCGTCAGAACCTCCATGGCGTCCATATAGACCTCGTTGGCCTCCAGAACCTCGTCGTCGTACTCGCTCCGCAGCTCGGCCACGGCCCAGGTAAGGGAGCCCTTGTCGCCCACATCCACGATGCTGGAACTGCCCCAGGCGGAATTGTCTGCGTTCAAGTCTGCGCCATATCCCCAGACGGTGAACTGCCAGCGCATGACCTCGCCGTCCGACATCTGCCAGCTCGATGCGCCCACGCCGGGGAAGTCGTTGTCCACGCTGTACATCCAGCCGGACATGTTGTGGTAATCAAACTCGCTCAATGTTTTATCGCTGCTGTCACCCATGTTGACGGAGCCGGCATGGTCCAAGATGTACTGTGGGATTTTGGCCTTGGTCTGGTCCACAGGCTTCACACCGGCCAGGTAGAAGCTGTTGGTAATGCTTCCGGTGTTCTCCCAGTCGTAGCCGTTCTCGCTGAGCAGGTCGGTAATGACCACGCTGGCGGGGGTACGGTCATCCACAGTGACCAGGGTCGGCTTAATCAGATAGCCCAGACTCAAGGTGTTTGCGTCCATAGACACCGCCACCTCGATCTGTCCGGCGTGGTCAGCAGGGATGGCCTGCATAGCGGACAGCGCCTTGTTCAGGGCCGCGATGATGTTATTTTCGATGAAGTCCTCAGCGGGCAGAGCGGCGTTGATATCCGCAATGCCCTGCTCATATGCTGCAACCAGATTTTTCCAGTTTGCTTCGCTGTAGTCGCTTTCCTTATACTTGTTAAATGCTTTTTCCAGGTTGTCCAGGGCGGATTCTCGGTGATACTGCATCTCCGGGTCATCAGGGGCCACGGGGCCGGTGCGCTCCGTCCACTTGGCGTAGAGCGTGATGTCTTTCCCCGGCATCCGGGCGGTATTGGCATCCCACTTCTTGCCCTCGGTACAGGCCGCATCATAGTACCAGCCGCCGAAGGCATTGCCGCTCTTGGCAACACTGGGCACCTTGGACGAATCCACCTCGCTGAGGATGGGGGCGGTCATGGTTTTCAGCGAGTCATCTTTAAACGTGCCGCCCTGGGCGTCAAAGGTAATGGTTGCATCATCCACCGAGAGGTAGATCGCGCCCGCGCCGTCTTCGCCGTACATGGCGCTGACGCCGTCTATGACGCCGCTTAAGGCGGTCACACCGTCAGGGCGGATTTTCTTGCTCAGGTCGTTGGGATCCTCATTGGGGTCGTTGAAGTCGGCCATAACCTGATAGACCCACTTCTCACCGTTCCACTTATAGACGTAGCTGCCGTCATAACCGTTGCCCGCGAGATAGTTCCGTCCTTCGCCCGAACCGTTGACAAGCGCATAGGGGATCCCGTCCTGGTCCAGCCCGAAGAATCTGCTCTGGGCACTATTTGTATTATTAAGGTGCAGCCCTTCCAGCGACAGCTTCGTTGCGGAGCTGCCATCCCACAGGTACGGGTCATAATTATTTTTCCCTGCCATGAGGAGCAGTTTGCCGTCGGCGTTGCCGCTCGCCACCTCGAGCGAGCCGGAGATGTTTGCGGTTTCTACCTTGTTCCAGGTTGTACCATTGTATTGGTACAGGCCGTCGGCCGCCCCGGCGTAGATCTCCGTGTCGCTCACCCGGTAGAGGGAGTTGAACTCATGTTCATTCTTTTCCCACTTCGTCCCGTCCCAGTGGTACTTGTTCTGCCATACGGTGCCGTCCGAGAGGATAACCACCGCGTCGCCGGGGTCGCGGGGCTGATTCAGGTTGTATGCTTCTTGATTGTAAATCTTCTGGTAATCCGAGAAGCAGGAGGCATCCACCTGGCTCCAGGACGTGCCGTCGTAGCGGTAGAGAAAGTGCGCCCCGCGGAGGATCACCCCTTCGGCGTCTGACGGATAGCCCGGCGTGGTGACCTTATCGATCTTCTTCCCCACCTCGCTGACGGCGACCAGCAGGCCGCCTTGTCCGTCCGGCCCCACGGCGAGGACGCCAGCCGCGTCTCCTTCCGCGGCGGGCAGGCCGTCGCTGATGCTCATCAGATCCCGGTCCCCGCTGTCCGCCCAGGTGTAGACGCCGTCCTTACCGTAGAAGTACAGTTCGGCCTCTCCGGTCTCCGGATCGGTCCAGCCGGACACCCCGCGGATGTCGGGCCCCGCCTCTGTGGTGGAACCTCCGGTGCCGGCGGGCACGTTGGGGCTGGTCACATAGGTGAACGCGCTATTCTCCTCGTTGGCCTCTGTCAAGATCTCGTAGGTTTTCTCCACCGTAGCCGTGCTGCCCTCGGTGGTTCGGATCGACGCCGTCACCGTCAGCTTGTCTGTGTAGGGCAGCGGGTCGATGGGGATCTCGACGTCATAGGTCCTGCCGGTCTCCCAATCCTTCGTAATGACGTTGCTGCTGAGAGGCGTTCCCTCTGCCAAGCTGCCCCCGTAGAGCGTGACGGTGAGCTGTCCGTCCGGGATCTTGGATGGTACGCTGAGAGGGATGTGGAAGCGCCCCCGGCTGCCCGCCGGAAGCGTATCCCCGACCCCAGAATAGAAGTCCTCCGGCGTAGGAACTCTGCTCCCGCTATTCCCGCGGAGATACGCGCCCTCGCCCAGGGTGATCTCCGCCAGCTTGAAGTGAGCGGTAAAGGTCACGTTCTCCATGCCCTCGGCCAGGACCACTGTCATGGGATTGGCCGTCGCATCCCAGCTCTCGGCCAACTCCTCCAGGTTTATCGTCTGGAGGCCATCGTTCTCCACGGGAGCGGGGGTCTCCTCTACATTGGGGGTCTCCTCCACATCGGGGGTCTCCTCTACATTGGGGGTCTCCTCTACATCGGGGGTCTCCTCCACATCGGGGGTCTCCTCCACATCGGGGGTCTCCTCTACACCGGGGGTCTCCTCTACATCGGGGGTCTCCTCTGCGTTCAGACGCAGCAGAGCCGCCGGGGAGGGCACAGCCGCCTCCGCCCCGGTGGCATCCTCCGCCCCGTCCGGGGCGGGCTCTGTCGATTCGGCGGGAGGCTCCGCCTCGCCCGCATCTTCCTCCGGGGGCGCGGTCGTCTCCGGCTCGGAGGGGGCGGGCTCCGGCGATTCGGCGGGTTGCTCCGCCTCGCCGCCATCCTCCGGCATATCCTCATCTGGAAGCACCTGCTCCTCCGGCGCGCTGTTTTCCGCGCCGGTTGGGACGCCCTCCCAGCTCCAGTAGTCAAACATATAGAGTTCATCCGGCGTGGCCGTCAGGGTGTACTGATCCGCGCCGTTGGAGGAGTTTACATAGGAAAAGGACGCGGTTCCATGCCCAGCATTCTCAACTGTGGGAACACGGCGCTCCCGGAAATAGGCGGTAAAGTTGGTGTTCTTCGTCAGGTTCACGGTATACGGATTGTCATAAATGCGGTCAGAACTTCCCTCCGCGAGCCAGTAGTCGAACGCGTAGCCCTCTGCCCCCATAGCGGCGAGTACATATTGATCGGCCACGGTACCTTTCAATGCCTCTGCCGTACCACGTCCCTCCTGTGCGACGGATACGGTCGCGGAATACGTTGATTCAGCCGGTGCTGGAGCGAGGATGATCGTGCTCCCCCCACCAAGCCCATAATCACTATTGAGGATTCGGGACATACTCGTCATTTTGAAAGACAACTTGTTGCCTTGAATCGTTATAAAAGTTTTTTCCTCCTTATTTGAATAAGAAAGGACATATTTTCCCGTATCCTCATGCTCATGCAAATATTGATTCAGCTCACCATTACTTGCTGTCCCGCTAACGGTCCAGCCCTTATATCCACTTGGGGAAAAATCATCTAATGTGACAGTACTAGTGCCGATGGATGTATAGCCGCCACCACCCTCAGTCTGAAATTTTTCATTAACTATATATTCGTTGAGCTCTCCGGCCTTAATCTCATAAGTATTCCCGGCTATCTTAAACTGCCCTGAGACAGCGCCTGTATACGTCCTCAAATCGATCACGATTTTGATCTGTTTCTCAGTCGGTTCAACAGCCAGTGCGCCCGGCGCACAGAGCGAGCATAAAAGCGACAGCACCAACAGTATGGAAAGAAACTTTCTCTTCTTCAGCAATGATGACTCCTCCTGTAATTCGTCTTCCAGCCTTCGCCAGAGGCCCTTCAACAGATGAATGTCCCCGGCCGCCGAACACGTCGGCGGCCGGGGGTTCAGGTCATTCTCTCATGGGACGACCATTTTCCGCTCCCTCTTGTCAGTCGTGCACCACATACAGGTGGTTATAGTCATTGCCAAAGACGGCGTAGCCGTTGTCAATGGCCATGCCGCCCAGGGCGTAGGTGTCGCCCGTTGTGCCCCAAACCTTGCTGCCAGTCGTGCCGTCAAAGCTGTAGCAGTAGCCGGCGCCCTTCTGGGCGTTGGTGTTGAAGTACAGGTAGTCGGTGCCGGTGCCATCGCCCATCACCACGATGGAGCTCTGAACGGGGAAGCCATCGCCCTCGACCACCGTTTTCACGGAAGAGCCGTCGGCACTGACGCACTGGACGCCGCCGGCATTGAAGCCGGAGTAGTAGCCCACATAGATGCGGTCGCCCACCTTGGTGGGGGTGGAGGTGGAGGTGGCGCCCAGTTTTTTGTGCCACTGGTAAGTGGGGGCTCCATTGGCGCTGGTCTCATAACACCACAGATAGCCGCCCTGGGTGGTGAAGTACAGCAAGCCGTCTTCGTCCATCATGATGGTGGAGCGCACATTGCCCGCGTCGCTGGCCACATCGGTCAGATCCAGCACGCCGCCGGTTGTGTCAAAATTCGCGATGCTCCGCCAGTACAGCAGGCCATTGTCGCTGCCGAAGTAGACGTTGGTGCCGTCGCTCACCGCGCCGGCCCAGTAGAAGCCGTAGCTGTCGGGGGTGAAGGTCTTCACCGAGTAGTCGGAGAGCTTGACCTGATAGTAGGTTCCCGCGTTGCTGCCGCCGGGCCAGGTGCCGAAGTACAGGTAGGTCCCGTCGGTGGTGATGGGGGTGTTGATCTGGCCATTGATGCCGGTCAGGACATTCGTCACAGTGGGTTTGTTCTGATCCAGGCCGGTAAGAGCCATAACCTTGCTGCCGGTACCGGTAAGCCACTCACCGCCCTCGTAGTCGTCATACTGGCTGATGGTACCCACATAGAGGGTATCGTCCGACGCGTCGTCGGGGGTGCCATTGTCGTCCAGATAGGGGGTAGACAGTTGGAAGCCGCTCTTGGCGTTCAGAGAGGTTCCCTCCGTGCCGTAGGGATCGGTAGTCCAGACGATGCTGCTGCCGCCGTTTTCCGCGCACCTGATCTTGGCTACCAGCGCGCCGCTGGCTCCATAGCCATCGTAGAGAACGTAAGCATAGGTAGTCCCGTTCACCGTCTGCAATACGGGCACGTTGTCCACGCCGTCCCAGCCGGAGCCGGTACAATGCAGTTGGATGTAGCTGTCCAGGCCGGATTTATCCGGCGTGGTAGGAGCCTCCGTCACCACCGCGTTGTGATTGTTGCTGCCGCCGTAGACGTTCCAGGACGCGAACGCGCTGGTGGACAGCATGCCCGCGGCCATCGCCAGAGACAGGCACACGGACAGAACCTTTTTGCCGTTTTTCATCTTTTGCATGGCTTTTTCTCCTTCAAAATTAAACTTCCTTTGCTCGACCGCCGCACGAGCAGGATTCCCCGTGCGGCATGCACACGGACTCAGCAGCCATAGGCGTGCATGCTCCCATGGCCGCAATCAAAAGACATTTCCCAACCACCCGACCCTTCCAGTTCGCATAAAATTCCCATGTTACTTATCGTCACGGCCTGTCCGGCCTGTGAACGCGCCCTTGCGCAAGCACCGGACCCCGTTCCTGCGCTCCCGTCCGCCCCGACGCAGACCGCGTTGTTCGGCCCTTGGCGCGCTCCTCTCCCCGCGCGCTTCCCCAGGCCGGTATCCCCTTCCGATGCCGCTATTCAGTTGTCGGCCGCGCTTCGGCCATATGAAACGGGCGAAAGCCCGCTGGATTTCTAAAGGAGGCTCGTCATAGGGGACTACCCCTATGACGGAAGAAGGGGATCCCCTTCTTCATCAGGATTACTCGCTGCTGTTCTGTTGTTCTGTGTATGCCCGCTCTCTCGCCTGACAGCGGAGCTCCTCCTTGAAGATCTGCCGCTTGGGGAGGGGCTTCTGCTTCTTCGGCGGGACCAGCCCCGCCGCCGTGACCACATTCTTCCAGCAGCCAAAGCGAACCGCGATAAAGTGGCCTCCGATGATCTCCCCGGCGTTGGGCGTCATTCCAAGCCGTGCCGCCTCACCCCGGACATAGTCCAGCAGCTCTTCGTCGCTGGCGTCACCGTGCGTCTGGGCAAACTGAACATTTCGCTGACGAAGCGCTTCCTTGGTGCGCCCAATGAGTTTTTTGCTGAGCTTCTGATCACCGGTGAAATACTTGCCGCTCACAAAACAGCCTCCTGACTTGTGGCACAATCCGGCTGCCCCGCAGACCTCTTGGGGCAATAGAAACAAAAAGACGGACGCATACCGATACGTCCGTCTTTCCCCCGAGCGTGCGAATAAAAAGCGGACGCAAAATATGCGTCCGCTTTTGTTCCCATTTCGGGCAGAAGAGGGCACTCATCCCGTGCCCATCTTTCTATTTGGCATTTTTCTCAGAGCAGCCCCAAGGAATTGGGGGTAAGCTCCTAGTAGGTCTTCTGACTGATGTGTCCCGACGGGCCTAAAGCCCGCCTACGCATATCCGCCGCCTTCCCAGCTGAGCCATTACGACCGCCAGTGACCTGCTTTCGCAGAAAACGGATACACTCCACAATCACAGCTATTGAATTGCACGTCCCCGCAGCTTTCGCCGCGGCTCCTGCTGCAAAACATGTCCAGGAATTTCACCTGATTCCCTTGTTCAGAAACAAGGATGCGTGTCCGGTCCCTGACGGGAACCGGGTCGCGCATTTGCCACAAAAGCCGGATTCATATTAAATTTTACGGGAAGGTGCATGCCGCTCTGCCCATGCAGGACTCAGGAACCATTCCCTTCAAAGAACTATCTTTTGTAAAACTTGTACTTTACAAATGGCTTTCTTTTGAGTTCATTATACAACTTTTTTCTTGAAATGCAAGGGGCAAACACAAAAATTTTCCAAACGCTATTTAACTTATCTCGACCAAGGAGGCAAAAATAAATTCGGCCTGTGGCCGTCATGGAGTTGGCTCCTTTTCGTGGACTTACTTACAAATAGAGATGGCGCCTGTTCCTATTGCGATTTTTGTCGAAAAGTGTTATAATTTTGGTAATATTTTCATCTGTAAACTTGCAGCTCGCTTTTGGGGGCGCCGAATCAAACTCCTAATCATGCAATCACGGACACCATAATAGGATCAGGTCTTGAATAGCGGGCTTCTAAACATCTGCTGGTTTGGTCGTCGCACACATGACCACGGTTTCCTGTCCGTGCATTTAATGGGGGGGGGAAATTTTTTACAATATTTTCAAAAGAGTAATCATACCGAACATTGCATCGTTTTGAGATAGAGAGATATGAAACGAGAATACATTCAGAAAAACGTATATGAAGCAGTACAGGAGCGCTTTGATTTTTTGTTCCGCGAGTTTGAGAACATCTACGTTTCGTTCAGCGGCGGTAAGGACAGTGGGCTTCTTCTGAACCTCCTGCTGGATTTTAAGCGCACTTATTACCCACAGCGGACGGTCGGCGTCTTTCATCAGGATTTTGAGGCGCAATATACAGTGACAACGGAATATGTCACAAAAACATTTGAGCGTTTGGAGTCTGAGGTCGATCCCTACTGGGTATGTCTGCCTATGGCTACCCGAACTGCCCTGTCCAGCTATGAGATGTTTTGGTATCCCTGGGATGACAGGCATCCTGAACTGTGGGTGCGTCCCATGCCCAGCTATTCCTATGTCATCAATATGGATAAGCCGTTCGATCATTACCGCTACCGGATGCACCAGGAGGACCTTGCTAAGCAGTTTGGGCGTTTTTATAAGGAACGCCATGGCGGTGGACGCACTGTTTGTCTGTTGGGATTGCGGGCAGATGAATCGTTGCAGAGGTACAGCGGATTTGTCAATAAGAAACATGGCTATAAGGGAGAATGTTGGATCTCCAAGCAGTTCAAGGATGTGTGGTGCGCTTCTCCCCTTTATGACTGGTCTAACAGGGATGTGTGGGTCGCGATTTCCCGGTTTGGCTATGAATATAATCGACTCTATGATCTGTATTATCAGGCGGGGCTCAAGATCGACCAGATGCGGGTGGCCTCTCCGTTCAATGATTACTCCAAGGATGCGCTGAATTTATACCGGGTGATTGATCCGGAGATTTGGACCAGGCTGGTCGGCCGGGTGCGGGGGGCCAACTTTGGTGCGATCTATGGTCGGACCAAAGCCATGGGCTATCGCAGCATCACTCTGCCAGAGGGGCATACCTGGCAGTCCTACACAAAGTTCCTGCTGGATACGCTGCCCAAGCGGCTTCAAAACAATTATGTAAAAAAATTCAAGACCTCGATTCAGTTCTGGCATGAAACGGGCGGCGGGCTCTCCGAGGAAGTCATTCGTGAGTTAGAGGAACATGGATATCAGATTCAACGAAACGGTGTATCCAACTATACACTAGATAAAAAATCCCGTGTGGTCTTTCTTGGACCGATTCCGGATCATACGGATGATATTAAGAGTACCAAAGACATTCCAAGCTGGAAACGGATGTGTTATTGTATTTTGAAAAATGACCACACCTGTCGCTTTATGGGTTTCGGCCTGACCCGGCAAGAGCAGAAGCGGGTCGATCTATTTAAGCGGAAGTATAGGGGGATCATAAATGACAAGTGAACCGTTTCGCAGTCCGGCCTATCGTATTATTGCTGTGCCGTTTGAAAAGATCATCCCCAATACATATAATCCAAACAGTGTAGCGCCTCCGGAGATGAAACTACTCTACCTCAGTATTCTGGAGGACGGATATACCCAGCCAATCGTTTGCTATTACTCTGCCAAACAGGATCTATATGCCATTGTAGATGGCTTCCACCGCTGGCGCGTAATGAAGGAACACCGGGATATCTATGAACGGGAGCAGGGAATGCTTCCAGTGGCAGTGATCGACAAGCCTCTCTCCAACCGTATGGCAAGTACCATACGGCACAACCGTGCCAGAGGATCCCATAATGTGGACCTGATGAGCAATATAATCAAGGAACTGCATGAGCTTGGGCGGTCCGACGCCTGGATCGCCAAGCATTTGGGGATGGACAAGGATGAAGTCCTACGACTCAAACAGATCACCGGCTTGGCCGCGCTGTTTCGAGATGTAAAATTTGGACAGGCATGGCGTCCGGTCGAGGAGGATGAATAGAAAATTGCTTTTATGGTGCCCATATAGCGTAAGCGTCATACAACAGTACTTCAGGCTGGTGTTATGAACAAAAAGGGTTTATTCTGTAATTGGCTAAGAGTAACAAGCAAAGAGATAAACTGGGAGGCAGAGGGCTTAGAAATCATTGTAAAACCGGATAATATCTAGAGTCCACACGCATTTCATTAGCTTTCCAGTCCGCGAAAAACATTACACTAACCAAAAGAGATGTACGCCGTCCGGCTCAGGCCGGACGGCGCATTTTTCATACGGGTTCTCCCAGTCTTCCGCCCTCCAGAGGGCGGATCGCCGTACAGAAGCGCTCACATAGAGCGCGGTCGTGAGAGATAAGCAGGTAGCCCACCTCCCGCTCCTGCTGAATTTCCTGCAACAATTGGATCACCTGCGCCTGAGAAATCACATCCAGCATGGAGGTCGGCTCATCCAGAACCAGAAAAGAGGGGTCCATCAGCATCGCACGGGCCAAGGCAAGCCGTTGGAGCTCCCCTCCGCTGAGCTCCGCCGGAAAGCGGTCCAGGTGTTCCTCATAAATGCCGTAGCGCTCCAGATAATCGCACAGTCCCTGCCGGGTATAAGGCAGATGGAACAGGCGGTAAGGCTCCCGCATACTGTCGATCAGCCGCAGCTTGGGATTGAACGTCACCTCCGGATGCTGAAACAGGATTTGAATCCGCCTTCGGGCGGGCCCCCGGAGGGGATAGGACAACCTCTGCCCGTCCAGCCTCACCTCTCCGGCGGTGGCTGGATAGATTCCTGCCAGGATCTGGCCGATGGTGGACTTGCCGCTGCCGCTGTCACCGAAAATGGCCAGCGTCTCTCCCCGGTCGATGGAAAAGGAGACCTCCACCACCACCATGGGGCCGCGGGGGCGGTATCGCTTGGACAGGCCCTGCACCTCAATCAGCATAGTTCCAACACCTCACCTTCCGCTTCCCCACCGCCATCAGCGGCGGAGCCTTCCGGCAGCGCTCCGAGCGCCATGGGCACCGGCCGTAAAAGTGGCAGGCGCTCTGGGCGTCAACGTCCTGTCGGGGCGGCGCAAAGCCCATATTGGCGCGCAGGCCGTTCTCCGGCAGAGCCTCCAGCATGGCCCTGGAGTAGGGGTGCAGGGGCTCGGCAAAAAAGGAGGGGCTGTCGCCGCTCTCGATCTGCTGGGAGGCGTACATAACCACCACCCGGGAGGAGATGGCGTGTGCAAAACGGAGATCGTGGGTGACGCAGAGCAGGGTACGCTCCCCCAGCCGTTGGAAGGCATCCTCCACCAAGGCGATGCGCCGGCGGTCCAGCCCCTTGGTAGGTTCATCCGCCAGAACCAGATCCGCCCCGGCGGCTATCCCCATGGCGATCAGTACCCGCTGGCGCATACCGCCGGAGAGCTGAAAAGGATAGCTGCGGCACAGAGCTGCACCATGCTCCAGCCCAAAGGACTCCAACAGCGCGGCCGCCTGAACCAGCGCTTCTCTCCGGGTACAGGGCTGATGCTTTCGAATGGCCTCGCAAAGCTGGCGGCCCACGGTATAGAGTGGATTGAGCCCATTCCCGCTTCCCTGCGGAATATAGGCGATCTCTTTTCCCCGGATCTGGTTGAACTCCCGCTCCCGGCAGCCCAACAACTCGCGGCCGTTGAGGCGGATAGAGCCGGTGACCCGGGCTGAGGCGGGCAGCAGCCCCAGTGCGGCCAACAGCAGGACGCTCTTTCCGCTGCCCGTTTCCCCCACCACCGCCAGACGGTCGCCGTCGCCTACCGTAAATGTCGTATCGCTCACCGCCTCAGGGTTGTCACCGAAGCGGATGGAAACCCCCTCAATTTCCAGCATTGGCTTCCTCCTTTCTGCCTCTTCCCCGCGCAGGGCCCTCACCGTAATAGCTCAGCAGCATAAACCCAAGCACGGAGACCGAGATGCACAGGATGGGCGGCACATACCACCAATAGGAGCCGTTGATGATTCCGTTGCGGAAAAAGGCATAATGGAGGATGCCGCCCCAGCTCTTCTGGCCGATTACACCCAGACCCAGAAAGCTGAGGCTGGCCTCGGTAAGCATGGCGCTGCCCACCGACAGGACGGCACGGATGAACACGATTTCTCCCAGGTTGGGCAGAATATGCCGTATCATGATATAGGGGCCGCTGGCTCCCATGGTGCGCTCAATCTGTATAAAAGGCAGAGCCTTGAGCTGCTGCACCCGGCTGCGGATGATGCGGGCCGTAGAGGTCCAGGCGGTGATGCAGATGGCCAGGATGATGTTCCACACGCTGGCATCCAGAAAGGCCACCAGAATGATGGTCAGAGGCAGAGAGGGCAGCGCCATGGCCACGTTGGTCACCTGCATGATGATCTGGTCCGTCCATCCGCCTAAATAGCCGGAGAGGATCCCCAGGGCTGTGCCCACTACTGTCACCGCCAAAGCCGAGACTACGCCAATGAGCAGGGAGATGCGGGTACCGTAAATCAGCTCGCTGAGGATATCCTGCCCAATGTCGTTGGTCCCCAGGGGGTGCTCCGCGGAGGGGCGCAGGTAGGGTACGCCCAGCTCGTAGGGATCGTGAGGGGCGAGCACCGGCGCCAGCAGGGCCACCAGCAGCACCACGCTCAGAATGACCAATCCCGCCAGCACCCGGCCGTTTAATTTCTTACGCATGGCGGTCCTCCTCCCTCAGCCGGGGATCAATGAGCATATTCAGCACGTCCGCCAGCAGATTAAAGGCCACCACACAGATCCCGATGAACAAAAAGCAGGTCTGCAGGATTGGAAAATCCTTGGTGTTGACCGCGTCGTAAATGAGGGTGCCCATCCCCTTCCAGGAGAACACCACCTCCACCAGCATGGAGCCGCCCAGAATATGGCCGAATTGCATGCATACGGAGGTCAGGTAAGGGCAAAGGGCGTTTTTCAGTACGTGGCGGCGGAGCACCTGTCCCTGAGAGAACCCCTTTCCCCGGGCCACCGTGATATACTCCTCATCCCGAATGGTCTGCACTGTACTCTTCATCAGCATGTAATAGGAGGCCGTGCGCAGGATCACCAGGATCATCAGGGGCAGGGCCATGTGCCACAGGATATCCACTGCCTTTTCCAGCCCCGACAGGCCGCCGGAGGTAATGCCGCTGATGGGAAACAGCCCCATCTGGAACGCAAATACCATCAGAAACAGAATCGCCATGCAGTTGGTTGGAATGGTATTCAGAAAGAGCATAATGGGTGAGGCGATGGTGTCCAGCAGGCCGCCCTTTTTCCACCCCGCCCGCAGGCCCAGCCCTCCGCCCAGTACGGAGGAGAGCACAATGGCGGGTATGGTGAGCAGCAGCGTCCAGCGCATGCGGAACAAAACCGTCTCCAGCACCGGCAGCTTGGTACGGTAGGAATTCCCGAAGTCCAGGTGCAGCGTCTTGTTGAGATAGGTTATGTACTGGACCGGAAGGGGCTTGTCCAATCCATACTCCCGCCGGACCTCCTCAATCACCTCCGGCGCCTCCGCCTCCAGACGGAGATACTCGTCCTCACCGATAATGTGTACCACCGGGTCGCCAGGCATAAACCGGATGAGGATGAAATTGATGGTTATGATACAGAAGATGATAAAAACAGCCTCCACCAGGCGTTTTCCCAGACTCGCAAAGCACAAATAGCGTACCCCCTTCCTTTTTATATACAGAGCAGGGGCGCACGTCTCCGCCGCCCCTGCTCCCGGCCCTTGCTCAGCCGATCGGATGCAGATTGTACCAGGTCTCGCAGTTGATGACGCCCCAGCCGGGGAAGTTCGTCCATCCCTCGTATTTGTCGGTGCGGTAGGGGTAGTAGGCGGTATCCCAGCACAGGGCAATGCCGATGACCTCCTCCGAGGCAATCCTCTGCAGCTCTTTTACCTTGGCCACATAGTCCTCATCCCCCTGGGCGTTGAGCATATCGTTGTAGGCCTGGTCGAAGTCCTCCAGATCGCAGGTGCCCCACATGCTCAGATCGTCATTGAACATATACAGGAATGGCGTCTTATAGAAGGATACGCCCTGGGTAGCATAACAGATGTAGATCTCATAGGCCCCGTCATCCCGGAGCTGCTGCTCGTGGTCGGAATTGCGGATACTCTCCTCATCCAGGGTGCACTTGACGCCAACCTCCCCCAGATTGGTAACGATAATCTCAGCAATGCGCTGGTATAGCGCCGCCTTGGTAGCATTGTACTGGGGTGTGACCAATACATCCATAGGGGTTCCGTCGGGCCGCTCCCGCCAGCCGTCGCCGTCGGTGTCTACATACCCTGCTGCCTCCAGAATCGCCTTGGCCTGCTCCTGATCCTGCACCAGCTTGGGCAGGCTGTCGTCGTAGCCAATACCCGCGGGGGAGATGATGCCCTCGCCGGGTACCTGCCCGTCCTCACCGCCGATGGTGGTGGCCAGCAGCTCATAGTTCAGGGCATAGCGCACCGCTCTGCGGAACTCCAAATCATCGGTGGGCTGTTTCTGAAAGCCGAAGAGGATCTCGAACAGGCCCATGTTCATCCCCTTTCCGGGGTCTACCCCATCCACACCCGAGATGGAGGGCAGCATGGTGGGCGAAATCGGGTTGGAGTAGTCGTACATGGCGTCCACTTCCCCGGTGCGCAGGGCCATCACCAGGGCATCCTGGGAGTCGTAGCTGCGCACCGTCACGCTGCGTACCGTCAGGGCGCGGCCCATGTAGGTCTCCCCAACCGCCTCATAGTGCATGGTCTGCGCCTCCTCATCCACCTGGACAAGCTTATAGGGGCCGCAGCCGATGACAGCATCCTCGCCGGTGTAGCCGGAGGGATCCTCGATTCCTTCCCAGATGTGCTTGGGATACATACGCACAAAGACGGCGGAGTTCCCCAGGGTGAAATAGGCCGCCCCATCGGCCACCTGGAAGTCCACGGTGGTATCGTCTACCTTCTCCACGCCAGTGATCTTGGAGAGATAGCCAGACTTGAGTTTGTTGTTCATCAAATCGACCGTAAAGATGACATCGTCAATCGTAAATGGCTCTCCATCATGCCACGTAATTCCCTGATCCGTGGCAAAGGTAGCCCGGATGGTGCTGCCCTTGTCCAGAATCTCCCAGGAGGTCATCAGGTTGGGCTGCATCTCGTTATTCTCATCCCGCACCAGCCAGGTTCCGGCGCAGAAGGCATTGTAGTTCATGCGGCCGAAGGAGCCGCTCTCCGAGGCCAGCGTCCGTGGAGTGACCTCCTTGCAGATACCGATCTTCAGCTCCTCCACCACGCCGGCGGAGTCCGTCCCCTCCGTCTGCGCCGGAGCGCTCTGGGGTACTCCGCTCTCCTCCGGCGTCTGCGCGGAGCAGCCAAATAGCCCCAGCGTCAAGGCCCCGGCCAGGAGCAGGGAAAGCACTTGTTTTTTCATGCGGAAAATACTCCTTTCATATTCAGATGCCGCTTAACGAACGGGGCGCAGGCTATACCAGGTCTCGCAGTTGATCACGCCCCAGCCGGGATAGTTCGTCCACCCCTCGTATTTGTCGGTGCGGTAGGGAAAGTACGCCTTGTCCCAGCAGAGGGCTTCCCCGATGTACTGCTCCGCATTGATCTGCTGAAGGAGCTTGGTTCCCTCAATGTAGGCCTTCTCATCAGACGCCTGCCGCCTGGTCTCATACGCCTCTACAAACTCCGGCAGATCACAGGTGCCCCAATTGCCATCCAGGGTATTGTCAATAAAGTAATAATAGCACGAGGTCTGAGACGCCATTCCGGAAGTGCAGTAGCAGATAAAGATCTGGTAGGTTCCCTCCTTGCAGAGCTGATCCTCATATTCCTCATTGGTAATGCTCTGCTCGTCCACATGGGCCTTAACCCCAATGGCATCCAGGTTTTGAACCATGACCTCTGCAATCCGCAGGTAGATCTCGCGGCGTGTGCTACTGTTCTGGGGGGAAACCAGAATATCCATGGGGCTGCCGTCCGGCATCTCCCGGTAGCCGTCTCCGTCCACATCCAGGTAGCCGCCTTCATCCAGAGCGGCCTTCGCTGCCTCCAGATTCTGTTCCAGCTTGGGCAGCGTCTCATCATAGCCGAGATTCGGCGGCGCAATGACCCCCACCCCGGGCACTTGGGCATCCTCACCGCCAATGGCGGCGGCCAGCAGCTCGTAGTCCAGGGAAAGCGTGACTGCTTTTCGGAAGTTCAGGTCGTCCGTAGGCCCTTTCCGGAAACCGAACATGATCATATAGCTGCCCGTATTGTCACTCATACCGGGCTCCACGTGCTCCACACCCGTGATGGAGGATGCCATAGTGGCCGGGATGGGACTGGCATAGCTATACATGGCGTCAATTTCGCCATTGCGCAGAGCCATGACCAAAGCATCATTGCTGTCAAAGGACCGGAGTGAAACCTTCTTTACCGTCACCTCGCGGCCCAGATAGGTGTCGCTTACGGCCTCGTAGTAGCTGGTCTGAGCATCCTCGTCCAAGCTGACAAAGCGGTAGGGGCCGCAGCCGATGACAGCATCCTCCCCACGGTAGTCCTTCGGGGCGTCAATGTTCTCCCAAATGTGTTTCGGCTGGACGTAGAAATAGCCGGCCACCAGTTTGAGCCACTGATAGGCGCCGGGCTCCTTCAAAACCACCTTGATGGTGTCCTCATCCACCTGCTCAGCATGGTCCACATAGGAGCTGTAACTGGATTTGCGCACATTGATGTTATAATCGAAGGTAAACAGCACATCGTCCATGGTCAGGGGCTCCCCATCATGCCAGGTGATGCCCTGGTTCAGCGCCAAGTCACAGGTGATGGTAGTAGAGTCTTCACTGACCGTCCAATCTGTAACAAGGAATGGCTCTACCTCGCCGTTGGGCCCCGTCTGCCAGAAGGGCGCTGTCACAAAGGAGTTATAGCACATCTTTCCAAATGCGCCGCTCTCCACAAAGGTGGTAAAGGTGTCGTTTGCGGCGGTGGTCCCGAGGTGCAGCTCCTCCACCACGCCGGCGGAGGAGCTGCCCGCCGTTTCGGCAGGAGAGCTCTGAGGTACGCTCTCCGCCGCCGGCTGCGCAGAGCAGCCGAACAGGCTCAGCGCCAGCGCGCCGGCTAAAAACAGGGAAAGGGCTTGCTTTTTCATTTGAAAACCGCTCCTTTCATACCGCGTCTATTAGACTGCGGGCCGGGTGGAGAACCAGGTCTTGTAGTTGATCACGCCCCAGCCGGGGAAATTGGTCCAGCCCTCATAGTGGTCGGTACGGTAGGGGAAGTAGGCCTTATCCCAGCACAGAGCCAGTCCCACCACCTGTTCATCGGCAAGCGCTTGCAGCTCCTTCATGGCGGCGTTGTACGCCTCGTAGCTGCCGGCGGTCTTCTTGGCCTCATAGGCGGCGACAAACTCCGGGAGCAGGCAGGTGCCCCAGCGGTTGTTGTCGTTATCCCCGATCATGTACATGAAGGCGGTGTCATACATGGCCACGCCGGGAGAGGTATAGCCGATGTAGAGCTCATAGGTGCCCTGCTTGCGGACCTCGGTGGCGTGGTCGGAGTTGCGCACGCTCTCCTCGTCCATGGTAGTCTGCACGCCCACGGCCTCCAGATTGGTCTTGAGCACTTCGGCGATGCGCAGATAGAGGGCCTGACGGGTCTTGTTGTACTGGGGAGTAATGAGGACATTCAGCTCGCTGCCGTCGGGCATATCCCGCCAGCCGTCGCCGTCAGCATCCACATAACCGCCCTCATCCAGCAGGGCGTTGGCTTCGTCCACGTCCTGAGCCAGCTCGGGCAGCGAGCCGTCAAAGCCCTTATTGGGGGGCGCCACGATACCGGCGTGGGGGATCTGGCCGTCCTCCCCTCCGATGGTGACGCGGAGCAGCTCGTAGTCCAACGCGGCCCGCACGGCCTTGCGGAAGATCAGGTCGTCGGTGGGCTGCTCGTTGAAGCCGAACACCAGTTGATAGTTGCCGGGGTTGTCGCTCATGCCGGGATCCAGCCCCTCAACCCCGGTGATGGAGTCCACCATGGTGGCGTTCAGGGAGTTGGAGTAGTCGTACATGGCGTCCACCTCCCCGCTGCGCAGGGCCATCACCAGGGCGTCGTGGCTGTCGTAGGTGCGCACGGTCAGCTTGCGCACGGTCAGCTCCTGTCCCATGTAGGTATCCGACACCGCCTCTAGGGTCATGCTCTGGGCCTCCTCGTCCACACCTGTGAGCTTGTAGGGGCCGCAGCCGATAGCGGCGTCCTCGCCGGTGTACTCGGCGTATTCGCCCTCCACCTTGGACCACACATGCTCCGGCCGAAGGGTGACGAAGTTAGCCATGCTGTTGAGCATGGTGAAGGCCTTGCCGTCGGTCAGCGTCAGGGTGGCCGTGGTCTCATTCACCGCCTCCACCCCTGTCAGGCCGCTGCAATAGCTAGACTTGCGGTCGATCAGATATTGGAAGGTAAACACCACGTCATCCATAGTCACAGGTTCACCGTCGTGCCAGGTGAGGCCCTGATCTGTGGCAAAGGTGGCGGTAATGGTATTCAAGTCGCCGCTCAGCTCCCAGCCCGTCATGAAAAAGGGCTGAACCTTGCCATTCTCATCGGTGACTACAAAGGGAGCGGTGACCACCGCGTTGTAGTTGAGCTTGCCGAAGATACCGTTTTCCGTCATAACGTTGGCGCCGTCAATGGCGGCGGTGGTACCGATGCGCAGTTCCTCCACATAGGCAACGGAGGACTTGCCGCTCTCCACCGCTTCCGGCGGGCCGCTTTGGGTGGAAGCCGCCGGGTTCTGTCCCGCGCAGCCGGCTGCGGTCAGCGCAAGAGCGCTGGCCAGCAGAAGGGATGCCAGTCGTTTCATACATGTTCCTTCTTTCCTTCTCTTAAATTTCTATTCAAAACAGGGACGGTCCCCTGCTTTGGTCTTATAATGAAAGAGCATTCCTGTTTTGTCGTTAGAAAACAGGAATGCTCTTTGTCCTGGATATGCAAAAAGGGCACCGCCGTCCCCAGCGATGCCCAGTTAATGCCCCAATGACCGCGATATCCACCGCGGCAGCATCCAATTCTCCCTCGCCGAAAGAATAGAATCCGATAGACATGGCAGGTCTTCTGACTCCAGATCATCCGGCTTCGCTCACCTTCCCGGTTTCCCAGTGGTATTAAGCGGGCCGTCCCTGTTACAGCAGCGGGAGCTGTCGCAGACTTGCACTGCGTTCCCTTTTCAATACAAACGTATCACCATATCCTGCTATATGAAATTATGGATTCAGTATACACCGCCGTCCAAGGCCTGTCAATATGTGTCTAACTGCGCCGAATGCTCTCCACTTACGGAGCCTAGCGGCAACAGGCACATTCCATTCCCACCGGCTCACCGCCGCATCTGCTCTTCGCCGCCTGTAACGGGCGAACCAATCAAGTATAAGAAATCTCGCGTTGAGAGCAGTCACAGGAGATCACCCCCCTTTTCTTTCCGGCCGGGCTGTGCTATAATTCCTTCATATACGTTTTCAGCAAGTGGCCAGACTCCGTCTGGTTAGAGGGAATCGGGTGCAACTCCCGAGCGATCCGGTCACTGTAAGCGGGGAGCGGGCTGCAGATCGCCATTGCATGTTTCACATGTGAGAAGGCGCAGCACGTGACGAGCCGCAAGCCAGGAAACCTGCTTGCTGAATTTGTGGGGACGCTTCCGGTGAAAGCTGCTCCACAGGCCGCCGGCCCTGCCGGTGCGCCTGTCTGCAAGCCGGCTCCGCGTCAGAATACGCGGGGCCGGCGATTTTGCTTTCTCCGGGCAGAGAGGAGAAATGCGCATGCGACAGCCTTTTTTTGAAGATCTGATGACCGCGATGTACCCCTCCGGCCTGCTGCACACCTTTGGTGTAAACGGGAAGATCTCCGGCAGCGTGGGGGCGGTGGGGGAAATGCAGGAGGTGCTTCCGCTCCTCCACAGCCCGCGGGGCTGTGGGTTTCACTACCGCTATTCCGCCCGGCGTCGGCACCAGCCCTTTTACAGCGTGCTGACCTCCAATCTGGAGGAGCGGGACATCATCTGCGGCGGGGAGGAGAAGCTCCGCCAGGCCATACGGGACGCCTGGAGCCGCTACCGCCCCGGGCTCATCATGGTGATCCCCTCCCCGATCAGCGACATTCTGAACGAAGATGTGCGCTCCGTATGCGCCGAGCTGCGGCGGGAGGGTATTTCGGTAGTGGGCGTCCAGTCGGAGCTCTTCTCCCACCGGGACAAAAACTACACCCGGAACCGTCTGAAAGAGCTGGCCCACCAGACCATCACCGGCGACAACCGGCTGGAGATGGAGCTAAAGGGCTGCGGCTTCACCGAGGCGCTCTACGCCCTGGTGGAGCAGGTGATGGAGCCGTCCGCTCAGATCCCGCACAGCATCAACATCGAGACGGTGGGCTGGGGGAGCGAGGGAAAGGCCGCCCTGCGGGAGCTGGAGGTCTTTTTGAACGGCTGCGGGATTCAGGTGAACACGTGGATCCCCAGCGCCCCCCTCTCCTCTCTGGTACACGCCCCGGCCGCGGAACTGAATCTGGTCAAGCGGGTTCGCTGGGCCAGACGCATGCGGGAGAAATTCGGAACCGCATACCTTCACATCGGCGGCGCGGGACGCTACGCCGGACTGGATGGAATCTGCACCTTTTACCGGGACATTGGACAGGCCCTCCGCATGGAGGAGGCGGTGGAGCCCGTCGTCCTGGCGGCGCGGGCCCAGGCCCTGGAGGAGACGGCGGAGGCCCGCCGCCGCCTGGGGCAGGCCCGGGCGGTTCTCGTCAGCCGCAGCATCCAGCAGGCTCCCTTCGAGCTCAAATCCTATGTGCGGGACTATGGCCTGTCGGTCTCCCATCTCTGTGTCATCCTGACCCCGGAGAGCCGTAAAAACCTGAATGTCACCCCCGCGCTGGAGGACAGCCTGCTGGCCCGGGTACGGGAGGCCGCCGCCCTCTACAGCCCGGAGACACAGCTCCTCCTGAACCCGGCAGAGGAGACGCTGCGCGGAATCTTCGCAGAGGCGGATGTGGTGGTGGGCACCGGCGACTTCACCTTGGAGGGGATGGGCGCGCCGCTGATCCCCGCGGTCAACGAAACCACCTCCCTCTCCTTTCCCTCCTATGTCCGCACGGTGCGTAGGATGTGCCGCCGCCTGGAGCACGGGACGGAGCGCAGCAGTCTTCTGCTGGGGAAAATGCCCTTCCAAAGCCGCCATTACCCACTGTACTGTAATCAGTCTAATCTGGCCGCCAAGGAAATGTGGTCCAGAATGTGGCTCAATCGAAAGGGGGATTCCGTATGAGGCCGGCCAGCGGCTGCAAGCTCTTTGGAGCTTATCAGGCTTTGGGTGGAATTCAGGACGGCGTTGTTCTGCTCCACTCCGTGGTGGGCTGCAATTTTGGCTCCATGTCTCTCCACGTTGCCCAGGATATGCGGGATATCCGGCAGACCTGCACCGTCATCAGCGACAGCGACGTGGTGTTCAGCGGCGAGGCCTCCCTGGAGCGGGCCGTCCGCTCCGCGCTGGAGCTCTTCCAACCGTCCGTCCTGTTCGTGGTCAGCGGCTGTGTGAGTGAGATGATTGGGGACGATATCCCCGCCGTTTTAGCCCGCATCCCCCATGAGGCGCCGCTGCTCCATGTGGAGGCGGCAGGCTTCCGTGGGGATGCGGCTCGCGGGCTGGAGGCTGGATGGCTGGCACTGCTCCCGCTGATGAAGCCCCCGGTCCCCCGGCCTTATCCCCGGCCCTATCCCCGTTCTGATCCCCGTCCCCTGGTTAATCTGATCGGGCTCGGGATGGATGACCCCCACGCCGCCGACGATGTTGAGGCCCTCCGGGCTATGCTCGCCCCCCAGGCCGCACTGGGCGCCGTGCTCTCCCGCTGTACGCTGGAGGAAGTGCGCCGCGCCCCCTATGCCGATGTGAACCTGGTGCTCCGTGGAAAGGGGCGTGAGCTGGCGCAAGCCATGAAGGAGTACTTCGGCATACCGTGGGAGGAACTTGATTACCCCTATGGCGCCGCCGGCGCGGACGATCTCTGGAGTCGGCTGGAGCGCCGCTTCGGTCTGGATTATCATCAGGCCCGGGCGGAGCTGGACCGTCAGATTGCAGAGGGAGCCGGAAAAGCCTACCGCTATTTACAGGCCCTCTACGGCATGCCAGCTGCGATCCTCGCCTCGGGGCCGCGGGCCGACGGTCTGCGGCGCTTTCTGGAGCAGGAGCTGGGGATGGAGGTGGTGTGCTTTGCCCGCCGGGAGGAGCTCTCCGACCAGGAGGACTTCTACCGGGAGCTGCGCGGCTCCGAGTCGGCGCTTCTGTTCGGCTCCTCCTTTGAGCAGGACGGTGCCGACGAGCTGGAAATTCCGCTGATCCGCATGGATTACCCGGTGTTTGATGAGGTCTGTCTGACCCCCCGCCCCCACCTGGGCGGGCAGGGAACCCTCCACCTTCTGGAGGACATCTTCCGCGGCATCATGAACGGCCGCACCTTAAAGGGGGCGCTCTATCAGTGAAACGCATCTGTGTCTATGGAAAAGGGGGCATCGGGAAGTCCACCGCCGTGTCCAACCTGGCGGCGGCCATGGCCCAGGCCGGGAAACGGGTGGCGGTAGTGGGCTGCGACCCCAAGGCGGACTCCACCCGGGGCCTGATGGGGCGGCGCATCCCCACCGTTCTCGACCAGCTCAAGACCGGCGCCTCCGGGGAGATCGCCTTCACGGACAGCCGGGGTGTCCGCTGCATTGAGGCCGGCGGGCCGGAGCCGGGCACCGGCTGCGCCGGGCGGGGCATTATCGTGGCCATGGAGGAGATCCGCAGCCGCGGCCTGCTTGACGACCGGGATGTGGTGCTCTACGACGTGCTGGGGGACGTGGTCTGCGGCGGGTTCAGCATGCCGCTGCGGGAGCAGGTGGCCGACGAGGTGTATCTCGTCACCACCAGCGACTTCATGGCCCTCTACGCCGCAAACAACATCTGCCGGGGCATCCGCAAATACGCCCAGAGCGGTAGAATCCGACTGGCCGGAATTATACACAACGGCCGCAGCAGCGTGGACAACGACAGCCTGCTCCGGGCCTTTGCCGCGGAGCTGGGAACCACGGTGGCGGGAAAAATTCCCATGAGTCCCCTCATCGGCCAGGCCGAGCTGGAGCGCCGAACCGTGGTGGACAGCGCGCCGGACAGCGCGCCCGCCCAGGCGTTCCGCGCCCTGGCGTCCGTCCTCCTGGATAACCGTAGCGGCTGCATCCCGGAGCCGATGACCGACGACGGGCTGGAAGCGCTCTGCCGGAAGGCGGCCCCGCTTTGATTCCGGCCGAGCACCCCTGCTTCTCCGCCCAGGCCCACTTCCGCTATGGCCGGATTCATCTGCCCGTGGCCCCCAGGTGCAACATCCGGTGCGGCTACTGCGACCGCCGCTATGACTGCGCCAACGAGTCCCGGCCCGGCGTCACTTCGGAGGTCATCTCCCCCGAAGCTGCCCTGGACCGCGTGGAGCGCGCCCTGCGCCTGGACAGCCGTCTGCGGGTGGCGGGGGTGGCGGGGCCCGGCGAGCCCCTGGCCAACCCCGCCACCCTGGAGACCCTCCGCCTGATTCACGCCCGCTTTCCCAGACTCCTGCTCTGCCTGAGCACCAACGGGCTGGTTCTGTCTGATGCTTTGCCCGAACTGCTGGACTGCGGGGTTTCCACCCTGACGGTCACTGTCAATACCCGCTCCGTCGCCTGTGCCGGGCACGTCTACCGGGCGGTGGGCGGCAGCGCGGATGCCGGAGCCATGGCAGCCTTTCTCTCCGCTCAGCAGGAGGGCGTAGCCAAGGCCGCAGAAGCCGGACTTACGGTGAAAATCAACACCGTCGTCATCCCCGGCGTCAACACCGGGGAGATTGAGGAAATCGCCTGTTGGGCCGCCCGTGCGGGAGCCGCCGTCATGAACTTCATGCCGCTCATTCCCCAAGCCAGCTTTCGGGACAACGAGCCCCCCAGCCAAGCGCTCCTGGATGCGCTACGCGCCAGGGCCCGTGTCCATATCCCCCAGTTCACCCACTGCAGGCAGTGCAGGGCGGACGCAGTGGGTGTACCCGGAGAGATGAACTGCATCGGCTGCCTCTGAGGTTCAAACGGCAAAGCTCAGCGGTCCTATAGGCTGCCGTCCAGATTTTTCTCTGCTTGTCTGCTCTATGGGGAACATATCAACTGACTGGTATTGACAAAAAAAGAGACTTGCAGTAAAATAAATCGCTCATAAGACAATGGAATAACCTGTCAAGTGCCCAACTGCTGTTGGGGTAAAAGGGAATCGGGTGAAACTCCCGAGCGATCCGGTCACTGTAAACGGGGAGCAAGCTGCAGATACCATTGCCGTGCAGACAATGCGCGGTGAGAAGGTGCGGCGCGCGTCGAGCCGTAAGCCAGGAAACCTGCTTGATCAGGAGACAGACGGGTATCTTCCGCAGAAAGAATCCTGTCTGAAGCTGCCTACATACCGTGGGCAGCTTCAGCAGCCTGCTTTCAACGGAAAGCAGGCTTTTTGCATTCTAAAGCGGCAGTACATAGCGCACTCGAAAAATGGAAAGGAGATCCAATAATGCATGTTGGAAAGAAAACCCTGTCGGCCCTGATGGCCCTGACGCTGACCGCGTCCCTGGCGGCCTGCTCCGCCGGTACCCCGGCGGACACCACCCCCTCCGCCACCCCCTCTGAAAACCTGGTACAGACCAGCAGCACCCCCTCTGTCAGTGAAGAGGGGGCCAAGCGCACCGAGTATCCCCTCACCATCACCACCTATAACTACAACAAAGAGCCGGTAGAGTATACCTTTGAAAAGGCCCCTGAGCGGGTATACGCCTACGCCCAGGACAATATTGAGATTCTGCTGTCTCTGGGGCTGGCCGACCGCATCGTGGCCGCCAGCGGAATGGACGGTGAGATTGACCCCGCGCTGGCCGGCGAGTTTGCAAAAATTGATTACCACGAGGACACAGGCGTGCTGAGCAAGGAGGATCTGCTGGCCCTGGAGCCCGACTTCATCGCCGCCTGGTACTCCACCTTCTCCGACAAACGCCTGGGCGATGTGGACTTCTGGCACGAGCGCAGCGTGGGCACCTATATGGCGCTGAACAGCGGCTGCCGCGGCGGTTCCGGTACCTACCAGCAGACCGTGGCCGACGAGTGTCAGGACATTCTGACTCTGGGCATGATCTTTGACGTGCAGGACCGGGCCGAGGCGCTGGTGGCCGAGATCCAGGGGGAGCTGGACAATATTTCTACCTATCTGGCGGACAAGGACCGCCTGACCGTAGCAGTTCTGGAAGACGAGGGCGGCACCTACCGCGTCTATGGAGAGGACACTCTGGGCGGAAACGTGGCCACCTCCGGCGGCGCTGAGCTGGCCGTGGGCAAGCATGGTGACAACGGCAACATCAGCGCCGAGGATCTGATTGCCGCCAACCCTGACGCCATCTTCATGGTCTGGTACAACGGCTATACCGTGAATGATACCGATTATGCCGGAGAGCAGGTGGTGGAGCTGATCACCGAGAACCCTGCATTTGCTAGTCTGGATGCAGTGAAGAACGGCCGGGTGTTCGCCATCAACCTGAACAATGTCTACTGCAGCGGCATGCGCACCCTGGACGGCGTTCTGGACTTCGCGCAGAATCTCTACCCCGAGCTGTATCAGTAATACACGGCGCGCCCGCCCACTCCGGGCGGGCGCGCCGCTGATTGAGGCGGTGTATCCATGGATTTGAAAAATGGTGTATTCCGTGGCAGGCCGGCATACTGGCTTGCCATTCTGGTTCTGCTGGCCGGTCTGCTCCTTTCCCTGCTGTGGGCGGTCACTTTCGGCTCGGTGGATCTCAAAATGGGGGATGTATACCGGGTCATTCTCTATAAAGTAACCGAGGCCCTCCATTTCCCGGTAGGAGACCCGGACGTGTACGGCTCCGGCAGCATGAGCGACATCGTGTGGTTTGTCCGGTTGCCCCGTCTGGTACTGGCCATCGGCGTGGGGATGGCCCTGGCCCTCGCCGGTGTGGTCATGCAGGCCATTGTCAAAAACCCGCTGGCCGATCCCTATGTTCTGGGCGTCTCCTCCGGCGCCTCCCTGGGCGCCACCCTGGCGATCCTGGTGGGGGTGGGCTCCTTCCTGGGCAGCGGCTATGTGGGCCTGGTGGCCTTCGCCGGGGCGTTCCTGGTCTCCATGGGGGTGATCGCCCTGGCCAACATCGGAGGCAGGGCCACCTCGGTAAAGCTGATTCTGGCCGGCACGGCCCTCTCCGCCATCTGTGCCGCTGTCTCAAACTTTTTCCTGTACGTCATCAATACCAGCAACGGCGCGCTGGAGGCGGTGGTCCGCTGGACCATGGGCAGCCTGGCCGCCGCAAGCTGGGACACCAATCTCTGGATGCTGGCGGTGGCGGTACTCGGGGCGCTCTTTTTCTGGACCCAGTACCGCACCCTGAACCTGATGCTGCTGGGGGACGAGGCCGCCGTCACTCTGGGAACCGATCTTCACCGCTGGCGGATTGTCTATCTCCTGGCGGCGTCCCTGCTGGTGGGCTTTGCGGTCTATACGGCGGGCATCATCGGCTTTGTGGGACTGGTTATTCCCCATATGGTACGCATTCTCTTTGGAACGGACCACAAAAAGCTGATTCCCATCAGCGCCCTGCTGGGGGCAATCTTCCTTCTGTGGTCCGATGTACTCTGCCGGGTGGTGCTCCCGGGCAAGGAGATCCCCATTGGGGTGCTGACCGCCTTGGTGGGCGCGCCGGTTTTCATCTACCTGATGGCCCGGAAGAAATACGGCTTTGGAGGTGGCGACTGATGGACATCCGCACCGAGGGTGTGCAGGCCGTTCTGGGGGGAAGCGCCATTTTAAAGGGCGTGGACATCCAAGTGGGCCAGCGGGAGCTGGTAGGGATCATCGGCCCCAACGGCAGCGGAAAGAGTACTCTGCTCAAATGCATCTACCGGGTGTTGAAGCCCACCGGCGGCGCGGTGCTGCTGGATGGAAGGGATCTGGACCAGTACAGCTATCGGGAGTCCGCCCGGCGCATTGCCGTGGTAGCTCAACACAATTATTATAACTTTGAGTTTTCCGTCCAGGATGTGGTCATGATGGGCCGTGCCCCCCACAAGCGGGCCCTGGACCGGGACAACGCCGACGATTTCCGGCTGGTGGCCGAGGCGCTGGAGCTGGTGGGCATGTCCGGCTTCGCCAGGCGGTCCTTTTCCACCCTCTCCGGTGGTGAGCAGCAGCGGGTCATTCTGGCCCGCGCCCTGGCCCAGCAGACCCCCTGTCTGATCCTGGACGAGCCCACCAATCATCTGGATATCAAGTACCAGCTGGAACTGATGGACATTGTCAAATCCCTGGACCGGACCGTGATCTCGGCCATCCACGACCTGAATATTGCCGCCATGTACTGCGACCGTCTCTATGCGGTCAAAGGCGGGGAAATCGTGGGCTGCGGCAGGCCCCAGGAGGTTCTCACCGAGGACTTTATCCGGCGTGTATACGAGGTGGAGGCCAAGGTTTTTTCCGATGAGAGCGGACAGCTTCACATCCTGTACCACCCAGCTCACCGGTTTTAAACAATATTTGCTTTCAAACGGTCCCGAGCTTCAAAAAAGCACATGGCCCACCCCTGCATCGGGTTCAGGCCATGTGCTTCTCTTGTTCCGGCTGGAAGAACACATAATATTACCCACGATATTATGCGCCCTTTTCTTCCAGCCGGTTGCTCCAAAATGACGCAGGACCTGCAGAAGGGTCCCGTGTCTCGTGCGGAGCAGCACGAAATAGGAGGGACAAGTGAATTCGGCAACAAAAAAACTGTATCCCGAAGGATACAGCAACAAATTCCACAGGTTCCTACTGTGGTTGAAACTGCACCCTCCCAGGTCCGGGGAGGCTTTTTTGTGCGTTATACACAGGCAGGTCTTCTGACTCAGACGTTCAAACACACCTCTCCGTCTTCCCGGAACAAACATCCCAGTGACATAGCAGAGAGGCACTCCGCCAACACAGCAACGGCTTTGTGCGGGATTCTCACCCGGCTTCCCTTTTCACCCATCACAATCGGATAGGCACCTGTGTACCAACTATATTCACTTGTTATTTTGATTATATCAGGGTGTATGCAGAATGTCAAGCGGAAGCAAAAGAGATGCGCGCCGTCACCGTCCACAGCGGTACGAGCATTGATCATCAGCGGACTGGTCGCCCAGTTCGTGTCGATGATGATATAATCGTACAGCGGTTTGAGCGGCGTAAGGATAATTCGCAGAAAGCCTCCGGTCCCCATTTCGGTCAACAGAACCTTTCTCTGCTGAGCCAGTACCTTTGACAACATAGGATGTAGTCAGGTTCATTTGCGGATCAAGATCGACCGCAAAAACATGTGCTCCTCTTTCCGCGAGGGCATAGGCCAGATTTTAACAGGTGGCTGTTTTCCAACACCGCCTTTCCGATTATCGACGGCAATGATTCTATGTCCCCTCATATTTGCGTCTCCTTAATAGTTTCCCAAGTTCGTCTTCTTTTGGTTCAATCGTTTAAAACCCTCGGCTTGCAAGAAATTATAGAAGGAATTCACCAGTAGCAAGCAGATGGTGTGGCTTGCTCTTTCAATAAAATTAGATTATAATGTAACATGATACCTTTTCTACGGCTTGGAGCAGTAAACAATCCAATGAAAAGGATACTTTTCAGTCTGTAATTGAGAAGCCGTCTGCCCTGGATTCAGAGCAGACGGCTTCTTAATCACACAGGTACCGGGGACGATTGTAGGCCAAACCATATTGTATTGGTCTCAATTTTACTTCTTTGAAGCATTTTGCTCAGAAAGGCTTTTTATCCAACTCTTTGGTTTTTACGCAATTTTATATGTTATATATTAGGCTATATTTTGTATTTAGAGCAATATAAAACAAACATATCTCCTAAAAATGATGTTGACATTTTTTATTAACTCGTTTTATAATATGAAAAACATTCTCAATTTAAAAGAGAGAGGGCGTAGCTCTGTGGGCCGATACCACACCAAACAGCAAACTCTTATACTCGAATACCTGGCCTTGAAAAAGGATACCGCATTTACCGCAGAGTCGGTCTGGCGCGGATTATTGGGGGTGGAGGAAAAAGTTGGCCGAGCCACTGTCTACCGTGCGTTGGACCGCTTGGTGGAGGCGGGCACGATTCTCAAAATTCCCTCTGGGGATGGCAACCGGGCACTCTACCGCTATATGGGGGAAGCAGCCCTCCCCTCCAGCGGGCGGATGGTCTGCCTGGACTGCGGACGGGCATTTCCTCTGGAGTGCTCCCATCTAGAGGAACTGACCCGGCATATTCAGAGCGACCACCAATTTGAAGTAGATACCCGGCATACCGTTTTATATGGACATTGCTGCGACTGTGGAAAGTGATAAGCAGAGAGGAGGCGGCAGAGATGAAAGCGGATATTCAAAAAAGCAGGGCGGCGGCCTTGCTTTTGGCGCTGTGCCTAATTGCCGTGTTCTCCCTGTCCGCCCTGTTCGTTGTCAGTCATGCCGACCACGACTGCACCGGCACCGACTGCGCCGTCTGCCATGAGATTCATTCCTGCCTGTCCGCCCTGCGGCATATCTCAGAGGGGCTGGGGCCCTCTGCCCATTATGGACTGGGCGCGATGCTCCTGCTGCTCTGCGCTTTGCTGCCTGTTTCCCTGTCGGACCGGCGTTCCTGTACCTTGACTGCACTGAAAATTCGTCTGAACAATTAAAGCGACCTCCAAGCAAGGGGAAAGTCTGCCCATTTTTAAATGGGCGCTTTTGCCTTGCTTTTTTGCGCCCAAAAACCGGAAAATACGCTGATTTGGAGGTTACTATAGCATGAAAAAATTAAAAGAGTTCCTTGTATTTTGCTTGTCCACCGCCCTGTCGCTTTCTCTGCTGGCCGCCTGCGGGAAGCCGCAGATCCCCATGGCCGGTGCGGAAACACCCGCAGAGCCTTCATCTGCCGCATCGGAGGGATCTCTGAGGGTCATGGCAAGCTTCTACCCCATGTATGACTTTGCTCAGAAAATCGGTGGGGATAAGGTCACGGTGACCAACATGGTCCCTGCCGGCACCGAGCCCCATGACTGGGAGCCATCCCCCTCTGACATCGTGGCTTTGGAGCAGGCGGATGTGTTTGTATACAGCGGCGCCGGTATGGAGCACTGGGTGGAGGACGTGCTGGCCTCTCTGGATAACCAGAGCCTGGTGACGGTGGAGGCATCCTATGGCATTGCGCTGCTGGAGGGGCACCACCATCATCACGAGGACGAGGAAGAAGCGGAGCACGAACATGAGGATGAGCACGAGCATGAAGAGGGGGGCGGCTATGATCCCCACGTCTGGCTCTCTCCGCTGAATGCCAAGCGGGAGATGGAGAACATCAAGAACGCCATAGCGGAAGCGGACCCGGCGAATGCGGAGTACTACGAGGCCAACTATGCTGCGTGGAGCGCCCGGTGTGACCAACTGGACCAGGCGTTCAAAGACGGACTGAGCAATCTGGCGATTCAGGACATCGTGGTGTCCCACGAAGCCTTCGGCTATTTGTGCGACGCCTACGGGCTCAACCAGGTGGGGATCGAGGGAATTTCGCCTGACTCTGAGCCGGACCCCGCCCGGATGGCGCAGATCCAGGACTTTGTGACGGAGCACCAGGTGAAGGTGATCTTCTCTGAGGAGTTGGTCAGCCCCAAGGTGGCCCAGGCCATCGCGGACGCCACCGGGGCCCGCGTGGAAACACTCAGCCCCCTGGAGGGACTGACCGACGAGCAGTTGACCGCGGGAGAGGACTACTTCTCGGTTATGGAGCAAAGCCTGGCCTCTTTGAAGGACGCTCTGTCGTAGAAGGAGCGGTCCCATGATGGCATTGGAAGCAGACCGGCTCTCCTTTTCCTACGGAGAGGTGCCGGTACTCTCCTGCGCCTCCTTTGGGCTGCCCCAGGGCGGATTTGCCGCCCTGATTGGCCCAAACGGCGCAGGGAAAAGCACGCTGTTAAAACTGCTGCTGGGGGAGCTCTCCCCCAGCAGCGGCGCCGTGCGGCTGCTGGGCCAGGATACGGCCCGGTTTCGGAATTGGAGAAGGCTGGGTTATGTGCCCCAGGACGGGCTGGCCCGCCATACAGATTTTCCCGCCTCCGTGGAGGAGGTCGTTCTGGCCAACCTGTCCGGGGAGATCGGCCTGTTCCGCTTCCCAAGGCCGGAGCACCGGGAGCGGGTGCGGCAGGCCCTGGAATTGGTGGGAATGGCCGGCTATGGGCGCCGGCTGATTGGAGCCCTGTCCGGCGGGCAGCGCCAGCGGGTGTTGCTGGCCAGGGCTCTGATCTCCCGCCCGGAGGTCATGCTGCTGGACGAGCCCACCTCCGGCATGGACCTGCAAAGCGGGGAGAACTTTTACCGCCTGCTGGCCGGGCTGAACCGGGATCATGGGCTCACCATCCTGATGGTGAGCCACGATGTGGATCGGATCTGCAGCTATGTTTCCACCTTGTACTGCCTGGAAGAAGGCACCCTGGCGGAACTAACGCCCGGACAGGTGCGCCGGGAGCGGGCGGGGCTTCACCGCCATTCAGATATGACGCGGGAGAGACGGGGGGAACGCAGTGTCCATCTTTGAATATCCCTTCATGCAGCGGGCCTTTTTGGTGGGCATCCTTCTGGCACTGATCATCCCCTGTGTCGGGATCGTCATTGTGCTCAAGCGGTTATCCATGATTGGGGACGCTTTGTCCCACACCTCTCTGGCCGGTGTGGCGGCCGGGTTGCTTTTCAATATCAATCCGGTGCTGGGGGCCACGGCAGCCTGTGTAGCCGCGGCCTTCGGGATTGAGGCCATTCGGAAGAAACTGCCCCGGTACGCCGAGATGTCCATTGCCATCATCCTGTCCGCCGGGGTGGGACTGGCCGGTGTCTTATCCGGTTTTGTGCGCAGCGCGGCCAGCTTCAACAGCTTTCTTTTCGGCAGCATTGTGGCCATCAGCGACGGGGAACTCTATACGGTGGCTGTTGTCAGCGGAATCATTGTACTGGCCTTTTTGTTTCTGTACAAAGAACTGTTTTATCTGGCGCTGGATGAACGCGCCGCCCGGATGTCTGGAATCCCCGTAGGCATCATAAACAGTGTGTTCACCGTGCTGATCGCTGTCACAGTGTCAATTGCCGCCCGTACGGTAGGGGCCCTGATTGTCTCTTCCATGATGGTGGTACCGGTGGCCTGCGGGATGCAGCTGGGCCGGAGTTATAAGCAGACGGTACTCTGGTCCATCGCCTTTGCGGAGGGTTTCACCGTGGGGGGGCTGTTCCTGTCCTATTACGGAGGGCTGAAGCCCGGCGGCACCATCGTCCTGCTGGGAGTGGCCTGTTTGCTGCTGCTTTTGATTCTAAAACCATTGTTTGCCCGGCTGGGCCGGGCGGGGCGCAAGGAGCTCAAAGGAGAACATGATGACTGATATGTATTTGATTTCCGGCTTTTTGGGAGCGGGCAAGACCACCCTGATCCAAAAGCTGTTGACGGAAGCATTTAAAAGCAAAAAAGTCGCCCTGATCGAGAACGACTTTGGAGACTTCAGCGTGGATGCCGCGCTTCTGCGGGAGGGCGGTTATCAGGTCCGGGAGCTGAACGCCGGGTGTATCTGCTGCTCCCTCACAGGGGATTTTACGGCGGCGTTGGCCTCGCTGCTGAAAACCTATCGCCCCGATGTGGTGCTGATCGAACCTTCCGGAGTCGGCAAACTCTCTGATGTGGAACGGGCCTGCCGGGACCGGCGTTTCGCAACCTCTGCCCGCATTGCACAAAAAATTACGGTAGTGGACGTAAAGCGGTGCGCCAGCTACCTGGAGAATTTCGGGGCGTTTTTTGAGGACCAGGTGAGAAGCGCTGGCACCATCCTGCTCAACCGGACCGAGCTGTTTCCCGAGGCTGTTACGAAAGCTGTGGAGTTGGTGGAGCAGTTGAACCCATCCGCTCAGGTTCTGGCAGAGCCATGGAAGCTCTTGACCGCTGCGGAAATTCTGAGCCTCCCCAAAGAAACGGAGCCGACGGATGCGCAGCCCCATGAGGAGCACACCTGTTCCTGTGGGCATCATCACCACCACCACGGCCATGCCTGCTGCTGTCACCCCCATGCCAGGGGCGGCGCGGATGACACCTTTGATACCATGACGCTCCATCTGCCCCAAGTGTTTTCACCGGAAGGCCTGGGGCGCTGCCTCCGGCTCCTGGGATCGGAGTGCTGCGGACAGGTCCTGCGGGCAAAAGGCATTGTGGAGACGGAGACGGGGTTTCTCAATGTGCAGTTTCTGCCGGGGGAGCATCGTTTTGAAAAGACAAACCTCCAGGAGCACGAGCTGTGTGTGATCGGGCACGACCTGAACCGGGCGCAGATCACGGCGGTTTTTGAGGGGGTGTGCTGATTGAGGATGCCGGAATATACTCCGGTCTATGTGGTCACCGGCTTTCTCGACAGCGGAAAAACTTCACTGTTGAATCAGCTCCTCTCCCGCCGCCTGGAGAGCGGACACTCGCTCTGCTGCATCCAGTTTGAACAGGGAGAGCAGGCACTGGAACAGGATTTAATCGACAGAGGGAATTTGGATCTCCTCCACTTTCCTGTTCGGAAGCTGCAAAGCGGCGCGGGGATGCAGCAGGTCTCCAAACAGATCTACGATTATCTGCTTCGCAATGATCCGGAAGAACTGTGGATAGAGTGGAACGGGACGCTGCCGATCTCTGTCCTTCAGACACTGTTTCCCCCGGCAAAGAAACAGGACGGGGGTACACCAGGGGACTTCTGCCAACTTCAGCGCATGCTGTACCTGGCCGATTCCACCAAACTGGATGCCCTGCTCCAGCAGACCGGAGGAATGGCGCTGGAACAGATATCCGCCAGTGACGTCATCGTCCTCCGGAATTGGGGACCTGTATCGCAGTTTAAGAACCGGAAACGGATGCTGCGGGAACTGAATCCCGGCGTCAAGGTACTGCCGCTGAACTCGGTCGGTACGGTGGAGCGGGCCATGCTGCGTCCGGGGCGGCAGCCAGCCTTTTGGTTTTTGCTGGGGATTGCCTATTTCACAGCGGCATATCTGACCCTGCGCATGGTGATAGGTGCCGGGGGGAACTTGGCTGATGCCGTGGTCAATGTATTTCTCGGTATTCTGTTGCAGGCGTTCCCGTTTCTTCTGATCGGCGTGCTTCTGTCCTCTGCCATCCAGATATTCGTTTCACAACAGTGGCTCCACGAGCACTTCCCAAAGCATCTGGCGGGAGGCCTTTTGTTCGCGGCCTTGGCCGGCTTTTGTCTGCCCGTGTGCGACTGCGCCTCAGTTCCGGTGTTCCAAAGCCTGGTTCGGAAGGGCGTCCCCCCTGCTGCCGCCGTTACCTTTCTGATGGCCGCGCCGGTCATCAATCCGGTGGTCATTCTCAGCACCTGGTATGCTTTCAGCGGGGATGTCAGAATCGTCCTGTGCCGGGTGGGGCTCGGCTTGCTGTGTGCGGTGCTGATCGGACTTACCTTTTCCAGAGCAGGAAAGAACGGCTTGAGCCCGTCCGGCTCCGGCTGGTTTTCCTGCGCCTGCGGCTGTTCTGTGGGTCAGGCAGCAGAGGGCGGAAAGCTCTCCCTCTATCTCCGCCATACGCAAACGGAGTTTTTCAGTGTTGGGAAGTACCTTGTGCTGGGCGCCCTGGTATCCGCCCTGTTCCAGACCCTGGACAGGTCATTTCCGTGGGGGAACGGCGGGGATGGGCTGTTCCTTCCTCTCCTGGTGCTGATGGGAATGGCATTTTTTCTCTCTCTTTGCTCCTCCGCCGACGCGGTGGTTGCCAGGAGCTTTGCCGGACAGTTCCCCATGGGGGCCCTGATGGGATTTATGGTATTTGGCCCTATGATGGATATCAAGAATCTGATCCTGCTCTCCGGCGGCTTTTCGCGTAAGTTCGTCCTGCGCCTGTGCCTGACCTCCTTTTGTATCTGCGGAATGGTCGTTTTCCTGTCATTTTCCACCGGGCTGGAAAGGAGCCTGCTATGACAAAGAACTGCTGGAACAGCCAGGCCCTGGCTGAGATCAGCTGCTACCTGGCCTTTGCGGGGGCTATGCTGTATCTGGTGCGTTCAGGGCGGTACCTCTCCTATGTGACGCCAAAGCTGGCGCCCTATCTCTGCTTCAGTGCGGCGGTGATGGTGGTGTGGGCCCTTTCTTCCCTAGGACGCGTGTTTCGTATTCAATACCGAAAACACATCGCCCACTGCTTTGTGCTGGCGATCCCGCTTCTGCTGTTGCTGCTGCCACACGATACCGTGGGCCTCAGAGATATCTCCGATTCTGCCGGACTGCTGAATGGAAGCATGGTCAGCGGCGCCGCAGGCGGGGGCGGCGGCATACCGGCCACCGGAAGACCCATACCGTCCAATCAGGAGGATACTGAGGCGGAGGGGCCCGCCCAGGCAGAGGCATCCGCAGACGGCTATACGACCCTGGATGCCTATGGCGCCCCCCTTGAGCTCCACGGATATAACTCCAGGCAGCAAACCATCACAGTCAGCAATGAGGAGTTCTACGACTGGCTGTGCGTATTTTATACGGACATAGAGCAGCTTGAGGGCTTTCAGGTAACGATGACCGGCCAGGTCTACAAAAACACGCCGGTTATGGCGGACAACGAGTTTGTTCCCGCACGGCTGGTCATGGCCTGCTGCGTGGCGGACCTGTCCCCCTGCGGCCTGTTCTGCACCTACGGCAACGTGTCAGAACTGGAGAGCGATTCCTGGGTCACGGTGACCGGTATTCTATACGGGGAGCAGTATAAGGGGCAGGAGGAACCGCGGCTCAGGGTGACATCTGTTGTTCCGGCTAAGCCGATTGAGGGATATATCTTCCCATACAGCTGATCTTTAACCGATTGGGACGGAGGTTACTGGTTTCGGCAGGTGGATTTCCAGTTTTCATTGTCATTACCACTCACTTTCAGTTCAGGTGGGAAACATTCCGCCTCTCATCACGCACTGGTTTGCCATGAAGGCACCGAGAATGACTTCATGCGTTGGATGGCTTCGCCACAAATCTTGCGCAAAATGAATCTAATATACAATATAAAACAGAGTGCAGGCCAATTCTTGACCTGCACTCTGTTCTATTTTCCTACATCCGCGCGTTTGTCGGCCCAATCACCCTTTCGTGCAGCCACACTTGAAGCAAACGCCGCTGGAACATGTGAGTTTGACGATAATTAACTTGTCTGTCAGTCAATCATTGACAGGTTTTCACCATCATTCTCTCCCGTGATTACCGGACGGCACTCGTAGTACGCCATGGCCAGCTCCATCACTGTACTTCCCCCTGTAATCCATAAAATTGATGTGCATATCACAGTTCAAGCTGTGTGATACTCCTCGTTCGGAATCTATAGTCTAAAATTATTGGGGAGCTGTTTTGCAATGCGACTTCATCAATTAGAAGCCACCGCTTAAAGTCCAGGCAGTGAGTGTATCATCCGGGATATCAGTGTTAAATACTTTAATATTTTCAATGGAGCCATTATAGGGATACTGGTTTCCGCTTCGAGCTGTCTTCCCGAGATAACCGGCATTGATACCCGGAATATCGGAGATAAAGCCATATCCTGTGCTGGGTAGTTCTGCGGGCGGAATCACCTGTACCAGTTCCCCGTCGAAAAAGAGCTTGTACCCCGTATCGGGATCGGCAGTAAAGGCTGCGATGTGTTTCTCACCAGAGGTCATATCCACGGCAGCAGAGGACTTTACAAAATCTCCGCCGTTCTGCCGCCGGATCTCATACCCCAGCACCCCTCCACCAACATAAAGATGAAAATGAGAATTGGCTGTCGTAGAGTTGCTGATACCGATCAAGGAGTGTATCGACGAGATCTGCGGGGTAAACTCCACGACAATGGCGCCCGAATGCATGGCGGCAATATCGGTCACACTGTCGTCGTCAATTTGGACCGGTTGGGATGGTGTAATCGTTACACCGCTGTTGGAGTAGACATTCGAACCACTGGACGCCACATAGGTTACCTGTTTCATGTGTTCCGCAGAGAACACGCCGTCAAATATTTGGACATTATGAATGGTTCCTGTGAACGGATATTCAAAGGCTGCTGGCTGCCCGGAGGGCGCCTGCCTGCGCGTCATGCCAAGGTATCCGCTGTCAATACCGGGAATATCAGCCATGAAGCCATAGCCAGAGGAGGCCGTCAGTTCTGACAGCGGCAGGTCCAGAACCATCTCCCCGTTGAGGAAGAGTTGGTAGCCGTAGTCCGGGTCAGCCGTAAAGGCGGCACAATACTCCTTTCCGGCTTCAATCGTCACAGGAGCCGAGTTCTTTTCAAAGTCTCCTCCCTCCTGCCTGCGGATCTCAAATCCGAGCCTCGCGTTGGAGTAGTAGAGGTGGAAATAGGAGTTCTGGTTCCCCGTCTGACCATTGCTCACCCCAATCAATGAGTGGATGCTGTCGGTGCTTGTGGGCGTAAAGCGCACCAAAATTGTACCCTCATGCAGGCCAGCAATACTGGGCAGTTCCGGCCCGATTGGGGTGTAGGTGCCGTCAGACAGCGGCAACACCTTTTCTGAGGAGGAATATACCAAATTAGGGGTATCAGGCGTAGGTTTGATGTCCTTGATGTAGTCGAGTGTGTATTCACCGAAGACCAAGGAATGGATATTGTCAGGCCGACTCTCTTGTTCATAGAAGCAAACAATATTCCCATTGGGCTGCTCCATCAAGCAGGAATAGCCAAATTCACCCGACCGAATTACTTTTTTGTACTTCCAATCAAACGTGTAGTTGATTCGCCCCTCTGAATTGGTCCCGTTCTCATTGATCAGGCCGATTCTTATCGTGCCGTTGGAGCGGCTATTGGCTGCCGCATTGGCGAAGATAACGGCGGGCTTTCCATCAATTGGATGACTATAGTTGATAACAGACTGCTGGCAGCCTCCATAGGGTGTGGGCGCCACCAGCGTCGGGTCCCTCGGCATATCGGGCGCCCAGGTCTGGCCACCATCATAGCTGGTAGCGATTAATACGCCGCCTGACTGGCGCACGAACATCTTTAGCTGGGTAGAAACATCATCACCCTCCGGGGGCATTTCTACGATTTGAATTTCACCCATACCGATTTTTGAAAGGCCCGCAGCCGCTCTAGCGTCGTTTGGAGATTCACCCAGGTGCCAGGTTGCCCCATTGTCATCGCTGTAAAGAACTGCGCCGCTCATACCGCTGAAAGAATTGCTGTTATAGTAAAGGGGCACAAGGATGCGGCCTTGGTATTTGCCGGTCTGGATGACGATCCCAATGCCGGGGGCTGTGCCAAAGTGCTTCATATCACTGGTCTTAAAGCCGTAGTTCATCAGTTTGGGATCTGACCAGGTATAGCCGCCGTCATCGCTGTAGCACATGATCAGGAAGACCGTATTGATGACCCGCAGTTCCGTTTTGCGCGGTACTGCGGATGCGTCGTAGGTTCCGTAGTTGGTGTAAAAAATGTTTCCAGCTTCCTGTCCATTTTTATAAAGGGTGAAATCAGGTCCGACTGTGTAGTCGGTTGCCGCCCCATTTAGATACACCGTCCCGTCATCTTCGTGCAGCTCATATTGGGTGCCAGCCGAGTCCTTTAGGATCAGATAGCCGTCAGAAGTATAGCCGGTAGAGGCCGCTGCATAGGGCGCACGGACGTTTCCGGTCATCGCGTCACAGAAGAAGAAGACCCGCCCGTTTTGACCTTTGACGAGGAGCGAATCGCAGTAAGATGCGCTGTCCGTTTTCATGGGGACCTGGGGTTCGTTGGGGTAGTCAAGAAAATTGAGCAGCATTTTGGGTTGGCTCCAGGTTGCGCCGTCATCGCTACTGACCCGGATGCCGATGTCGCAGTTGTTGGGAGGATCGTTGCTCGCTCCGGCGGCGTCGCCGAACCGGATATCGCCCGTGGCAATGATCGTCCCCTTGTCGGTCCGCAGAATGGAGGGGATTCGGATGCCCTCTGTGTTCCAATCCTCAAAAGAGAACACATTCTCCTGCCTGATGATTCCAGAGTCCTTCTCTATGTAGGTTTCTGCCTCGAGAACATCCTGCGCCAGAGCCGTATCATAGACACGCACGCTGTCGATGGTGCCGTAGTAGGGATATCCGAATGACCCGTTCCGATAGGTTGCACCCATATAGCCCACATCGGCGGAATTCACTGTGGACATGAACCGGTAGTCGTACTCCCATAGCTCATAAAGGGCCACAGGCATTTGGAAAACCATGTCGCCATCAAAATAGAACTTGTAGCCTTCCTGTGGGTCCGCACTGAGCGCCATGATATGCCGGGTATTGCGCGTGACTTCTGCCGGACCCTGGAGATTCACATAGCGGGTCTCCCCATGATTCCTGACCTCCAGGCCCAGGAAGCCCCGGTTGTCAATGTAAAGGTTAAAGTAGGCGTCAGTCACGCTGCTGTTGCTCAAGCTGAACAGGCAGTTGGCCGTGGACATCGCCGTGGGGGTGAAGTCCACGATGATTGTACCGCTCGACAACCCAGAGAGTTGCGTGACAGCGCTCTGGGGGAGAGCGACGGCATCCGTGCCACTGAAAAACGTCATATCGCTGGCCGAGAACACCGGCTCAGGGTCAGCCAAGGCAGCAGCCGCGCTGGTGAACGACAGAATCTGGATGCAAAGTGCAAACACCAGCAAAAGTGCTAGCGGCAGTCTCTTATGTTGTTTCATGGCAATCTCCTTTTCAAGTTTAAGTCACTGCAACTGTCGATAATATGTATGATGCCGCCAATCAGCCCATTGGAATCACATCCATTTTAATGATGTCGTTGTAAAAAAGAATACCTCCGGCCCCCTCTTTTCTTGCTTATAGAGGGCCGTGCCCTATGGCCATTGATGCTCCTGTACGATTAAGGATACGGCAAAACACCCGTTCATCCCCCGGCAGTGTGACCGTGCGGCCCATCCAGTGAGAGAGATACGCGCCGTGGATGATCTGGAGGGATCGCAGACCTTCCTCCAAGCTGCATTGGATTGGCCCGGCCCCCTGAGCAGCGGCAACAAAATTTTGTATGGTGGCCGCCTGCTGCGCCTTGTTGTTTCTGTCGTCGAAAGTCAAGCGCTCCACCGTCCCGGAGACCTGTTCAAAGGGGGACGGGCAGGACCTTGCGAAGGTGCGCTCGTCCTCCTCCAGGCGGATGATTTCCACCTCGCTATCGTCCCGGACGGAAATCCGGCCCCTCGTCCCACAAATCTCCAGCAAATTGGTGCCAGGGCACTCATGGGCTGAAGCAATAAAATGCCCATGGGCGCCGTTGAGGTAGGTCAGAAAAAGTTCAGCCTCATTTTCAACCTGGATGGGCCGCCCTATGGTGGAGCAGCGGGCCAGTACGGAAACCGGCATACCGCAGATCCATTGCATAAGGTCTAGTTGGTGGGAGGCTTGGGTCATCAGCAGTCCGCCCCCTTCTCCCTGCCAAGTACCGCGCCAGGCCCCGGAGGTATAGTATGCCTCCGTTCGGTAGAGGTTGGTGATAATCCAGCTACAGCGCACCAGCTCCCCCAGTTCACCGCTCTGGACCAAATTTTTTACATGACGGTAGGCCTGAGCCGCCCGCCGATTATACATGACGCCGCAGACCAGTTCCGGCCGTTCCGCCAGCACGGGAAGGATTTCCGCCACCTCGTCGGCGAAAATACCAACCGGCTTCTCCACCAGCACATGCAGCCCCGCCTCTAGGGCCTGCCGGGTCATTTCGGGGTGCTGTGCGTGGGGAGTACAAATGAGTATCGCGTCTACCTGGCCAGACCTGAGCATAGCGCCATAATCCGTAAATGCGGCAGCCTGAAGGCCATGTCGCTGTGCTACCTCTCGGATGTGCGCCTCATTTCGGCTGCACAGCGCCGTAAGCGCCACATCCCGGACCTTTCCGCCCACAATCAAGCCGATATAATCGCCGGCAATGGCGCCGATTCCCGCAATTCCTAATCTGAGCATGCGTCACCTCAAATGTGGAAGAATTTCAGCAGTTCATTCTCAAAAAAATTGATTCGTTCGTGTTCATACTTAGGGTAGACCAAGTGCGTCTTGGGTCCCCGTGCCCGATTGAAGATGGCATATTGGCATTTGGGCGACGCCGTCTGGTCCAGAAGTCCCGTGCCCAACAGCAGGGGGCAGGTCAGCAATGCGGCAAAACTGACAGGGTCGAGGCCGTCCAGCACAGCCCTATCCGTCCCGACTGCTCCATCGCACATGGCCCTCAGATCACCCGGCAATGGGTTCAGGGCCGCACAGCGGATTACGCCGGGTACCAGAGACGCCGCAACTATCGCCAGCCCACCGCCGAACCCTTCGCCCCAAGTCATCAAACGGGCGGGGTCGGTGGACGAGAGGCCGATGGCCGCGTGGGCCAGCGTCAGGGCGTCCAAATATCGGTCCTCCAGAGATAATGCCGCCCAATCACGCCGCCAATCGGCCACGGAGGTTTGGTTTTCCAGGGCTGCTACGGCGTATCCCAGGGCCACAAAGCGGGTCATGTGGTGCCAGCCTCGAACCCCCCGGCCCAGGTCATGGAACATGAGCACCGTGGGGAAGGCCCCCTCCCGCGCCGGGCGGATGTATCTGGCCCGGATCTCCCGGCCGTTGGGGGCAGGGACGGACCACTGTTGATAGGCCGCTTGAGCATTTTGGAAAGGCAGGCGCTCCACCAGGACCTCCCCCACCGGGGCGGCTTTGGCCCATCGGCCGCGCCATACGGCCTCAAAATCTGTGGGTATTTCAGTCATGCCCTGATATGTCTCACAGGCTGCTTTTTGCTCCGCAATCGTCACAGCTCCGCCGCCTCCCTTCCGAAGAAGTCCAGGATCAGGTCGTCAAAGTCCTGAATCTCCTCATGTCCATACCCCTCAAACAGATACCTGCGTTTGGGGCAGTTCAAGTTATTATAGACAGCGCACTGGGTCGCGGGTGGGCACACTTCGTCGGCCAGCCCTGTGCCGAAGAGGACGGGACAGCGAACCAGATGGGCAAAGTTTTTGCTATCAATGTAACCCAGCTTGGCAAACCACTCGTCCTGCCGCGTCCCGTCCGGGTCAAACCAGCGGGAGTAGTAGCGCAGGCCCTCATAGGCAATCAGGTCTGCCCCCAGCTCCCACACCAGCCGATAGTCGCTCAGGAAGGGGTATAGGATAGCCGCCCGGTTCACCAGGCCCGGGTTGAGGGCGGCGCAGGCCAGGCCTAAGCCGCCCCCCTGGGACGCGCCGTTGACAAAGACCTTGCTTTGGTCGATGCCCCCCAGCTCCCGCACGATGCGGCAGAGGATGCGGATATTCTGATGCAGGCGGACATAGTACATCTCTTCCACAGGCCCATCCAGCCCCGCCACGATATGGCCGGTGACGGTGGTGCCCGCGAACCCGCCCAAGTCCTGGCCGTTCCCCCCCTGGCCGGGGCAGTCCATGGCCAGCAGCGCACAGCCCATGCCCGCAAAGGAGGACTGCTCCAGCCAGCTCCGGCTGGCCCCTGGGTAGCCATGGAACTGGAGGACCAATGGAACCGGGCGGGCCGCTCTGGGTTTCACATACTTGGCATAGAGCTGGGCACCGCCCATCCCGCGAAACCACAAGTCCAGGTACTCGCAGGTATGGAAGGGCGGAATTTCGGATGGAGTCACGGCAAAATCCAGCGGCACTTGATCCGCCTCGGCCATCCGCTTGCTCCAAAAGGCATCAAAGTCAGCCGGGGCGGGTGTTGCACCCACATAATCTCCCAGCCGCCGAATCTCTTGTTCTGTCACAGGCATGGGGTCGTCTCCTCCTCGATAAACCGGGCTTGGATTGCTCCTCCCTGGCGCGTCACACAGATGGGTCTTGCCATCGCCGGCTTCTCGCACGGATGGTCCGCCCGATAATGGGCGCCCCGGCTCTCCCGGCGCATCAGGGCGGCCTTCAGGATGCATTGGGCGGTGCAAAGCTGTCCAGCCCGTCTACGTGTTCTTGCAATCTCGTCCACATTGTCTGTGGGTGTTAAGATCAAAGCGCTGCTCAGTTCCTTCACCCGCTCCAGGGCGGCAGACAGTCCGGCCTCGTCCCGCTCTACCATGGCATGATGGAACATGGTGTCCTGCAAGTCGGCAAATACCTTCCGACAGTCAGCCGCCGCTACAGCTTTAAAGAGGCAGGTCTTGGGCGGTTCCTGTACTGCGGTGCATGCAGCAGCCGCTGAACTGCCGGCTTTACCACCGAACACCAGGCCGTTGGCCGTTGAAAGGCCGCCAATGCGGTCGGCCCCGTGCATGCCCCCTGTGACCTCTCCGGCCGCAAACAGGCCGGGTACACCGGTAGAGGTATCGGGGGCGATCCAAACCCCGCCATTGGCCGCGTGAGCGAACATCCCAATTTGGATCGGGTCTTCCATAGTTAGGCCTCTTGCCTCCCGGAGCCAATCAAAATAGGTTTTCACAAACTCCGGGGGGCTATGGCGCATTTCATCTGAATAGGTAACCCTCACACCCCGTTTATCCTCCAGACAGGCGCGGTAGATGGCCAGGTCTACCGCCTTGGAGGGCAGACGCGCTGTGAAGGGGCCGTGGGTAGCGCGCAGTTCCAGCAACGAAGCCGTTTCCCCCTCCAGCAGTGGGGCCCCGTCCGGACGGCGCAGATCGGTGAATCGAAACGTCTTTTCGTTAAAAATGGTCTGATACGCCGGCGACAGATAGCCAGGCATGATCTGCATGAACTCCATATTGACCAGACGGCAGCCGGCCTCCAGAGCCAATGCCTGCCCCAGCCCCTCCACGTCGGAGGTGCAAAGGTGGTGACGAAACAGGCTTCCGTAACCGCCCGTCGCCAGCACAAGGGCCTTGCAGCCCAGGTAGTGCAGTTCCACCCCGTCCGTAATCACAGCGCCGCATACCCGACCGTCCGCACGGACCAGTTCCAGCGTCTCCCGGCCGGAAAGAATGGTCACGCCCAACTCTTCCAGTCTTTGGGAAAAGATCTCCCGGGCGCTGTCAAACTCGATCCCATTCCAGTCCCGGTGCTTATGGTCGAAGCAAGGGATGTACTCCTGCTGTCCGTCCTTGTCCGCCTTGCGGAGCCTGACACCCATGCTGCGGACTTTTTCGATGGCCGGGTGGATGCCCTTCACAAGTGCTCTTACCAAGGCATCGTCCGCCATGCCGCAGCCCACGTCCTCGATGGTGGAGATCAGGTCGGCCTCATCCGCTTCGTCTGCGGGTCCCACCAGACCCAGGCCCCAGGTCCCGGGGTAGAAGCTGGAGCCGGAAAACAGCCTGCCCTTGCACACCAGAATCACCGAGGCACCGGACTCCGCAGCGGTCAACGCCGCAGAGATTCCCGCGATACCAGACCCCAATACCAGCACATCGCAGGTCGAGGCCAAATTCAGCTCCATATATCCACCCCTCAATCGTCAGAACCCCCGGCCGGGGTCTGGTCATAGAGGTGGCAGGCGCAGAAATGCTCCTCACCGTTAATCATATGGCGCTTCAGTTCCGGCTTTTTGTGCATGCAGATATCCATACACTTCTTGCAGCGTGGATGGAAGTGGCACCCCTCGGGCGGATGGACCGGGTTGGGCACATCGCCCTCCAGCACAATGCGGCTGCGCTTGTTATCCGGGTCCACCACAGGGATGGCGGAGAGGAGGGCTTCGGTGTAGGGGTGCATGGTGTTTTCGAAGATCTGCTCCGTGGAGGCCAGCTCCACGATCCGTCCCAGGTACATGACCGCGATGCGGTCAGAAATGTACTCCACCACGGACAGGTTATGGGTAATGAAGATGTAGGTCAGTTTCAGCTCTTCCTTGAGCCTCATCAGCAGATTGAGAACCTGGGCCTGGATGGACACATCCAGCGCCGAGACCGCCTCGTCGCAGATCACCATCTCCGGGTGGACCAGCAGGGCGCGGGCGATCCCGATCCGCTGCCGCTGGCCCCCCGAAAACTCATGGGGATAGCGATCCATGTACTCCGGGCGCATGTTCACCGCCTCCAGGATGTCGGCAATGAGTGCACGCTGATTCGTCTTGTTGACTACCCCGAAATGCCTGAGAGGGTCGGCCAAAGATTGATAAATTGTAAAAGAGGGGTTCAGGGAGGAATAGGGGTCCTGAAAAACGATCTGGATGCGGCGATGCAGGACCTGTTCGTCCTCCCTGTTCAAGTGCCGCAGGTCCTTTTTACCGCCGTGCTGGGGGCCGAAATCGTACATCATCGTTCCATCAGTAGCCTTGACCAGTTGGATGATGGATTTGCCCAGTGTGGTCTTACCGCAGCCGGACTCCCCTACCAGCCCCAGAGTCTCCCCCTTGTAGATGTCCAGGTCCACGTCGTTGACCGCCTGCACATGGTCCCGGACCTTGTTGAAAAAACCGCCCCGAACTGGGAAAAAGGTCTTCACCCCCCGCAGCTCCAGCAGCACTTTTTTCTCGCTCATACGGCTTCGACCTCCTCTCTGTGTCCGGCGTAGACCTGTTCGGCGTTCCAGCAGCGTACCGCATGTCCATCACACACCGGGACCTCTGGAGGCATTTCCTGCCTGCACTTTTCACAGCAGAAATCGCACCGGGGGGCAAATTGGCATCCCTTGGGCCGGTCATATGGGTCGGGTGTGGAGCCGCGGATCGGCTCCAACCTCTGTCCCCTGCCCTTGTGAAGGATCGGGATGGAGCGCAGCAGGGCGGCGGTGTAGGGATGGGCGGGATACTTGAGCACCTCCCGTACACTGCCCCGTTCCACGATGGAACCCATATACATCACTGCCACGTCGTCCGCCAGCTCACTGACCACGCCCATATCATGGGTAATGAGCATGATGGCCGTGTCGTGCTCCCGCTTCAATTTTTCCATCAGTTCAAAAATCTGGGCCTGGATTGTCACATCCAGGGCAGTGGTGGGCTCGTCGGCAATGAGCACCTTGGGGCTGCAGCTCATGGCCATGGCGATCATGGCCCGCTGGCGCATACCGCCGGAGAACTCATGGGGGTACTGGTCAATGCGCTTCTCCGGGGTGGAGATCCCCATCTGTGTCAGCAGCTCCAGCGTCCGGGCACGGCGGGATCTTTTGTCCAGGTCCGTATGGTACTTCAGATCCTCCCCGATCTGGAATCCGATGGTGTAGACCGGGTTGAGGGCGGTCATCGGGTCCTGAAAGATCATGGCTATGTCCCGGCCGCGGAGGGCGCGCATTTCCTTGCCGTTGCGGGGCAGTTGATCGATCCGAATGTCACCCTTCTCGCTGTGGTAGGTGATGGCCCCGCTCTCAATGCGGGAGAGCTTGGGCAGAAGCTGCATGATGGAAGAGGCCGTCACGCTCTTGCCGCAGCCCGACTCCCCCACCACACAGAGGGTCCGTCCCTTATAAAGTTCGAAGGAGACGCCGTTGAGAACCTTGTTGCACCGCTTGTCGGAGTAAAAATAGGTTCGCAGATCCTTGACGGTGATGATGGCTTGCTGTTCCATATCGCTCCCTCCCTTATCCCTGCTGGGTGGGGTCGGTGGAATCGCGCAGTCCGTCGCCGATGCAGTTGATGCTGATGACGAACAGGGACACGACAATTCCCACCGGCAGCCACAGCCACCAGTAGTTCTGCATGACGTAGAGGTCCTGGGCGGCGTTGAGGATATTGCCCCAGGTGGCGATCTCGGGCGGAACGCCCAGCCCTAAAAAGCTCATGGCCGCCTCATCCAGAATGAACATGGCGGTGGAAAGTGTCAGGTTTACCACCACGGGGCCGATGGCGTTGGGCAGCATGTGCTTGTACGCGATGACAAAATCACTTAGGCCAAAGGCCCGCATGGACTGCACATACTCCTCCTCCCGCAAGGAGAGCATTTTCGCTCGTGCCTGTCGGTAGACGCCGCCCCAGCCGGTAAGAATAAAGATGAAGATCAGGTTCCAAAGGCCCCGGCCAAAGATGGTGCCCAGCATCATCACCAGGATCAGTTGCGGGAAGGACATAAAAATCTCGGACAGGCGCAGCACGATCTTATCAAATAGCCCGCCCTTATAGCCGCCGTAGCAGCCCAGCAGTACGCCGATGACGGCGGCGCCCAGGGCGGAACCCAGTCCGATCAGGATAGACAGGCGTCCGCCGTACAGGGTACGGGAGAACACATCACGGCCCAGCTTATCCGTGCCAAACAGGTGCTGGAGCGACGGCGGCTGGGTCATGGCCCGCAGGTCGGTGGTCAAAGGGTCATAGGGAGAAATAAGCGGCGCCAGCAAGCAGGAGATCAGGATAATGGCGAAAACAACCAGTCCAATGACGGCCAGCCGGTTCTCCAGCATTTTGCGCACCGCACGGCTGGTCTTGCTCTTGCCCAGCTTGCCCGCTTCCTCGGCGTCCCGGAGCCTGTCAAACTTCCGGTCCAGCCGGGTACGCTTTCTGGTGTTGGTCAGTTCAGCGTTCATGTCGTTTCCCCCTTACTCCAGTTTGACCCGCGGGTCAAGGACCGCCGTCAGAATATCTACCAGGAAGCTGGCCATGAGCACGGCAAGAACCGAAAAGAGGGCGATCATCATAACCAGCGGGTAGTTCTGCCCCGTTACCGCCGTCTTAAAGGCGTTACCAATTCCCGGCCACTGGAAGATGGTCTCGATGACGACAGAGCCGCCGATCAGGGTGGGCAGACGGAAACCAATTAACACCACTACAGGGGTGAGGGCCACCCGGAACCCGTGGACCAGGTTGACCCGCCACTCCGGCAGACCCTTGGCCCGTGCTGTCTTGATGTAGTCCTTGTTCATTGTATCCAGCATACTGGAACGGGAATAGCGCATGACGCCGGCGGTGAGGGAGATTCCCAGCACGCTGGCGGGCAAAATCAGATATTTGAAGTGGTTCCATATCCCCGTCTCTCCCGGCGCCATGCGGCCTCCAATCGGCAAGATCGCCCAGTCCAGCGCAAAGACGAGGATACACAGCATACCGAAGAAGAACTGGGGGATGGAGACGCCGATCATGCCGAACACCGTCAGCACGTTGTCTCCAATAGACCCCTTCTTCAGCGCACTGAGGATGCCCAGGATGCTGCCCAGCACCGAGGAGATGGCCAGGGCCGCCAGGGACAGCTCCAGCGTGGCCGGGAAGAGCTGGAGCAGGATGTCCTTGATGGGCACGCCGCTGGTAATGGAATAGCCGAAATTACCGTGGAGCAGTTCCCCCAGCCAGCGCACGTAGCGCAGGAGGAAGGGATCGTTGAGGCCGTAGGACTCCCGCAGCGCCTCCAGTTGTTCCGGATTCACATTCGCAAGCTGGTCCGGCGGAATCATATGGGAGATGGCGTCTCCTGGCGTCAGTTCCAGCCCACCGTAAATGAGGAAAGTGATGACCAGAACCATGGGGATCATATACAGCAGTCGTTTCAGAATATATTGAGCGGTATTTCTCATGAAGCTCCCTCCCGGATTTAAAAGAGGAAGGGGCGGCTGGCGCCGCCCCTTCCCATCAATAGTCTCTCAGGGCTGAACGGAGAGGGCCCGGCCCTTATGTATTTTTCGGGCTCGGCCGGTAATCACTGTACGTTCCAGTTCTGGATGTCCCAGTTGATGCAAAACTGCGGGGTGCCCTTTTGGATGTCGCCGATCTTGTCGCTGGTAATCAGGAAGATGGGCTGATAGTAGAGAGCCATGGTGAACAGATTCTCATTCTCGTACTTAATCAGCTCCTTGAACGCCTCGTTTTGCGCATTCACATCGGCGGAGGCGTTGGTGGCGTCGAGCAGGCGGTTAAGCTCGGCGTCCTCTGGCGTGTGAGAGTTGGTGGGAGAGCCGGTACGGTAGCGGTCGTAATACTCATGAAGGGAGAGGGCGGCGTTGGCGGCGTAGCAGATGTCCCAATCCACAGCGCGGGGGCCGTTGGTCTGGTCGGCGGGAGCGGTCCACAGGATGGTGGCCAGATCGCCCTCCACCAGCTCAAACTCCATCTTGATGCCAACGTCAGCCAAATACGCCTGAACGGCGGTCATCAGGTCCACAGTGGCCTGGTCGGTGTAGTAATAGACAGCCTTGATGACGGTGTTGGGGTCCCAATTGGCCTCGGCCAGCAGCTCCTTGGCCTTCTCCGGGTTGTAGTTGTAGTCGTTCAGGTCGCCGCCCTTGAGGTTGGCGTCGGGTGCGAGGGCGTTGGCGGGGACAGCCGAGCCCTGGAAAAGAGTCTCACAGATGGTCTCCATGTCAATGGCGTAGCGGAGGGCCTGACGGACCCGGACATCAGCCAAGGGGGCGGGGGAGCCGTCCTTCTTGTCGAACTTGTTGAGGTAGAACAGGCGGGTATAGCGCACGTCGATAGGCGTAACGGTGATGCCGGGGGTACCCTCCAGGGCCTGCACGTCTGCAACCATCTTGGTGTAGCCGTAGTCCAGATTGCCGGACTTGGCGCGGGTGACCACATTGGGATCGGAGTCGCCGGCGCTGGGCAGAAGCTGGATCTTGAAGTCGGCCACGCCGTTATAGTATTTGTCGAAGGGTGCCAGGATGGTGTAGTTCTTCATATTGACCTCTTCCACCATGAAAGGTCCGCAGCCGATGGGGTGTTGGAAGAAGGGGGCCTGCTGGACCTGGAGGGGGTCAATTCCCTCGAACTCGCTCTTGGGCACGGGGGCGAACTGGGTGAAGGTCAGCAGAGCGTCGGGGGCGATCTTATCAAAGGTAATGATGATCTTCTGCCCGTCGATAGCGATACCGCTGAAGGTGTCATTGAAAGTGTCGCCGGTCTTGCTGCCGGCGATGGCGGAGAAGGTTGAGATAAATACGGCGTTGGCCACCGGAGTTTTGGCGACAAACTCAATGCTCCACTTGATGTCCTCAGGGGTGACCTTTTCTCCGTTGTGCCAGTAAGCGTCGTCCCGAAGAGTGAAGGTAAGTGTCTTGCCGTCCGCGCTGTACTCATAGGTAGCCAGCGCGTCTGGGTGGTTGGGGATGGGATTGAGGTTTTCGTCGGCCACAATCAGGTGCCCATAGACCGCCTTGTTATAGACGTAAGTACCTGGATTGAGCCAGGGCGTCTCGAAGAACTCCTCCGGGCCGCCGTTGGAGTAGACCAGCTTTTCGCCGGCGGCTCCGCTGTCAGGGGCCACAGGCTGGGTGGTCTGCTGCGTACCGGGATCTTCCGGCGGATTCGTGTTGCCTGTGGGCGTCCCGCCACAGGCGGCGAGGCCGAGGACTAGTGCGGAAGTGAGCAAGAGACCTGTTGCGCGTTTCCAGAGGTATTTCATTGATTCATTTCTCCTTCCTAAGCGTTGCATAGTAGACGGGCCACTGGGACAAATGCGCCGCTGGGTGACTGTTGCTCTGATGCTGGTTCTATTTTATTCCATATGAAAGTCATTTTCAACAACTAATAATACACGAAAATCAGTTTCTTTTCTTGTGCAATCACACAAAAATACTTATTTTCTCAAACAAGGAATTGTCAGAGTTAGAAAATGAGCATAAAATGCTTCTTGGAGATGCGGCGTGCCCCTGATATTGAACCCTGCTACCGCGTTTACACAGAAAGGACTGAAACCATCCATGAATGGCGAATCGATTTTCGATGTCATTATCCAAGGCTACAGCTCACTGACCCGTTCCGAGATCAGGGTGGCCGACTATATCCTCAAGCACAAGCCCGAGCTGCCCTATATTATGAGCAAGACTCTGGCGGATGCTTGCCAGGTAAGCGAGGCAACTATCACCAGGTTCTGCCGCTCTGTGGGCTGCGCCAGCTTTAACGATTTTAAGGTACGGGCGGCTCAGGCCATCTCCTCTGACAGTACCTCCGGCCCGGCCAGCGGATATGACCTCTATGGTGACATCCAGTTGGAGGACTCCCTGGAGCAAAAATGCCAAAAGCTATACCGCGTCGGCACTCAGGCCCTGCAACAGACGCTGGACTTGCTGGATTACGGCGCGGTCCGCAAGGTGGTGGACTGCCTCTATGAGGCGGATAATGTGTACTGCTTCGGCCAGGGCAACACTTCCATCATAGCCATGGACGCCTGGGGGCGTTTTTCCTCCATCACCTCCAAATTTCATTGGATCAATGACTTCCACATGCAGGCGATCACCGCCGCTACCCTAGGCGCCAAGGACGTCATTCTCTATTTCTCTTTTTCCGGCGCCATGCGGGAGCTGTCCGAGCTGGGCGGCCTCGTCCAGAAGACGGAGGCCAAGCTGATTCTGGTCACCCGGTTTCCCAATTCCCCCGGCGCCAAATTTTCCGACCTGCTCCTGATCTGCGGTGCGGACGAAGCCCCAAACCAGCAGGGTTCCGTCGCCGTCAAACTCGGGCAGTTGTTTATCATAGATGTCCTGTTTCACGAATACTGCTCAAAAGACGCCAAAACCGCCCTGGAAAACAGAGAACGTACCCTGAACGCCACTGCTCCCATGTTGCTCTGATGCTAAAGTGCAATATGAGAAAGCGGGAGATCATACACTGTGGCCGCGCTCCGCTTGGCTGCCAGCCGGGTGAATCCGGCTCTGGAAAGCGGACGGGCCCTCTTCCGGCATTTGAAGGAGCCGCACATCAATGCGCCGGTCAGGCGGCGCCATGGAGCAGCCCTATGCCACCCAGGGTGTCCAGGCCCAAACGAGGGCTCTTTTGATTCCCGGATTCCACGGCATCCAGGCCGTCGGCGCCCAGCCTGGAAATATGGCCGGTCTGTATGGTGCGGCATATCAGGCGCTACAGACCGGGTAAGGAGAAAATTCACATGATTTATGACAAACGCGCTGAGCTCGCCCGGTATTTCGGGCTGTCCCCAAATTTGGACGCGGCCATCCGTTTCCTTCAAACCACTGACCTCACCGCCCTGCCAATGGGGCGGACTGAGATCCCGGGCGGAGACATATACTACAACCACTTTACCTACACCACGGCTCTCATATCCCAGTCCTCTCTTTTTGAGGCCCATGAACGTTATCTGGACCTCCACATCGTCCTTTCCGGCTGCGAACAGGTAGCCCTGGCCCCAGTAGAATCCCTAGATGAGGCGGAAGTTCGTGCAGATGAGGATTCTACCATGTACCTGGGTACGCCGGAATATTCGGTTACGTTGGACCAGAACAGATTCCTGCTGGTCTTTCCCGGTGAAGGGCACCTGCCAAAGCTCTCCGATAGCGTTCCGATGAATATTGACAAGCTGGTCTTGAAAATTCCCTGCTGACATAAGGGGAAACTGTATGGATATTAAAAATATCAAGGTGTGATCCCGGCGTTCTATGCCTATTACGATGACGAGGGCAACACCTCCCCCAAGCGCACCCGTGCTCCGGCACGTTATTTTCTGGAAAAAAGGAGGGGCACGGGCCTCTCGTGGGCGGCTCTCCCGGCGAGTACGTCTGACTGGCTGGAGGCGCTGTACGTCGTCCTGGCAGGACTGGGAAGCCGATATGGCCTGTCCCGGGTGGCGGGAATCAGTTTCTGCGGCCAGATGCACAGCCTGGTGGTGCTGGACAAGGCGGATCGGGTGGTCCGCCCCGCCTTCGCCCGGGTGACCGGCGGCGCCGCCAAGAGCCCAGTATGGCTCCTAATCCTCTCTGACGTGCTGGGACTGGAGCTGTGCACCATCAACACCCATGACGGCGGTGCGCTTGGGGCTGTGCTGCTGGCCATGACGGGCTTCGGCCGCCTCTCTGATACGGCCGAAGCGGCTCAGGCGGTGATCCGTGACGCGGACCGCTCCCTGCCTGACCCAGAGCACCATTACCTTTATGCAGATAATTTAGGCAATTCCAGCAATTACACCGCAGGAATACAGTCCAGCCTTGCCCGCTCACATCTGACAGAGGTGGAACATCCCTCAGACGGCTTGATAGAAAACCAGTAGCCCGTTGCAGAATAAAGCGGTTCTGCAACGGGCTCTTTATCACGCCGAAATGAAAGAACGCCATCTTGCCTTAGCGTTTCATTTCTAATTAGGCTTAAAGTAAAAAGATAGACCGGCCTCCCTTTTCGGGCTATCCAGTCTATCTTTTTATGGGTTTGTTTTACAACGCGCCCGTTTTTGTTTTATTGATTTCCTTTGTTCGAACGCAGGGTATGTACCGGAGCCATGGGAACTGCAACCCGGACGGAATCCTGCTCCACACTCAACTCGGTGACCGCGAAAGGCCGCTGGGTGGCCTCCACATCTGTTCCGTACAAAACCAGGCAGAGCCTCCGTCCCGCCCGAACCGTATGATCCATGGGTACCATGGAGAACTGGTAATCGTAAATAACGCCTGGCTCAATGGTATCCTTACAGTAATGGCTGCGGCGGTTCTGGGCATTCATCCAGCCGCGGGAGATCACCTTGAAGGCAGAGGGCTTCTCTTCCGACCGGAAGCGCTTCCAGTCCCCCAACGGTGTGTTGTTTCCCCATGGAATTCCGCCGGCCTGTACTACCTCCTGTTCCGGTGTGAGCCGGCATTCCTCTCCCAGTTCCACCAGCATGGCACTGAGAATGGCGGTAGAGGCCCGGCAGGCGGCACGAAACGAAACCTGAACCGTGCCGCTGATCCGGGTATCCGTTTTAAGCGGGGCGGTGATATAACGCAGGCAGTGGGGATGTCGTTCGCTCAACACCAGCTCGGCCAACCACTCGGCGGCGTTGTCCCGGGTTCTGTCATACACAGTGGCTGACAGGTCGTCCACCAGGCGGCCGCTCGCCTGGGCGGGCATGAGCACCGGCTCGGTATACCCTTTGACCGCCGGGAAGGAAGGCGACGCCAGCCAGAGATCCTGATCCAGATTGCTCTGCACCAGAACATTGGGGATACGCTCTGCCGCACCGTTCTCAATACCGTAGAGCCAGTGATCCAGCCAAAGGTGGAGCATCTCATTGAACCGGCTGCCCTGCAAATCATGGATGTAGATATGCCCGCCCTGATGAAGCATCATCTTACAGGGGATCCCTCTGGATTCCATGGCGGCAAAGAGATTGACGCAATGTGTCGGCTTGACATTCCAATCCGCCAGACCATGTACCAGAAACACCGATGCCTTGAACCGGTCGGCCGCCTTCAGGTAATTGCGCATGTCCCACCAGCGGCTGTAGTTGCCGCTGTCCCGGTCCTCATCTGCCGCAATTCCCTCCAGCCAGGCGGCATACGCCTCCCGAACGGACGCATAGTCCTCCGGGTCCTTGGCACGGCTGAAGCAGTATTTGGCCAAAATGTCCAGGTCGTCGCCCTGCCAGCCGATGGCGGGCAGGTTCAAACCGTTGCAGCGGTAGTAGTCATACCAGTTGGAAATGGCGGCTTCGGGAATGATGGTTTCCAATCCCTCCACACCGGTGGAGGCGACCGCGATACACATCGTCCCCAGGTAGCTCTTGCCGGACATGGCCACCTTGCCGGTGCACCAGTCCGCCCGGATCTCAATGTTGTCCGTCAGGTTGGTAAAGGCCCGGCAGCGGCCGTTGAGCCAGTCGATGACCGCCTTGAATGCCGCCGTCTCCTCCGGGGAACCGCAGCAGTTGAATCCCTGGGATCCCCGGGTACCCAGGCCGCCGCAGAACACGGAGGCGTAGCCACGGGAGTTGAAGTAGCTGTACCAGTCGCTGATACAGTCCAACGGGATCTCCTCCGTTGGCGCGGTATCCGCATAGCCGACGGTGGCCCTGGGGTATCTGGGCTGGGGGAAGGATACTGTGGACGGGTCAAAGGTGATGTCCGACTCGGTGATGTGCTGCTGGGGATAGGGACTCACATCCCGGTCCACATCGTGGGGGACATACCAATCCTCATTACACTCCAGCATGTAGGGGTTGGCCACATAGATCGCGGGCACCCTCATCCCCTGAGTGGTTTCCAGTGGGCGGCGGATGTAGACTGCGATCAGATCCAGTCGGCCGTCCCCGTCTGTATCTACCGGCGTCTCCACATAGACCTTCTCAAACAGACACCTTTTATAATCAAAAACCGGCTGCGTCAGGCCGTCCTTCAGCACAATACCAGGTATATGTTGTTCCACAAGAACGTTCTCCTTTCCGAAGAGAGGCTTACTTATCCTGACTTTTCTTCAGGAAGCGCTTCCAAACCAACACCATGCCTGCGCCCAGAAGCAGCATTACGATGAGGAAGGAAAAATAGTAGCGGTAGCCGGTGACGCCCGGATAGCCGTCGATCAGCACGCCCGCCAGCAGGGAACAGAAGATCTCCGGCAGATAACCTACGGTGGAGATAATGCCGGCCGCCGTTCCGGAATACCGCTCCGGGATCTTACCCTCGTCCATCATGGCCCAGGTCAGGGCATAGTTGACATTGTAGAAGAAATAGATTACCAGGAACAGGATCACAAACGGCAGAACCGAGGCCGTGGCCTGTGGCAGAAACAGGATGGCCACAGTGCCCACCGCCATGGCGATGAATGAGGTGAACAGCAGGGAGCTGGTACCCACCTTGTCGGCCAGGTAGCCGCCGCCCACGTTGGAAACAGGACACAGGAAACGCTTACAGGCCGCCAGAATCGCCCCGAAGGTGACGCTCATGCCCAGAATCGAGGTGCCGTAGGGGGTGAAGTAGTACAGGGACAGCGTAAAGACATAGTTGCAGAAGGTCACCAGGCCGATGATCCAGATGGCAGGCATTTTAAGCACCTTGCCCAGATCCCGGAAGGTAATACGCTCACTCTTCTCAATGGTGGACTCGTCCCGCATCTTCCAGAACACCAGCAGTCCGCTCAGCACTGTAAGAACAGAGTAGAAGATAATCACATAGCGCATGCCCATCTTGTCATCCATATTACTGGCGCTCAGACCGATCCGGAAGGCCACGACAGCCAGAGGCGCCATGACGGCGGCGGTCACGCCGCGGCCGCCCTCGAACCAGCCGAAGGACTTGCCCTTGTCTTCCGGGCTTGACAAGACGCGGACGGCTTTCACACAGGCGGGCCAGAACGCAAACAGGGAGGTGAAGCCCCAAAAGGCATACAGGCCCACCAGCATGGGGAAGGTCAGGGGGAGCAGGTGGAGGAAGCCGCCCAGTCCGGTTCCTACCAGCGACACCGTCAGCAGCAGGCGGATGCTGACCCGGTCTGCCAGGTAACCTCCGAACAAGTAGGAGATCATACCAAAGACGCCGAAGATGCTTCCGAAGACGCCCATCTGGGTGTTGGTCAGATGATAAACCTCCAAATAGGCGTCATAGTAGTCATACCGGAAGTAGGGCAGGCCGTAGATGATGGCACCGCCTGCGGCGATGAGCAGGATGGTAATGAAATTCCGCGCGGTCTTTTCGCCCATCCCAAGCTTCGAAAACAGTTTGGACATTTTTCATTCTCTCCTTATTGTTTTTTCAACTGGTATACCTCAGTATACTTCTCCCGAAGATAGTTGATGAAGTAGGTGGAGCGGAGGGGTTCCCCTGTGGCCCGTTTCACCAGCTCGCCCGGCGGATAGATCGCTCCGAAGCGGTGGATCCGCGTTGCCAGCCACTGATGGATCTCCCGGAAGCGCCCGGCAGCCAACAAATGGCGAAGGGGCCCCAGCTCCCGCTCCAGTGCGGCGGCAAATTGTGCGGCCATCAAATTGGAGGTAAGGTAACCGGGGAAATAGCCCATATAGCCCGCAGCCCATTGGATATCCTGAAGGACGCCCTCCCGGTCATTCCGGGGTGTGATTCCCAGATAATCGGTATATTTCTGTCTCCACACCTGTGGCAGCTCCGCCACAGACAGCGTTCCGCGGATCAGATCCTTCTCCACCTCATAGCGTATGAGGATATGGAGAATATAGGTCAGCTCATCGGCATTGTTCCGGATCAACGTGGGACGGACCTGATTGACCGACTGAAAGAGCGTCTCCCGCTCGCCCACAGCCAGTGAGGGGCAGAGCTGCTGCATTCTTGGGAACAGATACTCCCAGAATCCGGCGCTCCGTCCAATGATGTTCTCATAAAGACGGGCCTCCGCCAGCTCGGTGGCAAAGGATGCCACTTCGCCCAGAAGCATCCCCAGCAGAGCCGGATCAATATCCTGTTCATAAAGGCCCATACCGCCTTCGTGCAGGGTGTTGAACAGACCGGAGCGGAAATCCTCCGCCTGATAGGATGTGATCACTCGGACATCGCCCGGTGAAGCTGCCAGGGTTGTTGGATGAGGTCCCTCGTCCAGACGGCCTGATGCAAAATCAAATCCGATTGTCTCCAATACATATTGCGAGAGGGCCCGCTGTTCCTCCAGCGGGAGGCGAAACCGCCCTTCCGCCGGTTCCCCACATGGCATTCCACGGGCCTGCAGTGTCTGAAACAGGTCGATCACAAAGTGTTTCAGCTCATCCGCCAGACGATCCATCTGCTGTACGGTAGTCCCTGGCTCATAGAAGCTCATGAGGGCGTCGTAAGGCTCCGCTTCGTACCCCCAATATCCGGCGAAAGCCCGGAAGGTATCCACAATCCGCTCCAGATAGGGAGCAAACCGCTGAAAGTCATTGGCTTCCCGTGCCTGTTCCCATACCTGCTCAGCCTTTGCAATGAGGGCAATGTATGCCTGATATTCCGCCTGCGGGATCTTATTGATATAAATGTAGTTGCTCTCTACCCTTCGAACCATTGCGGAAACTTGGGGTGGAGCGTCCTTCTGCCGGGAAAAATGATCGACCAGGCTCCGCAGCTCCGGCGAGCGGAACCGCTCATAGAGCTGCGCGCCTAGAAAGGACATCACCTCACTGCGATAGGTCAGCCCCTTCTCCGGCATGTAGGTCATCTTGTCCCAGTAAAGCGTGGAGTTAAGTGTATATTTCAGATATTCGATCTCACGGATCAGCCGCCGAAGCTGCTCCAGCTTTTGTGCATCGGAAGCGCAACGTCTCATGATCTCCCCTCCTCCTTGTTCGGTGCCGCCCGGTTGTATTTCCACAGACCGGCCATCAACAGCATGCAGGCCACCACATAAATACCGGAGGCAATATAATAGGCCGTGCGGTAGCCCTCCTGTTCCACAAACAGCACATTCCCGGTAAACCAACCGCTGAGAATACTGGCGAGCCCCGCCGCCAGATTGATCATAGAGGCAAAGGCCGGGCGGAGTTGGCGTGGTACCAGCTCCATGGACAAAGCACTGTCCACCGGCGAACTGAGGTTGATCAAGCCAGAACGCATAAACAGGGCGATGCCCACGACTGGAACCATAAATTGGCCAAACCGGTCGCCGTTGGCGATAAGAAGCATAAACGGAACGGAGAGCATCGCCACACCGCCCAGCGTCACAATCTGCCCAAACCGTCTGACCACCGCCGGGGTGAATAGCAGGAAGAGAACGATGGCCAGATAGGACAGGGAGACCAGCAGTGAAGATGTCGCCCGGTCAATGTGCAGATTTCGGTTGAGGAAAATCGAATAATAGGAAGTGAACAGTCCCATACCAAAAGAAATCAGCACCCAGTAGATCAGATAGATCACCGCATCCCGTTGGAGCAGAGCCTGCCGCATCTCCCGTAGCCGCTGCCGCCAGGGAACCTGCTCTGATATGGCGATGCAGTGGTCTTCCCGCTCTTCCCGGATAAGAAGCACGGGAATCAGTCCAACCAGCGCGAGCACTGCAACAAGCAGCAGCACATCCCGGTTCCCCTGTAGGTAGTGTTCCCGCAGCCCGGGCGCCATGGTGTCGACGTGTTCCGTCAGTGTTTTTGCCGCCTGATAGGTCACGCCCGCCCGCAGGGAAAACATCTTGACCGTCAGCACGCCGCCCAGATAAGTAGTAAGAAAATACCCCAGGTAACCCAGATAGTAGGCCCGCGTATACCAGTCAATATTGTTGCTCCGGTCGGTAAACACCGCCACATAAGGCGCCAGCATAATATAATGGAGCTGAATGCCTACCAGTGCAAGCAGAGTGGTCAGAAAGAATACAGACTCGGTCTGCATGAATACCGCGCTCAACAGGGCCGCCGCACAGGAGGCCGAACAGAACACCAAAAGCTTTTTATAGCCCGTCTTCGGAATCAGCAGCAGCATCAGAGCACTGATAAAGGTCGCATACCCATAAAACGCCCAAAAGGATGTCGCTACCGAACGCGCCATTTCCTGCATGTAATTGACATAGGTATCATAGATGATGCCGCTGACCAGATTGTTCAGCGCATAGCTGATGATAAACATGGTTATGTTCCAGATCTTTCTCCGCCCTGGGCTCGGCCGTTCCATATCGTCCCCCCTATTTATACCGGAACTGTGTAAAAAATGGGTGCAGCATATTGAGTGAAAACAGGTCGTCTGTCTGTTCTATCCCGGAAGACTCCGCTCCGCTCTCTCCGTGCACCGGGCGGGGAACAGGCGGCTCCTCGCCTTCCAGAATCTCCAACAGAGCCAGCAGGATCTTGGCCTCCCTTTTGGCTTTCTGTAGGTTGAATTTGTGGGCGCGTACTGTGGCAGTGCTGATCCCCATGATCTCACCGATCTCGTCCGTACTTTTCCCCTCATAGATGCAGGATAGCAGCGTCTTCTGCACCTCGGTCAGACCGTTGAGCGTCTTATCCAGCTCCAGCATGGGCCAGAATGTGCCGGAGTGGACTTCCTGCATATGCTCCCGTATCGCCCGCTCTGCCGTCACATCACGCCCGCGGCTGTGATAGATGACGCCTGTCTCAAAAGACGCGCCGCAGAAAATGCAGGTGTAAGTCCCATCTCTATGGATGACGTATCCGCGGCGCAGCTCTTCCAGTGAGAGCTCCTTAAAGTCCCGCAGCTCGTTTCCACCTGCCCTCTTCAATTCAGTCATCATAGCCGCGCCTCCATTTACTAATCATTTTTATAAAACGTTTATTTTTGATTAAATGATAATGTCATATCGTTTATTTGTCAATATCCAACAACAGAGAATTCCATTTTCAGCAGTCCGCTGAATATTTTGCCCTTTTTTTGACGCACTTCCTTCTCTTTCGTCCCCAAACACTTGCAGTACAACGGAAAGCCCCTCTTCATATCCTTAGTCATAATAGACAATTTTTATCAGTCTATCTGAACGCTTTAGCCGGAGAGTTTGCGGACAGACTAAGCCCCCCGGAATCCCAATGGGATTCCGGGGGGCTCTTTTATTGCTCTTTGAATGGAACTGTGTTCAGCCCACGTGCTCGACGAAGTTCATCAGCATCTGGGCCACCTCGGCGCGGGTCGCGGTGCCCTGGGGATCCAGGACGCCGTTCCCCTTGCCGGAGAGCACCTGCGCATTGACCGCCCAGCTCATGGCCGTCTGCGCCCAGTCGGAGATGCTGGCGGAGTCGCTGAACTCCCGCACGGCCATCCCGCCCTGGGTGGTGTCATAGCCCTTCGCCTGCGCGTAGCGGTACAGAATCGCCGCGAGCTGCTCCCGGGTCACGCTGTCCTCCGGTCCAAACGCGCCGGTGTCGTACCCCTTCACGATGCCGCGGGCCGCCGCCCAGTTCACCGCGTCGGCGTACCATGCGCCCGCCGCCACATCGGTGAAGCCCGCCGCGCCGGGCGCCTCCGGCCGCTCCTCCAGGTTGTAGAGCACCTGGGCGATCATGCTCCGGGTCAGGTTCATGGTGGGGGCGAAGGTGGTGTCCGTGGTCCCCTCCATCATCCCCTTGTCGTACACATACGCCACGGCGTCATAGAACCAGTCGCCGCTCGTTACATCGGTGAAGGGCAGGCCCTCCGGCTCCGGCTCCACCGCCGTGAACACGGCCTCCACCGTGACCTTGGAGGCGGGCATCTGGAAGGTGTACTTGCCGTCGCCCTTGTCGGTGAGCTTGACGGAATCGCCGTTCTTGTCGGTGACGGTCAACTTGTCCAGCTCATACCCCTCGTCGGGCTTCACGGTGACAGTCACCGTGCTCCCCTTGGAGGCGCGGGTGGGGCTCACCTTCACGCTGCCGTTGTCCGTGTCCTCCACGCTCACCGTGTACCGGGTCGAGCCAGAGGAGGAGCTACCACCGTGGCTTTCCTCCACCACGGTAAAGGTATTGCCATCGTGGCTCACTCTGTAGCCGGAGCCGGCGATGATATCGTCCGGGTTAAACTTTTTTTCATTGGTGTCAATGCTAAAGGTGACCTCACGGCTTACTGTCACCGTGCCGCTGACATCCTGCTCCAGCCTGATGGTCTGGCCGTCCTGCACGTTGTTTACGGCATCCTGGAGTGTCTCATAGTAGGTACCGTCAATCTCAGCCGCTGGGCTGACATCCGCCTTCAAAGTGAAGGTGCTGAACCCGTGACGGGTGGTAAAGGTGGCGGTATTGCTTCCACTACTCTCCGTCACTGTCGCCTTGTAGAGATAAGTGCGTCCGTTGTCCTTGGCGTGCTCCACATAGAGGTTGTCTGCCCTAAACCCGCTGGGCAGGGGCACGCGCAGAGTGACGTTGGTAGTCACGTTCATCGGCTTGGGATCTTCCATAACGACCGCATTTTTCTCGCCGCCTTCAAGGATAATGGTTCCGTTTTTATCTACGTCCGCCGTTGTCGCCACGGTGCGCACCATGGGGGTAATGTCCAGCTTCATTTCGGTATTGCTGTAGCTGTCTACCTTGATATCCAAATAGGGCTGCACCACGATAGTGACGGTCTTACCCTCGGTGTCAATATGCTTTTCCTGCAAGGCTTTCTTGCCCGCATCCACGGTCACAGTATTGGTGTTTGCCTCGCCATTGGCCTCGCCGGTCAGTCCGGTGGCCTCAGTCTTAGCAACTGCCTCGGTTACTTTCTTGTCAATGCCAGGAGTGGCCTCCACCTCAGGCTCGCCGGCCACAACCTCAGCCGGGGTATCCGTATTCTTGTCCTGGATGCCGTACATGCCATCCGCTGCCACAGCAATCTTACTATCCACCACATAGGCGGAGGGGTCGGAGGAATAAGAGCCGCCGGAGATCTCCATGCGATTCCTTCCTGCCGCTGCATCCTCTGTCATGACAGAGACTGCGGATACACCCGCACCAGTAGCCTTTACTGTCGCATTTTCACTGATGGTAACTTTATCTGTTTCCTGCAAACCGGGATAGGTATTTTTAGATACATCGTAAATTACGCCGCCGCAGGCCACGGGAACACTCTTGTCCCCCACGCCGCCGCTCACTGTACCTGTTCCAGTAATCGTTCCGCCGGTAATCTCAGCGGTGCCTGCGCGCATCAGCACGCCCACGCCGCCGTCGGCGTAAATATTCACATCGTTGGAGATGGTCAGCTTGCCGCTCTGGGGGTGGTACACGCCGCAAGCGATATAGCCGTCGGAAGTGATGTGCCCGATCAGCGTGCCGCCGGTCAGGCTGATCTCGGTTCCGCCGTTATCAGTCTTCGTATTTACCGTACCGTTTCCGCCCACCACGGCATTGTTATCTGCCACGATCACACCGCCGCTTACGTTCAATACAGCCTTGTTCCCATAGACGCCGAGACCATACTCCTCCGAATTCACATATCCACCCTTTACGGTGAGGCTGGAGCTAACCGGCTCCCCATTCGGAGTCTGCTGGGCAAGCACATTGATTCCGTTGCCTTTTGTGGCGATAACCGTACCGCTCTCCAGCACCAGATTACCGCCGTTCTGCACCTGAACTGCAAAGCCGCTCGATGCGCTCTCAATCTTGCCGGAAGCATAGGTCACGGTTTCATAGTCCGCGCTGACTACGGGGCCCTCAGCAGGCGCCTTACTGTCCCGGATTGTAAGATTACCATTCACAACAAGCGCCCAGCTATCCGCCTTCCCGGTCAGATTATGTCCGTTCAGGTTCAAGACAAGCGTTTTTCCCGCGGGTACCACGACGCTCTCCGTGGTATCCTTTAACAAGGTTACAACGGCCTGCTCGGTCTGGGCCGCGTTGATCGCCTCCTGGAGCGTTCCATAGCGCTCTCCGTCCATTTCAGCGATCGCATTGTCCTCTGTCACATCGCCGACGGAATACGTGCCGTCCCCGTTGCTGATCAGGCTGCTGCCGGGTACCAGATAGGCTTTGACCGCATCGGAGGTAAACTGGCCGCCGGATACCTTGACATACTCCGGATTTTCAACCGACCACTCCACATCAAAGCTGCCGTCTTTAATCGGAACCTCAGGCTCTTTGCTCAGAGTCGCATCATTTCTTTTTACAACGATCTTTCCGCTGATCTGCACATCCGCGCCGTTGATCTCGGTCTTGCTGTTCGGATAATCGTTGCTCCAGACGCTGGCCCAAACCGCGCCGGTGAGCGTACCACCGGTGATGGTAGCCTGTCCCCAGTTCTGAACTGCGGACACTGTATTCTTCTCGTCGGAACCTGTCCCCGTGATGGTGCCGCCATTTACCACCAGAATACCGTTATCATCATTTTTAATGACAATAAAGCCGTCCTGATGGATATCGCCGCCGTTGATCGTAAGCGTAGCCGCTTTTCCCGCTCCTGCATTGCGGATCAGGGAGGAGCCGCTTATAATCCCTTCCTGATTTTTAACTCCGACTGTATTGCACACGGTTCCGCTTTCAATTGTCATGACGCCCTGATTATCGATTGTGTAATAGCCGTTTGTCCCCTCGTCTCCGCGGCAGATCGTACCACCGCCGGCGGAATCTTGAATTACAACGGTTCCGTTGTTGGTCAGCGCCGGCTTATCCTTATGTGCCGCCTCGTTGTCAGAGCCGCCGCTCAGAGTTTTTCCGTTCAGCTCCAGGACAATGCTCTTATCTTCCGGGATAGTGACGTTCTCCGTGGTATTCCTGTTCAGTGTCACGATCTGTTCTTCACTCTCAACGGCATCAATCGCCGCCTGGAGGGTGGCATAGTGCTGGCTTCCGGTCTCTGCTACGCTGTTGCCCTCGTCCAGCTCGCCCACGATAAAGGTGCCGTCCGGTTCCTTTCTAATTCCAACACCATCTGCAAGGTAGTCACTTACATCGCCGGAGAAGGTTCCACCCGAAATAGAAGTAGTTCCCTCTTTCTCCTCGGTATAGAACGTGCCGTTATAAGTAAACTTGCCCCCTGAAATATCGACCGTTCCATGTGTTTGACCGCCTACACCAAATGCAATTAGTGGTCCCCTACAGGTGAACTCGCCACCCGTAATGGTCAGTTTCCCGAGATCCTGTCCGTTATTATCCATGAATGTATTGGTCAAAACGCTGGCTCCTTCGGCCTCTGCTTCAAACGTGCCTCCGCCGATCGTTGCCTCATTCCAGTTCATGACAGCCGACTGGGCGACGTTTTCAAAGGTACCGCCCTTTATCTCTAACACACCCCGGTCGTCGTTTTTAATGGTATTAAGTCCGCCCGTGAAAGTACCACCTTCTATGGTCAACTTAGGGCTGCCGGCCCCTCCGCTCTGATAGCCATTTTCAATCATACTTGAGTATTGGCCATTTTGCGTCACCGTCACACCATCTTTAATCGTCATGGTGCCATGGTTTAGGATCGTATAGAAGGAATTTCCGCCAGAATCCTCCGTCCCTTTCCCTGCCTCTGCGCTGCGATCAAAGGTGCCGCCGCTGAGTATAACCTCACCGCCTTCGTTATTGTATACGGCCGCCATGCCATGGCTGAGATTGTCCACCTTGCCATGACCCTGGCTGTCCGTAATAGTCAGGGCTCCGTTATTGGTTATGGTGCTTTTCCGTTCGGACGCTGCGACTGTGGCATCCTGCGCCTTTTCCGTATTCGATAGGGTCTTTCCATTCAAATCCAGCGTAAGTGTCTTTCCATCCGGGATAGTAATGCTCTCAACATAATTTTTCTCCAGTTGGATTGTCGCTCCATCTTCTGCCGATTCGATCCTGCTCTGAAGTGTGCTTTCGTCGGCTACCGAATCTCCATCCACAGCTAAGGCCATAGCAGGAAGAAGGCTTAGTAGCATACATATAGACATAATCGCTGCCAATCCCCTTTTTGCCCGTTTCATGTTGTTCCTCCTTTTTTAAATTGCGCCCCGGCTCCACTGCTGTCAGTTGTTATTGTCTTTTGCATGCAAAAGACAGAAGTGTGCCGGCACACTTGGCATTTTTACTGTATCACATTGTCCCAGTATTTTCAAGAGGGCACGTACACGGAGTCCCCTTATTCGCTGTATTTTTCCTCACGAGCGTTTGAAACATACGCAAGAAAAAATATAGACGAGCTTTATCAGGGTTTTTGTATAAAGGAAGGCGGCTTAGCCCAAAAACAAAATGAGCAGATGCGAAAACAGCATGGCAGCCATCATATCTTTTTCCAGCGGGATAATGTCCGCCGATTTCATCGCCGCAGTGTCATTGATACCATCGCCCTATGATCTGAACTGTACTGCCAGGCCCTGGGGCAAGTGACGGGCCACCTCCTCCCGTCACGCCGCCTCGAACTGGCTGCGGTAGAGGGAGGCGTAAAAGCCGTTCCGGGCCATCAGTTCCCTGTGGGTACCCCGCTCCACGATGTCGCCGTCCCGCACCACCAGGATCAGATCCGCGCTGCGGATGGTGGACAGGCGGTGGGCGATGACAAAGCTGGTCTTGCCCTCCATTAAACGTGCCATGGCCTTCTGGATCTCCACCTCGGTTCGGGTATCCACGCTGGAGGTGGCCTCGTCCAACACCAGGATGGCCGGGTCGGTGAGCATGGCCCGGGCGATGGTCAGCAGCTGCATCTGTCCCTGGGACACGCCGGTGGTCTCCCCGGAAAGCGGGGTATCGTACCCCTGGGGCAGGGTGCGGATGAAGTGGTCGCAGCAGGCCGCCCGGGCCGCCGCCACGATCTCCTCCCGGGTGGCGTCCCGCCGGCCGTAGGCGATGTTCTCCGCGATGGTGCCCTCAAAGAGCCAGGCGTCCTGGAGCACCATGCCGATGCGCCGCCGCAGCTCCCCCCGGGGCAGGGCGGTGATGTCCTGTCCGTCGATGGAGATGGAGCCGCCGTCCAGCTCATAGAAGCGCATCAGCAGGTTGACCAGGGTGGTCTTGCCGCCGCCGGTGGGGCCCACGATGGCCACCATCTCGTTGGGGCGCACCTCCAGGTTCAGATCGTGGATCAGGGTACGCTCCGGGGTGTAGCCGAAGCGCACGTGGCGAAACTCCACGTGCCCCCGGGTGATGGCGGAGGCGTCCCCCGCCGCATCGGGCCGCTCCTCCTCCTCGTCCAGCAGGGCGAACACCCGCTCGGCCCCCGCGATGGCGGCTTGGAGGGAGGTGATGACGTAGGAGGCCTCGGTCACCGGCTCGGCGATCTGGTTGACATACTGCAAAAAGGCCTGCACAGTGCCCAGGGTGATAGCCCCGCCCAGGGCCATGCCGCCGCCCAGGACGGCGGTGGCGATGAAGCCGAGCTGGCCCAGCACGCGGATGGCGGGATAGATGGCGTAGTCGGCGAACTGGGCCCGGCGCTGGGCGCGGAACTGGGCCTCGTTGAGGGCCTCCGCCTCCTCCAGCATGGCCGCCTGCCGGTTGAACACCTTGACCACCCGGTTGCCCGCGTACAGCTCCTCCACCTTGCCGGTCAGCGCCCCCATGGCCGCCATATTGCCGCCGTAGGCCCGCTGGGCCAGGGCGGAGACGTAGCCGGTGGCCGTCATGCTGAGGGCCAGGGAGACCAGCACCACCAGAAAGATCCTGGGGCTGAGCATCACCATGGCCGCCGCAGCCAGAGCAATGGTAAACACTGATGACACCAGCTGCATCAGTCCCACCTGCATCACGGAGGACACCTTTTCCAGATCGTTAGTGACCCGGCTCATGATGTCGCCGGTCTTGTGTCCGTCAAAGTAGCGCAGGGGCAGGCGGTTGAGCTTGGCGCTGACGTCCTGGCGCAGGGAGAGGGTCAGCTCCTCCCCCACGGTGGCGATGATATACTGCTGCACATAGGACATCAGGCTGCTGAACAGCGCCGCGGCGGCCACCAGCAGCACGGGCAGCCCCAGGGCTCCGGCGGCGGTCTCCACCACGCCGGCGGAGCCGTCAAAGGCCCGGATGGCGTCCACCAGTCGGTCGATGCCCATTCCAACCGCCAGGGGAATGGCGGTGAAGGAGGCGGAGCTGAGCAGCGCCGCCCCGGCCACCAGCAGCAGCTTCCACCACTGGCGGGCCATCCGGCCCAGCAGCCGCCAGGCGGTGGCCCTGGTGTTGCGGGGGATGTCCTCATGGGAGAGCTCCCGCTTTTCGGTTTTCTTTCTGCGTGCCATACTCACGCCCCCTCTCTCTGCATCTGACTGTCCGCGATGGCCCGGTAGACTGGGCAGGTCTCCAGCAGCTCCCCGTGGGTGCCGGCGCCCACCAGCCGCCCCTCGTCCAGCACTAGAATCAGGTCGGCGTCCAGGATGGTGCTCACCCGCTGGGCCACGATGAGCTTGGCGGGGCGCACCACCTGCTCCCGCAGGGCGCGGCGGAGGGCGGCGTCGGTCTTCACGTCCAGGGCGGAAAAGCTGTCGTCAAAGAGGAGCACCCCGGCATCCTTCACCAGCGCCCGGGCGATGGACAGCCGCTGCCGCTGGCCGCCGGAGAAGTTGGTGCCCCCCTGGGCCACCGGGGCATCCAGCCCTAAAGGGAGCCGCTCCACAAAGTCGGCGGCCTGGGCAATGCCCAGGGCCCGCCACAGCGCCTCATCCGTAGCGTCCGGCCGGCCCATGCGCAGATTCTCCGCGATGGTGCCGCTGAACAGGAACGCCTTCTGGGGGACGCAGCCGATGCGCTCCCGCAGCTCCTGCTGGGTGAGGGTACGCACATCGACGCCGCCCACGCGGATGGCCCCCTCCCCCACATCGTGGAGCCGCAGCAGCAGATCGGCCAGGGTGCTCTTGCCCGAGCCGGTGCTGCCGATCACGGCGGCGGTCTGGCCTGGATACAGGGTGAAGGAGATATCCCGGAGCACCGGCTCCTCCGCCCCTGGGTAAGAGAAGCTCACGTGGTCAAACTCCACCGCCGGGCGGCCGGGCCCGGCCACAGTGGCGGAAGCGGCCCCGTCCTCCACGTCGGGCCGGGTATCCAGCAGGGCGGTGAGGCGGGCCAGGCAGGCCCTGGCCTTGGGCAGCGTGGTGAGCACCGACACCGCCATGAGCAGGTAGCCCATGGTCAGGATGGAGTACTCGGTGACGGCGGTGATCTGCCCCACCTCCATGCCTCCGCCCAGGGTGAGCACGCCGCCCGCCCACAGCACCACGGCCATGAGGGCCCCCATGAGCATCCACACCACCGGAATGGCCACGGCAAAGAGCCGGTTCAGGCGGATCATGTTGTCGGCATAGGAGCGGTAGGCGTCGCCGGAGCGGGCCTCCTCATAGGCCTCGTTGCCGAAGGCCCGGATCACCCGCACGCCGGTGACCGCCTCCCGCACCACCCGGTTGATGCGGTCCAGGCGCACCTGGATGCTGCGGGAGAGGGCGTTGGACTTTCGGAGCACCACGGCGGCCACCGCCGCCAGCGCCGCCATAAAGCCCACCTGTATGACGGCCATGACCGGGGTCACCATGGCCGTCATCACGATGGACGCGCCTACAATGAGGGGAGCGGGCACCACCATCTGGAGCACCATCCCCATGGTCTGCTGCAGGTTGGTGATGTCGGAGGTGGTGCGGGTGATCATAGATGAAACGCCCACCTCATCGAACTGGTGGAGGGAGAGCTCCTGGCTCTTGCGCAGGAGCAGGGAGCGCATTTCGAAGCCGAAGCGGGCGCCCAGGTCGGCGGTCACCCAGCTCCCGGCGGCGGCCACCGCCGCCGACAGCAGGGCCACGGCCAGCATCTGCCCGCCTGTGCGGAGAATGGCGTCCATATTCCCAGGCAAAATGCCCAGGTCCACCACGTTGGCAATCAGGGCCGGGATGAGCAGCGTGCCCACCACCTGGCCCAGCAGAAGGAGCAGGGCCAGCGCCGCCATACCCCGGTGCCGCTTGTAAAAGGATCGCAGGTATTTCATGAGGGCCTCCTTTGCCGTCTTGCTTTTTTTACCGGCAAGAGGTATCATAAACCTTAGAGCGACTTCAATGTCAAGAAAAAATTAAGAGAACCGGAGGCCCGCCATGAATCAGAAAAAGCAGCTCTCCATCCTGGAGTTCTCCCGCCTGACGGGCATCAGCCGGGACAACCTGCGCTTCTACGACCGCATCGGCCTGCTCTGCCCGGAGCAGCGTGGTGAGAACAACTACCGCTATTACGCGCGCAGTCAGCTCAACTCCGCCTACCTCATCAGCTCCCTCCGCCTGCTGGAGGTGGGGCTGGAGGACATCCGGCGCTACTCCGCCGGCCGCACACCGGAGCGGATGCTTGCCTTCTTCGCTCAACAGGAGGAGCGCATCCAGGCCGAGATCGCCCGCCTGCGGGAGACCAGCGAGATCATGAAGCTGCGCGCCTCCTTGGCCCAGGAGGCCCTGGCCCACGCGGAAGGCGCTTATCTGCTGGAGGAGCGGCCCCGGGAACGCATCTTTTTGTGTCCCCCCGCCCCGGACGGCCTCAGCGGCGAGGAGAGCGAAATCTTTGCCTACGAGTATGCCGCCGGGAAGGGCGTCCATCTGGGCCACCCGGCCGGAGTACTCATCACACCGGACAGCACCGCCAGTGGAGAGCCCGTTTGGCGCTACCGCCTCTATTTTAAAACCGGCGGCCGACGGGGTAACGCCTGGAAGCCGGCTGGGCGGTACGCCGTCGCCTATGGACGAAGCATTCCAGACGATTTCGAGCGGGCTTGGGCAGGACTCCACGCCTTTCTGGCGAGCCGGAGCCTGCGCCCCACCGGCAGCGCCTACGGAGAGCTGCTGCTGGACGGGCTCTCCGTCCAGGATACGGGGGACTATTTCGGACGGTTGGAGGTCCCGGTGGCGGTTGATTCCTGTTTGGAAAGAGGAATCTAACTTTTTTTGTGAAGACCCCCCATAAATCTTGTGTTTTCCGGCCATTCCTCTCCGTCTGTACCCTTGACGGAGTATCGCAGGTCTGCTATGATAATGGATTGGAAAAGACAGATTTCGCCTGGTCCCGCCGGGCTTTCCCGCACTGGCGCCAGGCCCCGTTTCAAAGGAGAATGCCATATGTATTGTACCCGCAAGCTGACAGAGCAGGTCTGGTGGGTGGGCGGAAGCGACCGCCGGCTGGCCCTGTTCGAGAACCTCTTTCCCATCACCCGCGGCGTCTCTTACAACTCCTATTTGATCCTGGACGAGCAGACCGCCGTGGTGGACACCGTGGACTCCTCCATCTCCCGCCAGTTCCTGGAGAACGTGCTCCACACCCTGGACGGCCGCCCGCTGGACTACCTGGTGATCAACCACATGGAGCCCGACCACTGCGCCAGCATTGAGACGCTGCTGCTCCGCTTCCCCACTCTCAAACTGGTGGGCAACGCCAAGACCTTCGCCTTTATGGGGCAATTCTACGATTTCCCCCTGGACGGGCGCACCGTCACCGTCAAGGAGGGGGATACCCTCTCCCTGGGCGGGCATACCCTCCACTTCCATATGACTCCCATGGTCCACTGGCCGGAGGTCATGATGACCTATGAGTCCAGCGAGAAGCTTCTCTTCTCCGCCGACGCTTTCGGCTCCTTCGGCGCCACGGGCGGCAATCTGTTTAACGACGAGCTGAACTTCGACCGGGACTGGCTGGACGACGCCCGCCGCTATTACGGCAATATCGTGGGCAAGTACGGCCTCCAGGTGCAGGCCGCGCTGAAGAAGCTCTCCGGACTGGACATTGCCATGATCTGCCCCCTCCACGGCCCCATCTGGCGCAGCGATCTGGACTACCTTCTGGACAAGTACGACAAGTGGAGCCGCTACGAGCCGGAGGAGCGGGCCGTTGCGGTGCTGTACGCCTCCATGTACGGCGACACCGAGAACGCTGTCAACCTTCTGGCTGCGGGTCTGGCTGACGGCGGGGTAAAGAACATCGCCATGCACGACATTTCCTCCACCCATGTCTCCACCCTTATCTCCGAGGTCTTTCGGTGCAGCCACCTGGTGCTGGCCGCCCCCACCTATAACAACGGGGTCTATCCCGCCATGGCCACCTTCCTCCATGACATGAAGGCCCTTGGCCTGCAAAACCGCACGGTGGCCTTGGTGGAGAACGGCTCCTGGGCTCCGGTCAGCGGCAAGCTGATGCGTGAGATGCTGGGTGAGCTGAAGGGTTTCCAGGTGCTTGAGCCCGTGGTCTCCCTCAAGTCCGCCCTCAAGGACAGCTCTCTGGAACCGCTCTTCCAGCTCAGAGACCGTATTCTGGACTCTCTCAACGGGTAAGTCAAGCAGACAAAATGCGGCCCATCGGTCAATGACCGACGGGCCGCGTTCGTTTTTCAGCCGGGCCGCTCCGTAGCCGGAATCCAGTCCTCCAGAGACAGAAGCCGGCTCCCCACCAGTTCCTCAAACTCCGCCGCAAAGGTGTCCTGATCCACCTCCGCGTCGTCCACCAGATAGGTGAATACCTCCGTGCCATCCTCCTGCGTATCCTGGTGTACCGCCAGGGAGGCGCACTCCTCCGTCTCCCCATCGGGCAGATAGCGGAACACCGTGTAGAGGTTGGAATACCGATTGGGCCCGGTGCCCGTGTCATACTGCCGTACCATGGCGCCGTCCTCCAGGGGGTAGTCCCGGCAGCTCATCTCCACGATGTCGTACTGCCAGCAGCTCAACTCCCCGTCCCCATAGTGGAACACGGCGTTGAACTGTTGGGGCTGCTCTACCATCTGCACCACCAGCTCCGCCCCGCCGTCCCCGTCCAGATCCAGCAGCACATACTCCAGCTCCTCCGCCGGGGGCAGGGTGACCTGGTGCAGCTCCAGCCCCTCCGGCGGGCGATCCAGCGCCCCCGGCTCCCCTGCCAGCAGGGCCCGGTAGTCCGCCAGGGCCTCGGCCGACACAGGCGCGGGGGACAACGGAGGCGAAACGGGCATGGAGTTGGCGGGTTCTTTCAGAGCTTCCAGGGGGGCGGGCGCGGGGCTGCCGGACGGTGCCGGCGGCTCTCCGCCTCCCGCGCAGGCGGTAAGGGCAACGGCCAGCAGACAGGCCAGCCCCGTTATGGACGTGTGGTTCACAGCGGTATTCCTCCTTCGGGCCGTTATGCCGTCATGATAACACCCCCACAGCCCGAAGGGAAACCCCTACGCGGTTTCAAATGGTGAAAATTTGGTAACAGGTCCTCAGAAGTCCGGGGCGGAGGCCAGCCGGAGCAGCCGCTTCCGCAGGCAGGCGGTCAGCTCCACCTTTTTGGTGCCAACCTCTTCGAAGGCGATCACCGCCACCGCGCCGGAGCGGCTCACCACCATGCCGGGGCCGAAGGCCCGGTGCACCACCGCCGTGCCGGGCACGTAGTCCTTCTCCCACGCCGCCACCGCGGCGGCGTCAGGCTCCGCCGGGACCTTGCCCGGAGTCCTGGGCCTCTGGGACGTCCACTCCGGCGTACCCAGGAACTGCCCCACAAAGGAGGCCGGGGGCGACGGCTCGCCGAAGCGGTTGTCACAGGTGAGCAGAACAAGCTGCCGCCGGGCCCGGGTGGCCCCCACGTAGAAGAGCCGCCGCTCCTCCTCCAGGGCCGCCCGCTCCTCGTCGGACAGGTCGTTCCCCTTCCGGGGATTCACCGATGGGAAAATGCCGTCCACCGCGTCGATGAGGAACACCCGGTCGTACTCCAGACCCTTGCTGGCGTGGATGGTGGAGAGCACAAAGGGGCAGGCCGGGTCGCCACCCCCCGTCTCTACCGTGTCCCGCAGCGCCTCCAGGCGGCGGAGAAAGCCCTCCACCCCCGGCTCCTGCCGGGCCAGGGCCAGCAGCAGCTCCACCCGGCTCTTGTCGCCCCCCTGGCTGGACAGGTAGTCCCCGTAGCCCATGTACTTGACGATGCGCTGGAGGGCGGCAAAGCTGGAGAGCTGAGGCAGCTTGGACAGGTGGGTGCGCAGGGTCTTGAGCCGCCCCGTCTGCCAGGGCTCGAAGCCGCCCCCGTCGATGAGGGTGTCCAGCACCGGCGCCCCCTCCGGCACCCGGCGCAGCTTCTCCTGGAGGACGCTCCGCTTGACGCGCACCTCCAGCTTGTAGTAAATCCGCAAAAACCGCTCCCGATCCGTGCCATCTAAGGCAAAGCAGAGCACATCGGTGAGATCCCGCACCGCCGGGCTGGTGAAAAAGAAGCTCTCCCGCTGGCGGCAGGCGTAGGGGATGCCCCGGCGCTCCAGCAGGTCAATGAGGGGCAGGGCGCTGTCGTTGTTGCGGTAGAGCACGGCGGTGGACTCCGTGCAGTCCGCCGCCGCCTGGGCCAGATAGTGGGCCTGCTGCCCGAAGTCGTTGAGATTCACGTGGCGCACCGGCTCCCCCTGGGGGCGGCTGGCCCGCATGTGCTTGGGGTGGCGGCTGCCGTTGCGCTGGATGAAGGCGTCCGCCTTCTCCACGATGGCCCCGGCGGAGCGGTAGTTGGTCTCCATCAGCAGCACCTCCCCCTCCGGGTAGATCTGCCGGAACTCCATCAGCGCCTGGGGCCAGGCGGCCCGGAAGCCGTAGATGCTCTGATCCTCGTCCCCCACCATGAACAGGTTGCGGCTCCGGGCGGCCAGCAGGCGGAGGATGGTGTGCTGGATTTTGGAAGTGTCCTGGGCCTCGTCCACGCAGAGGTAGGGGTATTTGCTCTGGAAGTGGGCCAGGATGTCGGGATATCGGCGGAGAATCCGCAGGGCAAAGACCATCTGATCGTCGTAGTCCATGCGGCGGTTGCGCTCCAGGTACTCCCGGTAGCCGAAGTAGACCGCGGGAAAATCCACCCCGTCCATCTCAATGGCCCGCACCTCCTCATCCCGCAGCATGCCGTTCTTGCAGCAGGTGATGCGGGTGCGCACCTCCTTCACCTCCTGCTCCCCCGGCCACTCGGCCCCGTGGGACTGCATCAGCCAGCGCACCAGGGCGTTCAGCTCCCCCTCGTTGGTCCACAAAGCGAAAGGCTCCGCCCCCTTGGCCCAGGCGTAGTAGGAGATGATGGACTGGCAGATGCCGTTGATGGTGCGGAAGGCCAGCGCGCCGGCGTGCGCCTCCCCAAAGAGGGCGGCAAAGCGCCGCTTCATGTCCCCGGCGGCGGCTACAGTGTAGGTGACGGTGAGGATGCGCCCCGGCTCCACCCCCAGGCAGTGGATGAGATAGCCCAGCCGGGTCACCAGGGTGGTGGTCTTGCCGCTGCCCGGCACCGCCAGCAGCAGGGTGGGCCCCTCGGCCCGGAGGATGGCCGCCTCCTGCTGGGGATCGGGGGTGAGGGCGTATCTGGCTTTGAATTCGGGGTAGGTCATGGCGTGTCCTCTCTTTCCGTGCGTACTGTTCAGAGTACCCCAGCCCCGGCGGAAAGTCAAGCGGCAGTTGCGGCATGGTCTGGGGCGTGCTATGCTGGGTAAAAAGGAGGAATGTCCCATGCCCGCCAACACCCCCCGTCTGGAGACCGAACGTCTGGTGCTCCGCCGGTTTACCCCGGCGGATGTGGAGCCGCTGTTTTCCCTGATGCGCGACCGGGAGGTCAACACCTTCCTGCCCTGGTTCCCGCTGGAGACCGAGGCGGACGCCGCCAGATATCTGGAGGAGCACTACCTGGACTACTACCGCCGTCCCTCCGGCTGCCGCTACGCCATCTGCCTGCGGGAGAACGACCGCCCCATCGGCTACCTCCATGTGGACGACGGGGAGAGCCATGATCTGGGCTACGCCCTGGCCCGGCCATCCTGGGGCCGCGGCTACATGACCGAGGCCGCCGCTGCGGTGGTGGAGCGTCTGCGCGCCGACGGCCTGCCCTTCCTCACGGCCACCCACGACGCGGACAATCCCAAGAGCGGGGCGGTCATGGAGCGCATCGGCATGACCTACCGCTACTCCTACGAGGAGCTGTGGCAGCCGAAAAACCGGCTGGTCATCTTCCGTATGTACCAGATGGATTTGAACGGCACGTGGCCCACCTACCGGGCCTACTGGGACCGCTGGCCCCGCCACTGGGTCTGAAATCCGCCCTTGCAATTTGCGGAAAGGCGTGCTATAGTTGCCACAGAAAAGTCTGCACAACTGAATGCTGGGGGGCCGGATGGAATCCGGCTGAGAGTTAGGCTGTTCTGCCTATGACCCATGGAACCTGTTGGGTAATGCCATCGTAGGGAGCGCGGTTCACGCCGTTTTGCCGTTTTTTGCAAAGTCGCTCAGCGAAGGCTGTGCGGCTTTTACTTTTGCCTAAAACGGAGGTATCTGCAAGAATGAGACGAGAACCCTGGAAACTCAAGGACGTGGTCATGATGGCCATACTGGGTGTGCTGTTCGCGGTGGTCTACATGGCCGTGTTTTACGGCGGCACCGCCATTTCGGTGGCCCTCACCCCCCTGGGCCTGTCGGCCTTCGGCTTTGAACTCATCTACGGCGTGTGGTTTATGGCCGCCACCATCGCCACCTACATCATCCGCAAGCCCGGCGCGGCCCTCATCACCGAGGTGCTGGCCTCCGCCATCGAGCTGCTCATGGGCAACTCCGGAGGCGCCACCGTGGTGCTCACCGGCCTCATCCAGGGCGTCGGGTGCGAGCTGGGCTTCGCCGTATTCCGCTACCGGAAGTACAACCTGCTCTCCATGGCCCTGTCCGGCGTCTTTGCCGCCGTGTGCATCTTCTGCTACGAGCTGTACTACCTGAGCTACTATCTGCTGGCCCCCACCATGCTGGCCGCCCAGTTGGCCGTCCGCTTTGCCAGCGCCGTGGTCTTCTCCGGCGTCATCGCCAAGCTGGCCTGCGACGGCCTGGCCCGGACGGGGGTACTGCGCAGCTACGCCGTGGGCGCCCGGCTTGCCCCGGTATCCATCGACGATGAGGAGGAATAAGCAATGGGTAAACTGAATGTGGTTCTGGACTGGTTTGCAAATACCAATCACACCGGCTTTCTGCTGGCGGAGAAGCGGGGCTACTTCGCGGAGGCGGGCCTGGAGGTGCACATCGACGGCGAGGTTCACGGCGTTATGGATCTCCACGGCGCCGATTTCGTGCTGGGCCCCCAGATTTCCATGCTGGACTGCATGTCCCGCGGGGTGGAGCTCACCGGCGTGGCCGTCCTCACCCAGCGGTCTGACTCCGGCATCGTCTCCCTGAAGGAGAGCGGCATCACCTCCCCCCGGCATCTGGAGGGCAAGCGCCTTACCCACTGGGCCCCCCGCTGGTTCCACGGCGTGATCGGCGAGGCCGTGCGCCTGGACGGCGGCGACTACGGCAAGGTGGAGCTGGTGCCCATGGACGTGGGCGACATCGTCGCCACCCTGGGCACCGTGGCCGACGCCACCTGGGTCTACGCCAACTGGGAGAACGAGGAGCTTATCGCGGCGGGCAAAGAGATCAACTTCATCAACCTGGCCGACGTGGACCCCCTCTTCGACTTCTGCGCCCCCGCCGTCGCCGCCACCCACCAGGTTCTGCGGGACCGGCCCGCCGAGGTGCGGGCCTTCCTGGCCGCTCTGGACCGGGGCTATCAGGAGGCGGCCCGCGATCCGGAGGGGGCCGTCCTGGCGGTGAAGGACGGCCTGCCCGCCGTGTCCGAGGCCATGCTGGTGCGCAGCCAGAGGCACCTGGCCCCCCTGCTGCTGGATCAGCGGGGCCACTGGGGCGCCATCCGCCCGGAGCGCTGGGAGCGGATGGCCGACTGGCTGGTGGCCAACGGCTACTACGACCGCCGCCGCCCCACCGAGTACACCAATGACTTTCTCCCCGTCTGAGGTGGGCCGCATCACCCTGGAGCACGTCACCTTCCGCTACCTGGAGCAGAGCAAGCGCCCGGTGCTGGACGGGGTCAGCGCCTCCTTTGACCGGAGCCGCATCACCGTCCTCACCGGCCCCTCCGGCTGCGGCAAGAGCACCCTGCTCTATCTGGCGGCGGGGATCTACCCCCAGAACGCCGGTTTCCTCCAGGGGGGCACGGTGCGGGTGGAGGGGCAGGAGCCCGCCGCCCTGGGGCCGGGGGAGCGGTGCGCCCTGGTGGGCATGCTGTTCCAGAATCCGGAGCTCCAGTTCTGCATGGACACGGTGGAGAACGAGCTGTTCTTCTGTCTGGAGAACCGGCGGGTGCCCCGGGCGGAGATGGAGGAGCGGCTGAGCGCCGCCCTGGACTTCTGCGGCATCGCCCACCTGCGCCGCCGCACCCTCCGCTCCCTGTCCGGCGGGGAGAAGCAGCGGGCCGCGCTGGCCTGTCTGGCCGCCCTGCGGCCGGCCTGGGTCCTGCTGGACGAGCCCTTCGCCAATGTGGACGACCATACCGCCGCCCTTCTCTGCGGGCAGCTCGCCCGGCTTCACCGGGAATGCGGCACCGGCATCCTGGCCATCGACCACCGGCTGGACCACTGGCTGCCCATCGCCGACGAGATCCGCCTCATGGCCCAGGACGGCACGCTGGACGGCGCCGCCTATGCCCCCGGCGCCCTCTCCCCCCAGGCGTGGGCAGAGCGGGGCGTCAGCGTCCCCGGCTGCCCCTACCAGGCCGCCCGGCCGGTCAAGACCGGGCCGGAGGAGGTGGTGCTCTCTCTGCGTGGCCTGCGGGTCTCCCAGGATGGGCGCGAGGTGCTGCGGGACGTGAACGCCGACTTCTTCCGGGGGCGCATCCACGCCATCGTGGGCCCCAGCGGCAGCGGCAAGAGCACCCTGTTCGGCGCCCTCAGCGGCCTTTACCGCTATCAGGGCTCCGCCCGGCTGGAGGGAACTGAGCTGTCCAGGCACCGCCGCCGGCTGACCGGTCGCATGGGCTTCGTCACCCAGAGCCCCCAGGATCAGTTCGTGGCGGACACCGTTCTGGACGAGGTGGCGGTCAGCCTGCGCCACAGCACCGGGGCGGGCAACCCCGCCGCCGGGGCCGAGGAGGTGCTCCGCCGGATTCAGCTCTGGCGCTTCCGCCGCCTGTCCCCCTATATGCTCAGCCAGGGCCAGCAGCGGCGGCTGGGGGTGGCCGCCCTGCTGGCCTACGACTGCCGGGTGCTGGTGTGCGACGAGCCCACCTATGCCCAGGACCGCGGCCGCACCACCGCCATCATGGACGCCCTCCAGCGGGAGGTGGTGGAGCGGGGCCTCACCCTCATCCTGTCTACCCACGACCGGGCACTGGCCCAGGATTACGCCGACATTCTCTACGAGCTGAAGGAGGGGAGCCTGTATGAAGTCGCTCAATCCCGCCTGTAAGCTCATCGGGCTGGTGGTGCCCACCCTCCTGCTGGCCGGACTCCACCACCCGGCGGTCAATCTGGCGGTATTTGCGGTATGTCTGGCCGCCCTGCTTCTCTCCCGCGCCAACGTCAAGGTGCTGGCCGGGGCCCTTCTCCCCGTGCTTCTGGTGGCGGTGGGCATGTTCTCCACCGGCTACCACTTTCACGCCGGGGCGGGCATGCCCATCAACGCCGCCGCCCAGGCCCTCACCGGGGCGGCGGTGTGGAACGGGCTGGTGCTGGGCAGCCGGGTACTGGCCTTCGCCGGGCTGGGCCTGCTCTTTGTCCTCACCACCGACCGCATTCTCCTGGTGCGCTCCCTCCAGCAGCAGCTCCGCCTCCCCCCGGTGTTCGCCTACGGCCTGCTGGCCGCCTGGGGCATCCTGCCCAATATGATGGAGGAGTACAAGCGCACCCGCGCCGCCTTTGCCGCCCGCGGCATCCGGGTCTTCCCCGTCTCCCCCGCCCTGCTCAAGCCCCTGCTGGTCAAGTCCGTGCGCTGGTCGGAGGAGCTGTCCATCGCCATGGAGTCCAGGGGCTTCGACGGCCGCGCCCCCCGCACGTGCAGCCAGCCCCTGCGCCTGCGGCCGGTGGACGTCCTCTTCCCCATCCTGTTCTGCGCCCTGTTTCTGGCCCTGTTCTTCCTGCTGGGACGCTAAAAAACCGCCGCGGAGCGAGGCTCCGTGGCGGTTTTGCTTTATGGCTTGCACTGGCCGCAGGGGGAATAGCCCTCGGCCAGCAGGGCCTCCCGGCTTCCGGTGTAGTCCGTCCGGTTCTCCGGCTTCATGTCCTCCACGCTGGCGCAGGTGGGCAGGTGGAATTTCTTCGTGTTGGTATTCAGCACGTAGGCGGTACCTGCGGGGGTTGGGCTGGACTGGATCTCCCCCTGTTCCCCTTCCGTCCAGCTCGCGCCGGTGGCGTAGTCGATGCCGATGCCCGGCTGGACGTTGTAGACATAGACGTTGAAGCAGACCCCCTCCCTCTCGTCCTCCACGCTCCCGGCCTCCATCAGCACTCCGCTGGCCACCAGATTGTCCCCCTCATAGAGCGGGGTGACCCGGTAGAGGACGTGGTTGGAGGTCTCCTTCACATAGTCGGCCACCAGGTTTTCAAAGGGCAGCATGCCCTCCACATTCATGTAGCGGGTCCCGGTGATCAGGTTGCGCTCGTTGGCATTCTCGCCGGTGAGCTGGAACCCGATGAGGTGGCAGCGGTTATAAAGGTACTGACCGCCGTACTCTACGTTGATCCAGCCGGAGGGCTTCACCGAGCTGATGCTCTCCCGCTCCCCGGCAGGCATCAGCTCCTCTCCCACACAGGCGTAGGCCGTGCCGCAGCGGCCCAGCCCGTCCAGCGCACTGTAGGTCTCAAAGGCCTCGGTGGTATATTCCTCCTCCCCAAAGAAGGGCTGGTTGTCATTGATGACCACATAGGGCTCGCCCGCATAGGCGGGCACCTGGTCCAGATCGTAGCTGACCGCCGGGGCGGCCTCCCCCTGGCAGCCGGTGAGCAGCAGGGCCAGGAACAGCAGGAGCGGAAAGACGCGTCTCATCGGGTATAGACCTCCTTTGTAATGCGCTCGTGGGAGTGGCCGGAAAACTCCTCCCGGCGGGCCAGAGTCCACCCCGGAGGGCCGGGCCGCACATCCAGCCAGGCGTCGGCGGGGTAGCGCCGGTTCCAGCGGTAGAGCACCAGCCCCTCCAGCCGGTCCAGCCAGGGCAACAGGGGCGGCTCCTCCACAAAGCAGAGCTCCCCCGGCCCGGCCTGGGCCAGGAAATCCTCCGCCGCGGTCAGACACTCCGGATACGGCGCCTCAAACAGCCGGAGCGTGTCCCGACTCATCCACAGCCGGCGGCCCGCCGCATCCTCCAGGATGCGGGCGCACACCGCCCGGTCCCGGCTCTGCCGCCGCCCGTGGAACGCCATCCCCCAAGCCTCGTCCACGCAGACAATTGCTGTCATCCGGCTACATCTCCTCTCGGCATAAAAAGAAAAGCACCTGTGTAACACAGGTGCTCTTCCGTTGGTGCGCGAGGCGGGACTTGAACCCGCACGTGCGTAATGCACACTAGAACCTGAATCTAGCGAGTCTGCCAATTCCACCACTCGCGCATGTCCCTTTGTTCAGAACAGGTTGTATTTTACCATCTTCTCCCCACCTTGTCAACCCCTTTCATCAAATTTATGACCTCTATTTTTTCTTATTTCAAAATCTGTGCAACAATTCTCTTTTAGCTTGATTCTTTTTTCCGTCTTTGATATAATGCTTTTGAGGTAAAAATTCTCAATATATTATTCTCAAGAGTGGAGGATCAAAATGAAGCGGATGTTTACAAAGAGCAAGACCAAGGCAGATATCCTGTCCATGCTGGACAGGATGATTGCGCAGCACGGGGATGCAATGTCCATTCCCATGCTCCGTGTGGATCAGAGCGACCACCTCAAACTCTACACCTGCGCTCTCGCCACCGGCTTCCTACAGGCTATGATCTGCCGCCTCCCCCGCAGCCTGGAAAACCCAGAGGGCATTCAGCGCGCTCTGGTCATGAAAAAGGTCTCTGAAATTGAGGAGCGCCTCTCCAGCGGCCCGTATGGCTTTCCCAACGCCATTGTTATCACCCTCAGATGCCAGGACAGCCCCTATATAACTGTTGCCCCTCTGGAGAGCCGCACCGGCGACTCCTCCGGCATTGTCCTTTTGACCGTCGCTCTCCACCGTTACCGTGAGCACATCGCAGCCTGTGCGGCAGACGAGGCGGGCTATCTTCTAGCCCCAGAGCAGGAACTGCTGGGCTATATGATCGACGGCCATCACCGCACCGAAGGGGCTTATGCGGCGGGCAAGCTGGACTACCCCTTCCTCACCGGCGTCTACTTGGATCTGGATCTGCGCAAGATGGCGGCCTCCTTTGCTGAGATCAACTGCAACCAGGAGAAGCCCTCCGCCATACATACCAACGCCATCCGCAACCTCTCCGGCCTGATGTCCGACCGGGAGAACACCGCCTTTGACCTGATGGACGAGCTCAATGGCCGGGCCGGCCTCTTTCATGACCGGATCAAGATGTTCGACGGCCCCCGTGCCCGCTCTCTGCCCCGGGCTTATGTCAACTCCAGCAAAATGCAGAAGCTGCTGGAGCATTGGCTCGAGATCAACCTGCAGAACGGCTTCAACTACACCACTTTTTCCGCCCGGGTAGAGGCCATCGAGACTTATTTTTCCGCCTGGAAGGCATGTTACCCGCAGGCCTGGGACAGTTCCGCGCACGTTCTGACCAAAACAATGGGAATCGACATCCTGTTTGATCTATACGGACTGCTGTCGGAGTTCATGCGTTCCTCCATTCTCGCCCCCGGCGCCCTTCCGGAACGGGAGGACTTCATTACCGCCATTCACAGGTGCTTTTTCGACCTTCAGGAGCAGGACGGCACGGCCTTCTATCTTCCCAAGCGGCTCGAGCTCGATGCCCAGAGCGGCGAATCTATCCCTCTGACCTGGGAGAGCTCCACCTTCGGTGGACTGTCCAGCGGCAAGGGAATCCACTTCCTGAAGGGAAAGCTGCGCGAGATGATCGCCCTCACACGGCACAGCTTCCCCGTACACTGACTACTCCAAAGCACCCGCCGGACTGCTCCGGGAGGGCGCTTTGCATGGTATGATACGCCTCAGCGGGCGGCTCCAGCCCCGGCTGTTTGCCCGTACAATGACAAACTCCCGGTAGCAGGTCCATATTCCCCAGGGCACGCGCCCACCAGTCGCACTGAACGTTGGAGAACTTCGTCCCCTCCGCCCACCACAGGAATTTCTCGTTCTCACTCTCGGCAATGCGGGAACCGATGAACCGGTCTGCCCTTACCACTTCTTTCCCATATTGATGATTTAATTATCGCAGTCTAATGATCAATATATCAGCTCTGCCCTCTTCTATCAAAAAGCATGCATAGAAGAAGCGCACCAGCCGGCGGCCGGTGCGCTTCTTCTATGTATTTTGGGGGTTAGTCCTCCCGGTCCAGGGTGATGTGGGGGACCATGGTGGTGGTAAAGGTCAGCTCAGGCTGGGAGGTGTCACAGTGGCTGAACTGGACCGGCATATCCATGTCGCTCTCCACAACCACGGCATAGCCGACATTCATGGGAACGGGCTCACCCTTGTCGTTCTCCATCAGGTCGAACCGGGCATGCTTGGTCCGGCGGGCAGGCACCACGCTGGTATAGCCGGTCATGGGCTCACGATCCTGGAAGTAGAAGGTGAAGCGCACATGGGCGTCCCGGTCGGTCTCGTTGATGAAGGCGCAGCCCTCGTGGCTGGTGAAGTAGCCGGTGCCGCGGGAATGAAGGTAGGCGTCGGGAATATACCACTTGTACTTGTACTCCATATTGATCCACTCACTTTCTATTGTAATTGTTTGTTGCAGTTCACTCAGACCGGCGCGGGGCCGTAGGCTCTGGGATCCGGGTCGTCCACCCAGCCCCAAGAGGGGCACACATCGTGGGCCACGAAGATCCGCTCCTTCTGGATGCCCAGCACCTGACTCAGATCATTCATGAACTCCTCGGAGAGCATCTTGCAGTTCTTGGGGCCGATGTCATAGTCCCCATGAATTTTAAAGTTCACAAAGGCCGCGGGGGTATCCCTGCCGCTGAAGAACATCTGCTGCTTGTCCTCCATGACGATCATGAGCCAGCGTTCCCGCTTGGTGGGCACCTTCTCCCATGACACGGCCAGGGCAGTTTTCAGCTCCTTTGCTCTGTCGCTGGGAATCTCCACATTGGTCCTGATGATGATACAGGGCATATGCAATACCTTCCTTTCTGTAATGTTCAGTTCTTGACCCAGCCCCAGGAGGGACATTCATCGTGAGCCACAAAGATCCGCTCCTTCTGAATACCCAGCACCTGGCTGACATCGGTCAGGAACTCCTCGTTCAGGATCTCGCAGTTCTCCCTGCCAAGGCTGCCGAGAATCTTGAAGTTGACAAAGGCCGCAGGGGTATCTTTGCCGCCGAAGAACATGGTGGCGTTGTCCCGGATGGTGGTCATGAGCCACCGCTCACTCTTACCCGGAAGCTTCTCCCAGGAAACCACCAGGGCTTTTTTCAGCTCCTCGGCCTTCTCCTTGGGCACCTCCACATTGGTATACATAACAATACAGGGCATGTCCGTATCCTCCATTCCAATCAATTTATCAGCAAGGGCGGTCCCCTTCTCTGGCCGCCGGATTAAAACGCCTCCAGATAGATCTGCTTTACCTCGTCCCGGGTAAGCGCCTTGGTATGATTCCGCATGCTTCCGGCAAAGACGTTGATGCAGTTGTCCGTCATCCAGTCGATTCCGGACTCCTCCACCCCCAGCTCCCGGAGCTTGCAGTTCAGATCAATGGACTTGAGGAAGCACTCCACCGCCTCCGCGCAGTCGGTCTCGTCCTTGCCGCCCAGCAGACGGGAAATGGCCGCGTAACGCTCCGGCTTGGTGTTGTAAGAGTGGCGGAAGAGGGGGGGCGTCAGGGCCGCCAGTCCCTTTCCATGGACCACGTTGTACATGCCGCTGACCGGATGCTCCATCCCGTGGCCGCCGCCCACGCCGGCGGTGTTGATGACAATGCCGCCCAGCAGGCTGGCCAGGGTGATGTTCTCCCAGTCCTCCTGTGTGCCCTCACCGTGGTACACCTTGGGTAGGCTCCCGGCTGTCAGGCGGATGGCGTGCAGGGCAAGCTGGTCGGTAATGGGCTGGCTTCGGGTGGCCAGGTAGCCCTCCATGTTGTGGGAGAGGGCATCAAAGCCCACCGAGGCCAGCACCTCCTTGGGCATGGTCTTCATCAGCTCAGGGTCGATAAAGGACACTTTAGGATAGATCAGGTCTCCCCACAGGGACTTCTTGTCCTTGGTCTCGGGGTTGGTCAGCACCGCAAAGGGGTTGGCCTCGCTCCCTGTGCCGCAGGTGGTGGGTACCTCCAGAATGGGCAGGCAGCCGGTACCCTGCTTTCCACCGGAGATATAGTCATTCACGTCACCGCCGTTCACCGCGCAGAAGGCCACCGCCTTGGCCGCATCCATCATGGAGCCGCCGCCCATGCCGATGACTAGGTCGCACCCCTGCTCCCTGGCCAGGGCCGCGCCCTCCATAACCGTGGTGGTCAGGGGGTTGGGCTCCACCTTATTGAATACCGTGGCGCGGACGCCCGCGGCCTCCAGCAGGGCGATGGAGCGGTCCAGCAGACCGGAGCGTTTCGTGCTGCTGCGGCCCGTCACGATCAGGGCGTGGGTGCCGTAGCTCTTGGCCGTGGTGCCCAGTTGGTCGATCACATTGGCGCCAAACAGCAGGCGGACCGGCATAAAGTAAGAGAATTCCATACGATTACCTCATTTCTTTGATTTATATCAGCAGGTATAGAGCTCCGGGCGGCGGTCCCGCAGGAGCGGGCCGTTGATCCGGGCCCTATCCGCGTCCTCCAGCTCCATCTCTGCCAGCACCACCACGTTCTCCGCCTCATCTGCCTGGGCCAGTACGGAGCCGTCCGGCCCCAAGAGCATGCTGTGGCCGAAGAACGTGTATTCTCCCTCCTGCCCGGAGCGGTTGCAGGCCGCGAGAAAGAGCTGGTTTTCAAAGGCCCTGGTCTTGAGTTCCGTCTCGAAGACGGGCAGCTCGGAAAAGCCCCCCGGCATAATGCTGCTGGAGATGGAGATCAGAATCAGCCTGGCCCCCTTCTTCATCAGCTCACGGCAGGTCTCCGGGTAGCGCCGGTCGTAGCAGATGGCCAATCCCACCTTCCCGTACCGGGTATCCGCCACCACAAACTCCGGTCCGGGTGTGAAATAGTAGCGCTCATAGCTGCGCGTACAGGGTACGTGTACCTTCCGGTAGACCGCACCGATCGTCCCCTCCGGCGTCAGCAGAACCAGGGAATTATAGTAGGTACCAATCAGACTCTTTTCAAACAGCGGAAGGGCCAGGTAGATCCCCAGCTCCCCCGCCAGGGAACGAAAGCGCCGGACGGTTGGCCCGTCCAACTCCTCCGCGTAGGCAAAGTAGCGGGTGTCCTTATACAGCGGGAAAAACTCATCCAGCGCCAGCTCCGGCAGCACGCAGAGATTGGCCCCCTGCCTGGCCGCCTGAATCAGCAGCCGCTCCGCGCGCTCCACGTTTGTCTCCCGCCCTCCGATGTCCGCCGACATCTGTATGGCGGCAACCTTTACCTTCATTGTTCCGCCCCTTCTCTCCGGCCGGTCATCTCTGCACCACCCAGTCGATCATGTTCTTCCAAAACAGGTGGATATACTCCCATTCACAGAAAGCGGGGGGCATCCAGTGGGGCGCGCAGTCCGAGGCCCAAGCGAAGCTTCTGCCCTTTCCGTACTCATAGAAGGACAGGATGGGGTCTCCCTGGTATTCCACCGCCACCTGTGCCCCCGGCTTGGCTACGGCCTTGTTGTAGCCAAGCAGATAGGGCCATTCCTCGGGCAGCCCCTTCAGTGCCGGATGGCGCTGGGGGTCCACCTTCAGATCAATGCCTTCCGGGTGCTCCTGCCGGTCGTCATAGGGGAGAAAATCGACCGGGAGTGCCTTCTCGATGGGCGAGCCGTGGTAGCAGCCCTTGCCGCCGATGCCCTGGAAGGTCATGTAGCCTCCCATCATCCCCAGGGCGCCGCCCTGCTCTACATAGTCCGCCAGGAGCTGTAGGCGGTTGGGGAAACGGACGCTTTGGGTAAACACCAGGGGGTGGAGCAACAGGGTATTGGCCCCCACATCGCTGAGAATCACCACATCATACGTCTTCAGCTCCTCCATCGTAGAGGGGAATTTCTCTCCCACCAGATGGGAGGGCAGGTGGGTGATCTCTGCAAACTCGTCCATCGCGGCATGGATTCGGCCGATCTCCGTTCCATACCCGCCAACCGAGAAGTCGTCCCACCCCTTTACCTCCATGTTATGGGTCAGCCAGGACTCCCCGGCAAACAGCATCTTGTACTTTTTCATATCAAGCTCCCTTCCATCGGTTCAATCGGTTGATTCTGTGCGGCGCAGCGGTGACACTTCACGATGTGGTCCCGTCCCACCAAGGCAGGCGCCGGAATATGCTTGGAGCAGTTCTCCGTCCGGTACGGGCAGCGGGGGTGATACCGGCAGCCGGAGGGCGGCCTGATCGGGCTGGGCAGCTCGATCGGCGGCTCCCTGTTGGCCGTACTTAGGCGGGCGTCTCCGCTGATCTGGGGAATGGAGCGCAGCAGCTCCTTGGTATAGGGGTGCCTGGGGTTGTGATAGAGCTCCTCGGAGGTGCTGTACTCAATGACCTCGCCCAGGTAGAGCACCGCAATATGGTCGCTCATGTACTCCACTACGCTCAGATCATGGGAGATAAAAATAATCGAAATGCCGAACTCCTTCTGCAGGTCGTGAAACAGGTTGAGCACCTGCGCCTGCACCGACTTGTCCAGTGCGGACACCGGCTCGTCGGCCAGGATGATTTTAGGCTCCATTGCCAGGGCCCGCGCCACCGCCACGCGCTGTCGCTGCCCGCCGCTCAGGCTGTTGGGGTATTTGTTGAGGAAGGACTTCTGCATCCCAACCGCGTCCAGGTAGCGGTATGCCCGCCGGCATGCCTCATCTCTGGGCACCTGATTGGCCGTCAGGCCGAAGGTGATGTTCTGCAGTACATTCATCTTGGGGTTCAGGGAGGAGTAGGGGTTCTGAAAGACCATCTGCATATTCTTCCGAAAGGTCTGCACATCCTGCCCCGTGGCATGGGCCATGTCGTACTCCTTCCCGCAGAGCTTCATTGTGCCGCTGTCCGGCCGGATGCTGTGAAGGAGCAGCCGCGCAACCGTGGATTTTCCGCAGCCGGACTCACCGACGATGCCCAGCACCTCCCCCTCCTCCAGGCCGAGGGAAACGTGATTTACTGCTGAAACCACGTCGTTTTCGCCCAGCAGGCGCTTTTTTACCACAAAGGACTTGCACAGGTCGTTGACCTCTAAAATCTTGCTCATTGTACGCTCTCCAATCACGGCGCGCCGTCATACCGCGCGGGCTTAGCTGTTGGCCTCCATGGCTTCCTTCAGGCCGTCCGAGATGATATTGACACTCAGGGCTGTGACAAAAATGAACAGGCCCGGAATAATGGTAATCAGGGGATTGATGTAGATCTGCTGCCGCAGGGCGTTCAGCATGGAGCCCCATTCCGGCGTGGGGGGAGAGATGCCCAATCCCAGAAAGCTCAAGCCAGAGGCCGACAGGATGCTGACGCTGAATTGCGTGGTACAGTAGATGAAGATCCGCCCAAAGGTGTTCGGTATGATGAAAAACACGATAACCTTCAGCGGGCTGGCCCCGGAGGTCTGCGCCGCCTCAATAAAGTCCTCCGGCATGATATCCTGCACGGTGGATTCGGCCACCCGGGCGATGGGCGGAACCAGAATGACGGCGATTGGAATGATGATGCTGGACAGGCCCGAGCCCAGAACCGAGGACAGTGCGATGGCCAGCAGAATGGAGGGGAACGCATAGAAAATATCCAGGGTGCGCATGATGATCTGGGCATAGGCCTTGCCGAAATAGCCGGAAATGATCCCCAGGATACTGCCCACGATGGTGGCCAGCGCCACCGGCAGGAAGCCCATCAGCAGGCTCAGGCGCCCGCCGTACAGGCAGCGGGTCAGGATGTCGCGCCCCTGCTCGTCTGTTCCCAGCAGATGGCCGGCCGTGCCGATGCCCTGCAGCCGCTCCGCCGCATTGCCCTCAAAGGGGGTATACTGGGTGAGCAGCGGCGCGCCGAGGGCGCACAGCACCACGATCACGAACAGGATCAGCGCGGGAAGGGCCGCCGGGTAACGGAGAAAGGTCCGCACAAAGCGGCTGCGCGCCTCCCTGCGGAAATGGAGCTCCTCCGGATCCGCCGCAGCTCTGGAGCCAATGGATGACAGCAAAACAATCACTCCTTTGTTTCCCGCAGGTCTTTATTTTCTCAGGCGCGGATCTGCCACAATGCGGAGCAGATCGATGAGCAGGTTGATGCTGACAAAGATCGCCGCCACAATCAGGATGGCCGCCTGGGTCACGGGAAAGTCGCTGGTGAAGATGCTCTGATAGATGATCAGGCCGATTCCCGGCCAGGAAAAAATGGTTTCCACCATCGTGGAGCCGCCCATCAGGTAGCCGAACTGCAGGCCCGCCACGGTCAGCAGCGTGGGAAAGCTGTTGCGCAGCACATGCCGCATGATGGCCGGCTCACTGAGTCCCTTCGCCCGCAGGGTAGTGACAAAGCTCCGGCTGCGCATCTCGGAGACCGAGCTGCGCACCATCCGCGTCATAATCCCCAGTGTCATGGCGCCGGCCGCGATAGCTGGAAGAATCAGGTGCTGTATGAGGGAGGAGAAGGTATAGTCCCCACTGGTATACATGCCTGTAGACGGCAGCAGGCGCAGGGTGACGGAGAAGATACCGATCAGGATCAATGACAGGCAGTAGTTTGGAATACTGATACCGCCGATGCCGAATACCGTGCCGATCCAGGAGAAGATGGAATTCGGCCGGTACGAGCTGTAGACACCGATCAGGATACTGAGCAGGAACGCGAAGATGCTGGCCCCCAGCGCCAGAATCAGGGTATTGTGGAGGGCCTCGCTGACCACGCTGAGCACGAGCCGGTTGTCGCTGACAGAGTTCCCAAAATTGCCGCGCACCGCGTTGCCCAGCCACATGAAATACTGCATATAGAGTGGCTGGTCAAAACCATACTGGTCGATGATCACCTGCCGGAGCTCCTCCGAAGCATCCAGAGGCACAATGCTGTCAATGGGTTCTCCCGGCATCATCTGCAGCAGGGCGAATACAATAACCGTCACACCGAAGAGCGTGAGGAACGCCAGGCCTATTCGTTTCAAGATAACTCGGACCATACTAACTCCCCTTGTATACTGCGGCCTGCGGCCAGGTTTCACTGGCCGCAGGCCAGAGTCTTTTGCCGGAAATGACAGCGCTTATGAGACGGGGTTCTCTTACTCGACGGTAACCGTCGTCAAATCGACATACCAGGTCTGGGACTGGGCAAAATTCTGCACATTGGGGGCCAGAACCCTCAGGTTCCGGTCGTTGCAGACGATCACCCAGGGCAGCTCCTCGGTAAAAATCTTCTCGGCTTCAATGAACTGCTGGGTGGACTCCGCCTCGTCCGTGGCCGCATAGGCCGCCTCGATACAGGCATCGTACTCCGGGTTGCTGTACTTGCCGGTGTTGAAGGAGCCGCCCGTGCCCGCAAACTTCTGGAACACATTGGGGAACATGGTATAGAAGGAGGTGTTGAGCGCGCCCACATCGGCGTACTCATCCTTGAAGCCCACCTTCATTACGTCCCACACCCGCTCGGATTCCGACATATCCAGCTCAATGTGGATACCGACCTCCTCGGCGCACTTCTGGATGTACTCATTCATAATCTGGGGGAACATGTTGCCAGAGCCGCTGGTAGGGCAGACAAAGGTCGTGGTAAAGCCGTCGGGATAGCCGGCCTCGGCCAGCAGTTCTTTCGCCCTCTCCGGGTTATAGGTATACTCCTCCACACCCTCCGCATACCACGGAGAACCTGGATACATTAACTGCGCCAGCGGTGTGCCCACACCCTGAAGGATGTCATTGCACAGTCCCTCCCGGTCAATGGACATGCTGAAAGCCTGCCGGACGCGGGCATCTGCAAAGGGGCCGGACTCCGTGTTCATGATGTAAAGCCACGCATGGGGGTAGTCGTTCAGCTTGACCTGATAGCCCTGGGACTTCAGAGACTCCAGGGACTCCACGGGAACTACCTCGGCCCAGTCCACCTCGCCGGACTGGAGGGCCGCCAGGCGGGCCGACGCGTCGGAGATGGGCTTGAGGATCAGTGTCTTGATCTGCGGCACGTTCCCCCAGTAGTTCTCGTTCCGCTCCATGACGAGCTCCTGGCCCGCGATCTTGCTGACAAACCGGAAGGGCCCGGAGCCTACGGGGGCGTCGGCAAAGCCGTCGCCCTTCTCCTTCACCGCCTCCATGGAGGGAATCATGATATAGGGCAGATCGTAGATCAGATAGGCGTTGTTGTCCTGCACAGTGTCAATGGTGATCGTGTAGTCGTCCACCTTGGCATAGGATTCGATATTGGCCAAGAAGCTGCCCACCGATGCGGCGCAGGTGGTGCTGTAGTACTCAAAGTCAGGATTCATCACGCGGTCCAGCGCAAAGATCACACAGTCCGCATTGAAATCCGTTCCGTCGTGGAACTTGACTCCCTCCCGCAGATGGAACGTCCACCGCTTGGGGTTTTCCGGGTTCTGCTCCCAGGAGGTGGCCAGGCCTGGGATAATCTTGCCGGCCTCAGTTTCCGAGCTCGCATCCCACTTCACCAGGGCGTCATAGAGCTGGAAGCTGACGAAGCGGTAACCCTCCTGCCCCTCCGTGGGCTCGGAATCGGTATTGGGCAGGGCCGCGCAGGTCATCGCAATCCGCAGAGTGCCGCCGTCGCCGGTACTGTCCACACCGGAACCGCCGCCGGTGGGCGAGGTTTTCTCATCCGAATTGCCGCAGGAGACACAGCCCGCCAACAGGGCTGCCGCCAGAGAGAGCGCCAGGAATCTTTTCACGTGTTTCATGTCCTCATTTACCTCCAGACGTTACTAAATTCATATGACACGCCGTCATATGGTGCTCATCGATGGGCTTGAGCTCTGGAACGCTCTGCCGGCACGCCTCGGTTGCGTAGGCGCAGCGGTTGGAAAAGGGGCATCCAGGCGGCATATGGACAATGGTGGGCGGCTGTCCCTCGATGGCAACCAGCCGCTCCCGGTTGCCGCTCTTGGGGAGCGCGGCGATCAGCGCCTTGGTATAGGGGTTCGCCGGCGTCTCCAGCACCTGCCTGGTGGCGCCGCACTCCAGAATGATACCGCCGTACATGATGGCGATCTGATCCGCCACCTGGGCCGCCACACCGATGTCGTGGGTCACCATCATGATGGACATGCGGTCGCTCTCCTGCAGCTCCAAGAACAGGTTGAGAATCTGTTTTTGGATGGTGACATCCAGGGCCGTTGTGGGCTCGTCCGCCAGCAGCAGGCAGGGATTGCAGCACAGCGCCATAGCGATGACCGCCCGCTGGCGCATGCCGCCGCTCATCTCGTGTGGGTAGGCGTTCATCCGCTCCCTGGGCGAAGGGATACCCACCTTGACGAAGAGCTCTTCTACCCGCTCCCTGGCCTCTGCCTTTGTCAGGCTGGAGTGCGCCCGGATGGTCTCTACAATCTGATAGCCCACCTTATACATCGGGTCCAGCGCGGACAGAGAGTCCTGATAGATCATGGCCATCCGATTGCCCCGGATATCCCGGAATTCCTTCTCACTCATTCGGAACAGGTCATTTCCCAGAAACTCCGCCTGTCCCTCTACGGCGGCTGTCTTGGGCAGAATCCGGAGCAGCGCCTTCATATAGGTGCTCTTTCCAGAGCCGGACTCCCCCAATATCACCAGCGTCTTGCCCCGCTCCAGGCTCAGGGAAACCCGGTTCACCGCCCGAACCATCCGGTCCTTGATCTTGAAATCTGCACACAGCCCGGTGGTCTTAACAATGATGTCGCTCATCCGCATTCACTCCATGCGCTTCTTAAAATCCAATACTTCTTCATACGATGGGATAGAATCCTGTGCCCCTACCCTGGACACCGCCAGGGCGGACGCCATATTGGCGAAGACGATCGCCTCCTCCGTGGAGCGGCCGTCTGCCAGCTCCCGGGCCAGCGCCGCGTTGAAGGTGTCTCCTGCCGCTGTGGTATCCACCGCCTGTACCTTGGGCGGGCGGTAAAGCGTATGCCCCTCCTGGTTGACATGCAGGGCACCGCGGCTTCCCAGCGTAATGATGATATTCCGCGTTCCTTTCTCCAGCAGGGGTTTGCAGTGAACCGCAAGCTCCTCCACTTCATCGGTCGGGCAGCCGGTCAGACGCTTGAATTCGCTCTCATTGGGGGTCAGATAGTCCAGTCCCGCATATACTTCATCAGGCAGGCTGTCCGGTGCGGGTGCCGGGTTGAGAATGACGGTTTTGTGCAGCCCACTGGCCAGCTCCACCGCGTAGCAGACGCTCTCAAAGGGGATCTCCATCTGGAGCAGCACAATGTCGCTCTCCTCAAACCGCGCCCGGTTCCGCCTCAGATAGTCCACATCGCAGAGGTTATTGGCGCCGGGAACGACAATTATGGAGTTGTTTCCCTTCTCATCCACACAGACCACCGCCATGCCGGTGGATACCCCGTCCACCGTCCTTATTGCGCGGGTGTCCACATTGGCCTGTTGCAGATTTCGCACCAGTTCACCGCCCAGGGGGTCATCTCCCACCGCATTGAGGAACGCGGTGTCCCCGCCCAGGCGCCCGCAGGCATACGCCTGGTTGGCCCCCTTCCCGCCGCAGGTCTTTCGGAAGGAGCGGCACAGGATGGTTTCGCCCAACTCCGGGGCCTGCTGTACTCCGATCACAAAGTCGACGTTCGCGCTTCCTACCACCAAAATCTTTTTCAATGAGAACACCCCTACGTCTTCCTAGATTCTTTCCCCCGCCGGGGCACCGATGCCGGATGATCCGCTGTGCTTATACATATAGAATCCGTTCGCCATAGATGGTCTTGACTGAGCCTCTCACCACCAGCTTGGGCTGGAGGTGGATATTTTTGGTTTCAATGGGATTACCCACGATTGCCCGGATCAGCGTATCCGCCGCCCGGCGTCCCATTTCGATGGTCGGCTGCTGAATGGTGGCCAGAGGCGGGTCACATAGCTGAGAAAAGCCGATGTTGTCAAAGCCGATGATTTCCACATCCTCCGGGATAGCATAAGTCAGCTCCTTGAGCGCCTTAATGGCGCCCAGCGCCATGGTATCATTGGCCGCCAGGACTCCGGTAAAGCGGGTGCCCTCCCGCTCCAGCTCCATGATGGCCCGGTATCCGCTTTCAAAGGTGTAGTCGCCATATTTAATGAGCCGCTCCTCAAACGGCAGACGGTACTGCTCCAGCGCATCCCGGTAGCCCTGAATCCGCTCCACCGAGGTGGAGATGTTTCGCGGACCGGAGATCAAAGCGATTTTCTCGTTACGATGCTGAATGAGCAGGCTGCACGCCATGAAAAGGGCGTAGGAGTTGTCCACAAAGATTCCCGCCGTATACTCGGCGCCCGCCAGCATGCGGTCCACCAGCACACAGGGCACGCTGTACTTCTTCAGCCTCTGGTAGTGCTCTCCGGCGGTCTGGGCTGTTGTCACTAAAATAATGCCGTCTACCCGCTTGGCCAGGAAGATGGAGAGGTAACGCTCCTCCTTTTCCATGGAGAAATCTGTGTTTCCCAGCAGAACGGTGTACCCTTGCTCTGTGGCCTCCCCCTCGATTGCCTTGACCAGCTCACCGAAAAAGGGGTTTATGATATCCGGGATAATCAGCCCAAGAGTCTTGGACTGGTTCTGGCTCGGCAGGCTGTAGGAGCGGTAGTTCGTCTCCTTCACAATTTGCAATACGCGTCTGCGTGTTTCAGGGCCGACTCCCTGTTCAATTCCGTTTACGACTCTGGAAACCGTCGCTTTTGATACTCCGGCCATTCTTGCGATGTCTTCCATCGTAACTCTCATGTATGCGATCCTTCCATACAGGGGCCCTGCCCTGCGGTGTCATCTGGTACTGTTTTGTTTGTTAAGTGAATTGTATTTGAGTAACAAAGTTTCGTCAGTATGTAAACATAGCCGAAATTTATAGTACAAAATAAACAAACAGCACAAATCTTTTAAGACGCTTTTATAACAACTTGAGAGTTTTTTGTAACTTTACTGCTTAATTGACCTCTGATTCAGAGAAATGAATTTCCCTCCCGTCCCTTCTGTGCACCTCAAAATATTCTCTATCGTTTTTTATGGTTTTAAATATTATAAAAAACGGTTGTCAAAACGCAATAAAGAAACTTCAAAAGCCAAACTGCTTTTAAGCAAACTGCCATTTTTGTCTAGAGTTTGGACAGGATGCGGGTTTTGTCTATTTTCCTTTTGCAAAAACGGCGGTATAGTAGCAACGATGAATGGTATGACATGCCGTGAAAGGGGAAAACCAAGATGAAGATTCCTGACAGTTTGAAGCGCTACGGCCTGGCCAAGGTGTATGATTATCTGGACAAGGACCCGATGAACAACATGGGCAAGGTCATGGATCTGGTCAACAAGTTTGCCGGCGACACCCTGTCCCTCCAGCGGGAGGCATTTGATAAGGTAATTAACGACAAGGACTCCTGTTGGCACCAGCTCATTGAGAAGGTCTGGACCCAGACCGACCCCAGTGTGCTCAAGACGATATTCAACAACTTCTTTGTCAATGCAAACCTGGTGGGCTGGCCCAAGCAGGAGGAACTGCGCAAGAAGTACGGCTGCAACATTCCCTGGGCCATCCTGCTGGATCCCACCTCCGCCTGTAATCTGCATTGCACCGGCTGTTGGGCGGCGGAGTACGGCAACAAGCTCAACCTGACCTTTGATGAGATTGACTCCATCATTACTCAGGGCAAGGAGCTGGGCATCTACCTGTACATCTACACCGGCGGCGAGCCGCTGGTGCGCAAGAAGGACCTGATCGCCCTGTGCGAGAAGCACAGCGATGCGGCCTTCCTCTCCTTTACCAACGCCACCCTGATCGACGAGGAGTTCTGCCAGGACATGCTGCGTGTGGGCAACTTTATCCCCGCCATCAGCCTGGAGGGCTTCGAGGAGGCCAACGACTCCCGCCGCGGAGAGGGTGTGTACGACAAGGTCACCCACGCCATGGCCCTGCTGAAGCAGCACCACCTGCCCTTCGGCATCTCCGCCTGCTACACCAGCGTCAACTACAAGGACATCACCAGCGAGAAGTTCTACGATCTGATCATGGATCTGGGCGCTTACTTCGTGTGGTTCTTCCACTACATGCCCGTGGGCAACGACGCCGCCCCCGAGCTGATGCCCAACCCCGAGCAGCGGGCCGAGGTCTACCGCCGCATCCGCGCCATGCGGGAGACCAAGGGCATCTTTGCCATGGACTTCCAGAACGACGCCGAGTATGTGGGCGGGTGCATCGCCGGCGGCCGCCGCTACCTGCACATCAACGCCAACGGCGACGTGGACCCCTGCGTGTTCATCCACTATTCCGACTCCAACATCCGGGAGAAGAGTCTGCTGGAGTGCCTGCAATCCCCCATGTTCATGGCCTACCATGACAACCAACCCTTCAACGAGAACATGCTCCGCCCCTGCCCCATGTTGGAAAACCCGGAGTTCATTGAGAAGATGGTTCACGAGACGGGCGCCCACTCCACCGATCCTCAGTCTCCCGAGAGCGTGGAGCATCTGACGGCCAAAACCCACCCCTATGCCGACAACTGGACTCCCATGGCCGACAAGCTGTGGTCCGAGTCCCATCCCGGCTGCGCCGGGTGCGCAGGCTGTGGCAGCACCGGCTGCGGCCAGTAACAACGGTCACAAAAAAGCGCGTGTACGTAGTTTTCGTACACGCGCTTTAGCCTGTCGAAAAAGTCTTTTCGACAGGCTGAGGGACTTTTTCAAACTTGAAAAAAGTTGAAAAAAATGGCCCGCCGGTCTCCCGGCGGGCCGCTGTCTTATTCGGTGGTATAATTGTCGAAATAGCCCTGAATGTAGACGATGGGGGTACCCTTGTCGCCAGAGCCGGAGGTCAGGTCGCACAGGGAGCCGATCAGATCGGTCAGGCGGCGGGGCGTGGTGCCCTGGGCGGCCATTTTGCCCACCAGGGAGCCGTCCTTCTTTTTGATCTCGTCTTTGATGGCATCCCGCAGCGCCTCGCCGGACAGGGCGGCAAAGTCGTTGTCCGCCAGATACTTGAGCTTGAGCTCGTTGGGGGTACCCTCCAGGCCGGCGGTGTAGGCGGGAGAGACCACCGGATCAGCCAGCTCCCAGATCTTGCCCACGGGGTCCTTGAAGGCGCCGTCGCCGTAGACCATGACCTCCACGTGCTTGCCGCTCTCCTTCAGGATGCGGGCCTGAATGGCCTCCACCAGATCCTGGCACTCCCGGGGAAAGAGCTTCACCTTGTCCTCGGTGGACTTGTTGGAGCCCAGCAATCCGTACTTGGCGTTGTAGCCGCTGCCGTCGATGGAGGCGGTCATGATCTCGTCCAGGCAGAAGACCTTCTCCGCCCCGGCGGCCAGCAGGCGGCGCTTGGTGCGGGCGCGGGTGTGGATGTCACAGGCCAGCACGTTCTTGGTGTAGGGCAGGATGGCCCGGGGGTCATTGGCGAAGATGACCTCCACCTCCGCGCCGCTCTCCCGGATCAGGTTGGAATAGTAGTCCACATAGTCCACGCCCGTGAAGGGGTGGACGGTGTAGCCGAACAGCTCCCGGTAACGCTCCAGGGTGAGGACATCCTTATAGGGGTCCACCCCCTTCTCGTCCATCGCATCCACATCGATGAGGTGATTGCCCACCTCGTCGGAGGGGTAGGACAGCATCAGGACCACCTTCTTGGCCCCCTTGGCGATGCCCCGAAGGCAGATGGCAAAGCGATTGCGGCTGAGGATGGGGAACAGGACACCCACGGTCTCCCCGCCCAGCTTGGCGCGCACGTCGGCGGCGATATCGTCCACCGAGGCGTAGTTCCCCTGGGCGCGGGCGACAATGGCCTCGGTCATGGCAATCACGTCCCGGTCGCGGATGGTGAGCGCTCCGTCCTTGACAGTCTCCAGGACGGAATTGGTGACGATCTCCACCAGGTCGTCCCCACTTCGGATGATGGGAGCACGAATTCCCATGGATACGGTGCCGACCATGCGGCTCATGCAACAACACTCCTATTATCTTTCATTTCGGTGCGGCACTTCCGCCGCAACGGATGTATTATACTATAAAGGAGACAGCTTGTAAAACAAAAATTTTGCAAGCCGTCCCTTTTTTGGCTCACACCCCGTCTCCCTGCTCCGCCGGGAAATGCTCCCCCACCCATTGGCGGACGCACTCCAAAAAGCGGGCAGTTAACGGCGAAGGGGAACGGCCGCGGCGTATCGCCAGGGCGATACGCCGGTAGTGTCTCCGCTCCAGCGGGATGGCGGCGAAGGCGTAGCTGGAGGCGCGCAGCACCAGCTCCGGACGGATACTCACCCCAAGCCCCTGTTCCACCATGGCCAATGCGGCAAAGTCATCATTGACGGTGTAACGGAGATTGGGCCGGAATCCCTCCTCCTGGAAAATGAGGCCGATCTCCAAATCCCGCTCCTCCGGTGTGTTGATATAGGGATCCTCCCGGAACCGCTCCATGGGATAGTAGGGGGCCTTTGCCAAAGGGTGATCCAGGGGAAGTACCGCCATCAGCTCGTCCCGAAAAAGGGGGTAGGTTTCCAGCCCCGGCCCCGCGGGCAGTCCCAAAAAGCCGCAGTCTGCCTGACCCTGCCGCAGCAGATCCTCCACCTCCGCGAACTCCCAGTTGCTTACCAGGTCAAACTGAATACCCGGGTAGCGGCCGAGGAACTCCTTCATGATAGCGGGCAGCCAGTGGATGGACACGCTGGCGAAGGTGGCCACCCGCAGGGTTCCCCGGGTCAGGCCGTGGAGCTCCGCCACCTGCTCCTCCAGCTCCCTGCCCGCATTGCACACCGCCTGAACATAGGGCAGCAGCGCCGCCCCGCTGCTGCTGAGCACCACCCCCGTCCGGCTGCGGGTAAGAAGCTCCATGTCCCACTCCCGCTCCAGATCGGCAATCACGCGGCTCACCGCCGACTGGGTATACCCCAGCGCCTCCGCCGCACGGGTGATGCTCCCCAGCTCCACAGTTTTCAGCAGAATTTGATACTTGTTAAGATTCACAATTACCATTCCATTTCCGCATATTCAGCATGAAAAAGATTCGCTTGTCTCATATCTCATATTATTGTATACTGAAACCGTAAGGAAGGCAAGAGCTTGTGATAGAAAGGAGTTATCACAATGAAAAAGACGATTTGGACCACTGACCACCGTACGCTGGAGCATTACAGGGAGATGAGCATCATGCCCTTCTCTGTTGATCTTATGCGTGCTTACTGGCAGGGCAGCCCCTGGCGGGCCCTCCGAGTGCTGTTTCCCAGGGGTTGACACCTTGTCCTGCAAGGGTTTCACCATATAACACGCCTCATGGAGCGGCGGGCATGCCTCCCTCCTTGATCTGCACAAGGATTTGTCCCCCTCCAGCCACAGAAGGCCCCCCGCCCGGCGGGGGGCCTTCTGTGCGTTTCAAGCGCCGATTAAACAATCATAGTACGTTCCTTGGAACTATTTTGCGTGTAACCATCCTTGTTTTCCCCTCTACAATGGAAATACTATGCCTCACAGGGCAAAAATGCTCTGAAAACCGCAAAAGAGGTGTGTCTTATGAAGAAGGCTCATGGAACGAGCAAACAGCTTCCTGCGCTGGACGAGCGCAGCGATGGAATTCTGGAAAACAGGGGCTGGTCCGCCGAGGCCAAGCGCCGCTTCTGGCCCAAGCACTCTTGGAAGGCACTCATGGACTGTTATCGCCACAGCCGCTGAGCTGGTGTGCACAAGGAAAGCCTCCGGCACAGCCGGAGGCTTTCCTTTGCCTTTGCGCACAGAGGGACGGTCTCAGCTCCCGGCCCGCCGGCAGATCTCATGGCGCTTGGGGCCGGTGGAGACGATGGTGATGGGGGCCTCGATGTGCTTTTCAATGAAGTCCACATAGTCCCGGGCGGCCTGGGGCAGCTTGCCGTAGTCAGTGACGCCCCGGATATCGCACTTCCAGCCCGGCAGGGTTTCATACACCGGCTTGGCCCGGTCCAGCAGAGCGGGCACAGGGAAGTCGGTGGTCACCTTGCCGTCGATCTCATAGCCGGTGCACACCTTGATCTCGTCGAGGTAGCCCAGGCAGTCGATGGCGGTGAGCGCCACCTGTGTCGCCCCCTGCACCATGCAGCCGTATTTCGTGGCAACGGCATCGAACCAGCCCACCCGGCGGGGCCGGCCGGTGGTGGCGCCGAACTCACCGGCGTCGCCGCCCCGGCGTCTCAGTTCGTCGGCCTCCGCGCCGAACAGCTCGCTGACGAAGGCGCCGGCGCCCACGGCGGAGGAGTATGCCTTAGTGACCGTGATGATATCGGTAAGGGCCGTGGGAGGCACCGCGCCGCCCACGGTGCCGAAGCCCGCCAGGGTATGGGAGGAGGTGGTCATGGGGCAGATGCCCAGGTTGGGATCCTTCATGGAGCCCAACTGCCCCTCCAGCAGCACCTGCCTGCCCTCCTTAAGGGCCCGGTGAACGAAGCTCACCGCGTCGCCCACGTAGGGCTCCAGCGCCGCGCGGTAGCCCATCAGCTCGTCAAACAACGCCTTTGGCTCCAGCAGAGGCTTGTGGTAGAGGTGCTCCAGCAGGACGTTTTTCAGGGTACAGATGTGCTCCAGTTGACCCATGAGCCGCTCCTCATTATAGAGGTCGGCCACCTGAATCCCGATTTTGGCGTACTTGTCGGAATAGAAGGGTGCGATGCCCGACTTGGTGGAGCCGAAAGCAGCCCCCGCCAGGCGCTCCTCCTCATAGCTGTCCAGCAGCACATGATAGCTCATCAGAAGCTGGGTACGCTGATCCACGATGATATGGGGGGCGGGCACACCGCCGTCGGCCAGATGCTTCAGCTCGGCCAGAAACTTCTTCACGTCCAGGGCCACACCGTTGCCGATGATGTTGGTGGTATGCGGGTAAAAGACACCCGAGGGCAGTTGGTGGAGCGCAAATTTGCCGTAGTCACAGATGATGGTGTGCCCGGCGTTGGCCCCGCCCTGAAAGCGGATGACCACATCGGACGCCTCGGCCAGGAGATCGGTGATTTTTCCCTTGCCCTCGTCGCCCCAGTTTGCGCCAACGATTGCTTTGACCATAGTTCGTTCCTCCTGCCGCGGGGATTCGCGCATTGGCCTTTTCCCGCGCGCAACCGCCCGGGAGGGCACCTTCATTTATGAAGGAGTCTCTCCCGGAACGCCCTTTATTATAACGCCGCGGCGGCAGGGCTGACAAGGTAAAAAGTGCAAAAAAACAGCTATTCCTCCGGGGTATTTTCTTTCTGCCCCGGGATTGCGAGAGAAAAGGCCGGAATCCCCTCCGCATAGGGCGCGATGGAGTAAAGTGGAAAGTAGATCACAGGCCCCGCCTCCGTCAAATAGAAACGCTCCGGGTCGAAGCTGCGGGGCAGCCGCGCCTCCCAGTCGGGCGCGAACCAGGACTCCCCCGCGGACAGCCGAGCCCGGAGCTGCCGCTCCACCTCCGCCAGCGCCCATGCCCTCCACCGGAATCCCGGCGGAAACAGCTCCCCCAGCGTCAGGGGGCTCCCCCCCGGCAGCGCCCAGGCGCTTCCCTGCCGCAGGGTGACGCCGTGGGGGCCCCCGGTCCGCTCCGCGGCGTCATAATACAGGCTCAGGCACTCCGGGGTGTGGAGGGTCACGACGCCGGTGAGGGATGCCTCCCACGGCCGGAAGGGGTGGGAGACCTCCCTGGCCTGCCGGGCGGCCATGCAGGCCCTGGGATAGAGCTCCCGCTCCCAGCGGGCCGCCCACGCCCCCTCCAGGCGGCGGCACCAGCGTTCCAGCCGCCGCAGGCCGGGTATTCCCTCCGGCAGCTCCAGACGGACACCGGAGACCGCGAGCACCGGCTCCTCCTCCCAGCAGAATTCCCGCCTCCACTCCTTCCAAGCCGGCGCGGCCTTCTCCGTCCCTGTGTGCAGCCCCTTCATCGCGGGCACCTCCCTCTCTCAGAATCCGGTGCTCCATCCTATGAAACTCCGTAAAATCGGTGAAAAAGAGGTTTACTTCTATACTTCACTTTGGTAAAATAGATACGATTTCCGCAGAGACTGACGAGGAGGTCATTGATACCTATGACGAAAAACGAAAAGCGGGAGCATGGGGATGTGCTCTATGAGGCCATTCTTACCCTGAAGGATCTGGATGAGTGCAAGAAGTTCTTTTCCGACCTGTGCACCGTGGCTGAGCTGAGGGCTATGGAACAGCGCTTTGAGGTGGCCATGCTCCTGTCCGACGGCATGATCTACAACGACATTCTGGAGCGCACCGGCGCGTCCAGCGCCACCATCAGCCGGGTCAACCGTTCTCTCCAGTACGGGGCCGACGGTTATCAGGCGGTGCTCCCGCGGATCAAGGAGAAGCTGGGCGGCGATGGCATATGAATTCCTGGCGGGGTGCTACGACGCCTTTACCGCCGACGTGCACTATGCCCGCTGGGCCGACTATCTGGAGAAGCACTTCGCCCGCAGCCGGCTGCCCATCCGCACGGTGCTGGATCTGGCCTGCGGCACCGGGAGCCTGACCCGTGTCCTGGCGGAGCGGGGCTATGAGATGATCGGCGCCGACCTGTCCCAGGAGATGCTGGCCCAGGCGGCGGAGAAATGCCGGGGCGCAGGCCCCATCGAGCCGATCTTTCTGCATCAGGCCATGGAGGAGCTGGATCTCTACGGCACTATCGACGCCTGCGTGTGCTGCCTGGACAGCATCAACTACGTCACCAGCCCCAAAAAGCTGGCCCGGGCCTTCCGGCGGGTGCACACCTTCCTCATGCCCGGCGGCCTCTTCCTCTTTGACATCAACACCCCGCAAAAGCTCCGGGGCCTGGACGGCCAGATGTTTCTGGACGAGAGCGAGGATGCCTACTGCGTCTGGCGGGCCGACTGGTCGGAGCGCCGGCGCATCTGCACCTATGGAATGGACATCTTCCGGCTGGATCCAGGCGGGCTGTGGAGCCGCTGGGAGGAGGTTCACGAGGAGTACGCCTACGAACCGGCGGAGCTGGAGGCGCTGCTCCGGCAGGCCGGTTTCCGGCAGGTCAGACAATACGGCGAGCTGAGGTTCCGCGCCCCCAGGGAGGGGGAGCAGCGGATTTTCTTTGCCGCACGAAAGGAATTTTGACAAGCATGGCAGACAAGATCATTCGCGTTTTGGCCAAGGACGCGCCGGTGAAGGCATCGGCGATCACGGCCAAGGAGATGGTGGAGCGTTCGCGGCAGATTCACAAGACTCTGCCCGTGGCCACCGCGGCCCTGGGCCGCAGCCTGATGGCCGCCTCCATGATGGGCAACCAGCTCAAGGAGAAGGATGGCTCGGTAACCCTGCGCATCAAGGGAGGCGGCCCGCTGGGCGGCATCACCGTGGTGTCCGACAGCCAGGGCAACGCCCGGGGCTATGTGGTCAATCCCCTGGTGGACCTCCCCCTGAAGGGCCCCGCCAAGCTGGATGTGGGCAGCGCCGTGGGGCGGGACGGCTCCCTCACTGTCATCAAGGATCTGTGCATGAAGGAGCCCTATGTGGGCACTGTCCCCCTGGTATCCGGCGAGATCGCCGAGGATATTACCTCCTACTTTGCTGAGAGTGAGCAGATCCCCACCGCCTGTGCCCTGGGCGTGCTGGTGGACGTGGACCAGAGCGTGCAGTGCGCTGGTGGATACCTCATTCAGCTCCTCCCCGGCGCAGATGACGCCGCCATCTCCGCCATCGAGCAGGGTATCGCCAGGGTAGGCCCGGTAACCGAGGCGCTGCGGGGCGGCCTGAGCGCCAGGGAGCTGGTGGAGCAGGTGCTTTCTGAATTTCAGTTGGAGATACTCTCTGAGGAGCCGGTGGAGTACCGCTGCTACTGCAGCCGGGAGCGGGTCACCCGCGCCCTCATCAGTATGGGGCGGGAGGAGCTGAACTCCCTCATCCGGGAGCAGGGCAGGGCCGAGCTCACCTGCCAGTTCTGCGACAAGGTATATCACTATACAAACGAGGAGCTGGAAGGACTTCTGGCCTCACTGTAGGTTTGAGAGAAAAAAAGCAAAAAATTTTGGCTGAAATGGTTGACAACTGGGGGAAGCTTTAGTATAATAACCTTCGCCGCGTGACCAAGAGTGATTTACAAACTGGTCTGCGGCGAGGACAAGGGAGCATAGCTCAGCTGGGAGAGCGCATGCCTTACAAGCATGATGTCACAGGTTCGAGCCCTGTTGTTCCCACCACTCCCGTGAGGGAGCTCCCGTACCCCCTACCGTCTGGCGCGGTAGTTCAGTTGGTTAGAACGCCGGCCTGTCACGCCGGAGGTCGAGGGTTCAAGTCCCTTCCGCGTCGCCATTCGCCTCTGTAGCTCAGTTGGTAGAGCAGGGGACTGAAAATCCCCGTGTCGCTGGTTCGATTCCGGCCGGAGGCACCATTTCTCCGGTGGATACCCAAGGTATCCACCGGGGGAATCTTTCAAAAGCAGGTATCAAGCGTGTGTGATCCGCATAGAATGGATCAGGGCATGCAGGTGTAGCTCATCTGGTAGAGCGCCACCTTGCCAAGGTGGAGGTAGCGAGTTCGAGCCTCGTCACCTGCTCCATACAAAAGATAACAGGAGCAAATCTTGCTCCTGTTATCCATACGGCGACATAGCCAAGTGGTAAGGCAGAGCTCTGCAAAAGCTCCACCCCCAGTTCAAATCTGGGTGTCGCCTCCAAAAAAGAAGCACCTGCTTTGCAGGTGCTTCTTTTTTGCAGTCTGTGGAAAAAAGTCTTAACCATAGCCTGCCGGCCTTTTTAATGGCGTCCGGCGGGAAACGCGGGAGAAAGGAAGGCGCCGCAATGATCTATCTCGAACCGCCCGGTACGGACCCCTATTTTAATCTGGCGCTGGAGGAATATGTCTTTGAGCAGATGGACCGGAGCAGGGCCTATTTTATGCTCTGGCAGAACAGCAACACCATTGTGGTGGGCAAATATCAGAACACCGCCGAGGAGATTAACCAGGCTTTTGTGGATGCCCACGGGATTCGGGTTGTGCGGCGCCTGTCCGGCGGCGGGGCGGTGTACCACGATACAGGCAACCTGAATTTTACCTTTATCGTGGACCAGGACACCGCCCCTGGCCTCAACTTCAAGATTTTTGTCCGCCCTGTGGTGGAGGCCCTGGCCCGCTTCGGCGTCCACGCCGAATTCACCGGCCGCAACGACCTGACCATCGGTGGCATGAAATTCTCCGGAAATTCCCAGTACGCCAAACACGGGCGCCTGCTCCACCACGGATGCATCATGCTGGACTCCAACCTGACCGACGTGGCCGACGCTCTGCGGGTGAAGCAGGCCAAGTTCGACTCGAAGGCCGTGAAGTCGGTGCGCAGCCGGGTGACCACCATCAACACCCACGCCCCCACCCCCATCGCTATGGAGGACTTCAAGTCGGCGCTGCGGGCGTGCGCCATGGCCGGTGGAGCACTGGAGCCCTATACTCTGACCGCAGAGGATATGCTGGCCGTACAGAAGCTGCGGGACGGGAAGTATGTCACATGGGCGTGGAACTACGGCTTCTCACCCCCTTATGACATGCGGCGGGAGGCCAGGTTTCCCGCCGGGCTGGTCACCGCCCACCTGCGTGTGAAGCAGGGATGCATTCAGGCCGTCCGGTTCTACGGCGACTTTTTCGGCAGCGGGCCTCTGGAGGAGCTGGAGGCGGCCATGGCCGGTCTGCCCCTGGACGCACAACTGGCGGAGGCCCTGGCCCCGCTCCATGTGGAGCACTATATGAGCGGCATTACTGCGGAGGAGCTCACCCGCCTTCTGCGGGGGTGAGGCACGGAAAGCTGCCGGCGGTGGTCAGCCCTCCGCCCAGAGGGACAGCAGCTCCTCCGGGTCGGCGTACAGGGCCTGATACAGCGCATGGTACTGCTCCTGTACCCCCTCCCCCGCCTCCCGCAGGCTGGGCAGCGGGGCCTGGAGGCCATAGAGATAGAGCCAGCAGCCCTCCCGGCCGCCCAGCAGGGTATCCCGGCCTGTGAGCACCTCCAGGGGTTCCGTCTCAATGTGCAACTGCGCGATGCCGCCGCACTCCGGCCCCAAGGCCCGGCAATAGAGCAGCAGACCGCCGCCGTCCAGCGCCTGCACCGCCCCGAGGTCCGGCCAGGGCTCCGGCAGGGCCAGGGAAAAGCCCCTGGCGTCCACATAGAAGTGCTCCCGGAGCAGGGCCCGCAGGTCGATGCTTCTGCCGTGCAGGGCGGCGTCATAGGTTCCTGTCCGGCCGCCGTGGGGCGGCCACACCTCCATGGTCAGCTCGGTGAGATCCGCCGCCTGTCCCGGCGACAGATAGATGCCATAGGTCTTTTCCGCCGTCCAGTCCTCCCCGTCAAAGTAGTGGAGGCTGATTCCCCCCAGCGCCTCTGTCTCCGCCCGGCCGGCGATGTGAAGGTTCCACTCCTCCTCCGGGCCGCTGTGCTCCGGCAGGCGAAAGGAAATGCAGTATTCCAACTCGCCGGGACCTATGTCATACTCCCGCACCTCGATGCTCTCCTCCAGCGCGTCCATGGCCTCCTCCGCCGTGAGGAGCCGCTGTTCACAGGCCGCCAGTGAGGTGACGGCCAGGGCGGCAGCCAGCACGAGGCCGGCCGCCGCCGCCCCCCTTCGCCTGTGCTGGAACAGATTCGCCAGCCGCGCCCGCAGCAACCGTCCTCCCCCGCCGAAGCGGGTGGACAGGACCGGCCCCCGCCCTCCTGCGGCCAGATGCAGGAGGGCGGTGCCGTAGCGGCGGCGGAACGCTTCGTCCCTCCCCCGCACCACACGGGCGTCGCAGCACAGCTCCAGGGTGCGCCCCGCCTCCCGGGCCATCCACCACACCAGGGGATTAAACCAGTGGACTGCGCAGGGCACAAACAGCAGGGCCTTGTGGGCCAGATCATGCCGCCGCAGGTGGGTCAGCTCGTGGAGGAGCACCACCTCCCGCTCGTCCGCCGGGAGGGGCCTGCCCGGCAGCAGAAGCACCGGCCTCCCAAGTCCCACCACCAGAGGGGCGTCCGCCTCCTCTGTCTTTAGCAGGCGGGGCGTACGGCGGAGTCCCAGCTCCGCCGCCAGGGCCGCCAGTTGGGCCCTCTCCTCCTCCGTGCCCGGCTGCGCGCCCCGGAGCAGACGGCGGCGCGCCAGGAGATAGGCCGCCCCCTGATAGCCCACCAGGGCCAGCCCGCCGGCCAGCCACACCCAGGCGGCCAGCTCCAGGAGCGGCAGGGGCCTCCCCTCCGGCGCGGCTGCCGGGGGTACCGCCCGGGGCGGTTCCACGCTCTCCGGCCCGGCGGGCTCAGGCACTTCCGCCGGCGCCCGAGGGGCGGCCGGCAGGGTCACAGACGGGAGGGCGGACACATCCACCGTCACCGCCGTCCACGGCAGGGAAAGCGGGACGGGCAGGGCCATCCGCAGGGCCAGTACCAGCCAGAGCACCGAAAGGGTCCCCGCAGCATAGCGGCCCCGCAGGCGGGGCGCCAGCAGCAGGAGGGGCAGTAGCACCGCCGAGCCCGTCAGCGACAGGGTGAGCACCCGTACAAACAGCGACTCCATCCTACTCCTCCCGCCTCAGCGTGCGGAGGTACTCCTCCAGCTCCCGCACCTCCTCTTCCGTCAGGCTCCCGCCGTCGTGGAGGGCGGCGGCAAACCGCCGGAGGGAGCCCGCATACAGTCTGTCCAGCACCGTCCGGCTCTCCTGCTGCTCATACTCCGCCCGGGACACTCTGGCCCGGTAACGGTTGGTCTTTCCCTCCTTGCCGCAGCTCAGAAAGCCCTTTTCCTCCAGGCGCTTGAGGTAGCTGTGCAGGGCGCTGGCAGTCAGGGGCCGCTCCAGCCGCGCCAGGATGCCGGGGGCCGTGGTCCCCTCCTCCCCGGCCTCCCACACCGCCAGCATGAGTTCCAGCTCCGACTCCGGCAAGCGTCCATTCCACTTCATCGCTGCTCCTCCTTTTCTGCATTTGCAAATCTTTCTGTTTCCATTGTAGGATCAGGGCAAAACTCTGTCAAGCATTATTTTGCATTTGCAGAAAATAAATTCAAAAAAGGGGCGGCCTCCGGCCGCCCTATGGAATGTCCAGCGTCACCACGTCCAGCCCCCGCTTCATGGCATAGGAGATGGTATACATGGTTCCCCCCAGCATGCCGTCGTACACCGCAATCAGCATGCCCGAGTGGTCCACCAGGTAGCGATTCCGCCGGAGCATGCACCCCCGGTCGTAGTGGTGCTGGAGCATGGTCTCATTGTCGCAGCGCTCCACCAAGGAGAACCACCGTTCCCGGTCCCGCTCCCGCCAGCGGGCGGCCTGCTCCTCGCAGGGGATGACCGCCTCCACCGTCACGCCGGGGCGCCGCTCCCGCAGGGCCAGCGCCGCCTCGCAACAGTAAAAATCCGCTCCCCGGGCCATACCGCACAGGAAATGCCGCATCCCTTTTTCGTAGGCGGCCTCCACCGCCCCGGCCAGCCTGGCCTTCAGCTCCAGGCACCGGGGATCCCCCTCGTCCTCCCGCCAGGGCAGCTTCTCCGGCCTGTGGCCGGTAAAGCAGCAGGTTGTCTCTCGGTTCATTCCGCCCCTCCGTCCTCTGAATGTTGTTCCCATTGTAGTATATCCAGAACGGCAAGTCAATGTTTATCGAACATTTGTTTTTTAAATTGGGGCTTGCATTTTTCCACTTCGTGTGTATAATAGGGATTGGAACAACTGAATGAGATGTCTTCAGGGCAGGGTGAAAATCCCGATCGGCGGTACAGTCCGCGAGCCGGAAACGGCAGACCCGGTTCAACTCCGGGACCGACAGTGACGCGCATATCCCAGGGCGCGAAGTCTGGATGAAAGAAGATGTGTTGAAATTGGGCACGCTCCTTTTGATTTTAACACCTGGAAGGCATACGTCTTTCGGGTGTTACCAAATCAAAGAGGAGTGTTTTATTATGTCCGCCAAATCCGCCCGCGTCAAGAAGCTGGCCCTGTTAGCCATGTTCACCGCCATCGGTGCTGTGCTCATCACGCTGGTGCACTTCCCCCTTTTCCCTGCCGCTCCCTTTCTCCAGTATGATCCTGCCGATGTCCCCATCCTGATCGCCGCTTTCGCCTTCGGCCCAGTAGCGGGCATTCTTGTGACCGTGCTGGCCTCGTTTATTCAGGCTTTCTTTTTGGGCGGCGATGGTATATACGGATTTTTAATGCATGTTATTGCCACCGGTATTCTGGTCACCGTAGCCAGTACACTCTACCGGAAGTTTCATACCAGAACCGGTGCGATAATCGGTTTGCTGCTGGGCACATTTGCTATGGGCGTGGGCATGATGATCGCCAACCATTTCATTACTCCATTTTATATGGGGGCCCCCACTGAGATGGTGGATGCCATGCTGGTAACCGTCATTCTCCCGTTCAATCTGCTCAAGGCTGGTATCAACTCTGTTGTCACCTTCTTGGTCTACAAGTCTGTGTCCAAGTACATCGTCCACGGCGAGGAGTTTGCCAAGGCCCCCAAGAAGGCCGCCGGCGAGATCTGAGCAGATACCAAACGCCCCGCGCCTCCCAAAGAGGCGCGGGGCGTTCCGCTATTCCGCGATATGAACCGGGACGCCATTGACCTCCACGCCCTCGTCGGCGCGGATGAGGATGTACTTGACCCCGTCGATCACCCGTGTGTCCACCAGATCGCTCCGCTCCGGGCTGACCTTGATCACCACGTCAGGAGTACACACCTCGATCTGCTTCTCCACCAGATTGCGGGGGCTGAGGGCCATATCGGCGCCGAAGGCATCGTCATAGCGGAGGGCGAACTCCTCCACATGGGAGTCGGACACGCCGCAGGACTTGAGGACGCACTTGACCGCCCCTTTGGAGAGGGTCAGGGGCTCCGCCTCCTTCCGCTCCCTGTGCTCCTCCACCAGCTCGCAGAGCTGGTCGTGGACCGCCTGTACCACCTCACAGCTGCACTCGTCGGCCAGGGTGTCGCTCAACAGTGTCTGGAACGTCTCCTTTTGCGCGGCGGCGGGCATGGGGGCCTCCCGCCGGAACACCGCCTCCACCAGCTCCGGGTGGTTCTCGCCGCTGTCCCTGGTGTAGTAGAGGGCGTTATACAGGTTGGTGCTGCGGTCATCAAAGGCGGGAAAGAGGAAGCCCAGCTCCGGCGGGGACACCAGCCAGTCGGCCCGCCGGTTGTGGAACTCGTTCTCCCGCACGTGGTAGCTCAGGGCGGGCTTGGTCTGCTTCACCGGGCAGATGGAGCACAGCAGGTAGGAGTACACCTCGGCGGCGTCCTCCTGCCGCTCCCCGTCCTTGGCGCGGTAGGGCACGTCGTAGCGGTCGTACACCAGGAGGATCAGGTAGTTGCCCTCCAGGGTAAGGGACTGGCGCACCAGTTGGAAGAACTCCTCCACCGCCTCCTCGTCCTTCAGGGCGGTGTCCCGCAGGCGCATGAGCCGGCGGTGCTCCTCCCCCTCCACCACCTGCCGGGTCTCGAAGGAGAGGTCCAGCAGGTTCTTTCCCAGGGTCCCCGACAGGGTGCGGCGCAGCAGGGCCAGCAGGGTCTCGGTCTCCTCCTGGGTCATGAGGGCCAGAGACTGGTCAAACTGGGCCACGCTCTCCCCCATCTCGTTGACATAGCACCCCCGGATGTGGGTAATACTGTTTTTCTCCGGGCGGAGCCGCCGGCGCAGCTCCCCCACCTCTTTTTCATTCATTGCAATACCTCCGGTCAAAAAAGAAGGGGCAAGCCGTCCGGCGGCTTGCCCCTTTGTCTCTTGGGCTTATCATTACATGAGGCGCACGGTATAGTATACCGCCAGGATCAGCAGCCAGGCCACCAGCACACCGTACAGCACGGCCAGCCCGCCCAGCAGCAACGCGGCGATCACCACCGCGGCCACCACGCCGCAGGTGACGTAGAGCAGGGCGTAGTTGGCGCTCTTGGGCAGCACCTCCACCCAGTTCCCCTTCAGGCGCAGCTTGCCCTCGGCGGCCTGCATCACGCGGAACACCACCACGGCCCCCACCAGGGCAACGCCCAGGACGACGGCGTAGCCATAGGCAATGGCCGGGAAGCCGAAGTGGTAGGGCACCACCTTCACACCCAGCAGGCCAAGGGCGCTGAGCACGGCGGCGAAGAAGAACTCCCGCTGGTAGAGGTAGTAGATCAGCGCCAGCACCGCCACGGCGGGCACAGCCACATACAGCAGCCGGATACCGCTCTCGTCAAAGACGCGGATTACCACGGCGCAGACCGCCAGGGCCAGCATCACGCCGGCCAGCACAGAGGACAGGCGGGTGAATTTACCGGACTTGCGGGCCACGACCGCCCAGATCAGCAAAACGACAAAGCAGATGGGCAGGGCGATCATCAGCACGGAAAAGACATCCCGCAGGGACTTGGCCAGTTCAATCTGCTCGACAGTGTAATTGGCATATACCTTGTTCAGAAGGAGAAGCAGCACCTCCAACACCACGGCCCCCACGATCCACCAGAGGACCTTGTTCAAAACCACGTCTTCCTGCTTTGCGCGCTGGGCTTGTTGTTCTTTCTTGTTCATGTATCCATCTCCTGTGGCCGGGCGCCCGGTTTCTATAAAAGTGCCCCTCCGCTGGGGCTGAGCGCCTCAGAGTCATCAATCTTCTATATTCTAGCAGAAAATTCGCCGCATTGCAAGTGAAGAATCCCTTTCCTCTTTCCAGCGGCGCGGAACTGTGGTAAACTGTCCTTAATCAACATCATGATTATTAGGAGTATACCATGAAACAGCGTATTTCTTTCCTCCTTGCCTGTGTTTTTCTGTGCTTGCCCGGCTGCCGCGCCTCCGGGGCGGAGCAGACCTTTTTCGCCATGGACACCGTGATGTCCGTCCAGGTGTCCGGCCGCCGCGGACCCCAGGCCGTGGCGGCCGCCCGGGAAGCGGTGGAGCGGCTGGACGGCCTGCTCTCCCGCACCGACTCAGACAGCCAGATCGCCCGGCTCAACACCGCCGCCGGGGACGGCGCGGCCGTGGCGGTGGACCCCGACGTGGCGGAACTGCTGGCCTTTTCCCAGGAAATCGCCCGGCAGCTCCCAGGCGACTTTGACATCACCATCGCCCCGGTGATGGACGCCTGGGGCTTCACCACCGAGGAGCGGCACGTACCCGCGCCGGATGCGCTGGCCGCCGCCATGGCCCTGGTGGACAGCGCGGAGCTCTCCGTGGACACGGAAGCCTCTGCCGCCTCACTGGCCCGTGCGGGCATGGAGGTGGATCTGGGCGCCGTGGCCAAGGGCTTCGCGGCCCGTGAGGCCGAGGCGGCCATCCGGGATGCGGGAGGGACCTCCGCCATGCTGGATCTGGGCGGCAACGTCACGGTCATCGGCGCCAAGGAGGACGGCTCCCCCTGGCGGGTGGCGGTGAAGGACCCCCGGGACACCGGCAGCTACCTGTGCGTCCTCGCCCTGACTGACGTGACCCTCTCCACCTCCGGCGGCTACGAGCGCTATTTCGAGGAGGATGGGGTGCGCTACCACCATATCATTGACCCTGAGACGGGCTATCCGGCGGATTCCGGCCTGCTGTCTGTCACCGTTGTCTCCGCCGACCACCTGCTGGCCGACGCCCTCTCCACCGCCCTGTTTGTGGCGGGGCCGGAGGAGGCGCTGGACTTCTGGCGGAGCCGGGACGACTTCGAGCTGGTGCTTTGCACCGACCAGGGAGAGCTCCTGGTAACCGAGGGGCTGGAGGACGTTTTTACCTTTGCCGGGGCAGACAGGGGGTATACCTATGAGATCGCCCGCCGCTGAGCGCCGCCGGCCCACGCTGCCGGACGGCTTGGTGGCCCTGCTGGTGGCCGCTGCTGCCGTGGCGCTGCTTTTTTTTCTTCAGCCGGAGGAGAGCAACTTTTTGACCGCCTCCGTCGTCTTAGAGGGTGAGACCATCGCGGAGTATGAGCTAAGCACCCTCACCGGTCCCGTCACCCTGGTGGTGGACGAGGCCCCCTATCCCCTGACGATCCAGGCCGAGCCGGGGCGCATCCGCATCGCGGAGAGTGCGTGTCCCAGCCAGGACTGCGTTCACACCGGGTGGATCAGCCGGGCCGGACAGCAGATCATCTGCCTGCCCGACAAGCTGGTGATCTCCCTGTCCGGCAGCGGCAGCCAGGAGTTTGACGCAATCAGCGGCTGAAAAGTTCCCGCTGTTTTCTCATTCTGAAAGGAGGCGCTCCCCCTTGTCCTCATCCCTGCGGCGGCTGACCCGCTGCGCGGTGCTTACCGCCCTGGCGCTGGCCCTCTCGGTGGCGGAGGGGCTGGTTCCGCTGACCATTCTCTTCCCCCTGCCCGGCCTGCGGCTGGGACTGGCCAATCTGGTCACCGTCTATGCCCTTTGCCGCCTGTCCGGGCGGGAGGCCCTGCTGATTCTGGCCGCCCGCTGCCTTCTGGGCGCCCTGCTGGGGGGCAATCTGATGGCCCTGGCCTTCTCCCTCACCGGCGGGCTGCTGGCCCTGGGCGTCATGGCCCTGCTGCTGCGGTGCAGCTTTCTCTCCCTCTTTGGGGTGTCCATCGCCGGGGCCGCCGCCCACAACACCGGCCAGATTCTGGCCGCCATGGCAGTACTGGGCAGCCGGGCCCCGCTGGTGTACCTGCCGCCCCTGCTGCTCTGCTCCCTGGTCACCGGGGCCGTCACCGGCGGCGCGTCCATGCTGCTGGTTCACCGGATTCCCCTTCCGGGTGACATAAAATCGTAAGGATTTTGTCATCCTTTTGTTGTTTCCTTTTGCCGCCCGGTGTCGTAAGATAACAGCTATAGAGATATTATGTGGGAGGAACCATACCAATGAACCATATCATGCCAAAAGCCGTTGCCCTGGCGCTGGCCTGCGCCCTGACGCTCCCCCTGGCCGCCTGCGGCGGGGACAAAACCAACCAGCCGTCCCCGGACACTACCCCTGTAGCCGCGGCCACACCGGAGCCCACCCCCCCCCCCC
>ERZ1036412.48-NODE-48-length-148534-cov-15.533274_pt1 | contig 148534 bp, 139 predicted proteins | sample MGYA00514218_ERZ1036412 | MGnify/ENA primary metagenome ERZ1036412 (study PRJEB33795, sample SAMN09464944) | human gut metagenome | host: Homo sapiens | place: USA: Stanford, California | collected 2016-11 | study: EMG produced TPA metagenomics assembly of the...
CTGACGGATGGGCTTTTTTGCGTGTGTGCGGGGTAAAAACCGCCGGGCTGAACGTATTGTGCAGGCCTGATAAGCGCAGCGCATCAGGCAGATCACGACACCGCAGTTATCTTCTGGCCCATTGCGTAACAAAATCAGCTACTTGCTGTATGTTGTTGATATCTAAAAATGGAACATCCACCGCCAGCGGAACGTCACTGGCAACCGCTATAACATAGTCATCCATCACCAATTCCTCAGGACTATGCCCGCAGCCTTCGCGGAAAAGTAGGATCTTAGCGACAGGTTCATGCTTAAATCCCTCGACCAACACCATATCCAACGTTGAAGCGTCCATCCGGCTTACCAGATACGCTAAATCCAGTTCGGGCTCTTCCGGTGTTTCTACCATTAATGCCCAACGTTGCTGGCTGGCGACCAGCGTTTGTGCTGCACCGGCTTTGCGTAACTCATAGCTATCTTTACCGGGATTGTCGACATCCATCTTGTGATGAGTATGCTTAATCAATCCGGGACGTATACCTCTGGCACGTAGTTCTGGGATCAACTTTTTGAGCAGCGTGGTTTTTCCCGTGCCGCTCCATGCCGCAATGGCGAGTAATGGGATCATGATTTTTCCTGCCATTTTGCGAGCTCTTCGGGGGTGTTCACGTTTACGAACGCATCTTTATGATCGCTGAAATCGACAGCATGACCGCCAGCCAGACGCATAAAGACCATAACGCGTCGTTCACCGGACTGAAGATAATCCTGCAGTAAAGGCTGCATAGAGCGGTGCATCAGCGCAATGGTTGGGTGATCTCTTTCACCATCATGCACCCACACAACCGGTGCTGCTTTGCGCTGCTCTTTTAAACGAGCGACCAGATCGTGAGGAATATAGGGCATATCGCACGGGCAGAACAAAAACCATTCTCCCGTTTGCTGCAGGAATACCGATAGCATCCCGGCCAGTGGGCCAGGGAAATCGGCCAATGAATCGGGAATAACTTTCAGGCCGCTTTGCTGGTATATATCCCTGTGGCGATTGGCATTAACCACCACGGTTTCGACCTGCAAAGCGAGAATGTCGGCCACATGTCGCCAAAGAGGTTTACCGTCCAATTCAAGCAGACCTTTATCGGTTCCGCCCATCCGTCTGGCCTTACCGCCAGCCAGCACAACCCCTGTTATTGCACTATCCAGAATCACTGATATCGCCTCTTTTAATGTGGGATTGACCCTGCTAACGTATCTGTATTGAGCCTAAGGAGCACAACCATGAAATGTAAACGTCTGAATGAAGTTATTGAACTCCTCCAACCTGCCTGGCAGAAGGAACCCGATCTTAACCTGATGCAATTTTTACAGAAACTGGCGCAAGAGTCAGGTTTTGACGGCGAACTGGCGGATTTAACTGATGACATTCTGATCTATCACCTGAAAATGCGTGACTCGGCGAAAGATGCGGTCATTCCAGGTATTCAGAAAGATTATGAAGAAGATTTTAAAACTGCACTACTCCGCGCACGTGGCGTAATTAAAGAGTAAAAGCTTGTAATCGCCGCCACCGAAAGCGCTGCGAAATGATATCCTGAATCATTCGTAGTATTTTCCGGATGATGGGATGAACGACAACGCTTTTAATTTCCAGACGCTACACCCGGATACCATCATGGATGCACTGTTTGAGCAGGGGATCCGGGTGGACTCCGGGCTTACCCCGCTTAACAGCTATGAAAACCGTGTCTATCAATTCCAGGACGAAGACCGTCGACGCTTTGTCGTTAAGTTTTATCGCCCTGAACGTTGGTCTGTCGATCAGATCCAGGAAGAGCACCAGTTTGCTCTGGAACTGGTAAACGATGAAGTCCCGGTAGCTGCTCCGCTGGTATTCAGCGGTCAAACGCTATTAAGCCATCAGGGTTTCCATTATGCGATCTTTCCCAGCGTCGGTGGACGTCAGTTTGAAGCCGACAACATCGATCAGATGGAGGCGGTGGGGCGCTATCTCGGGCGTATGCACCAGACCGGATGCAAGCGTACTTTTGCCTTCCGCCCAACGATCGGCCTTGAAGAATACCTGACTGAGCCGCGTAAAGTTTTTGAACACGCACAGCTAATCCCATCAGGGCAAAAAGCGGCCTTCCTGAAGGCAACGGATGCGCTTATCGCGATCGTTACTGAACGCTGGCATACGCGTTTAACCACGTTACGCCTGCACGGTGATTGTCATGCCGGTAATATTCTGTGGCGCGATGGCCCGATGTTTGTCGATTTAGATGATGCCCGCAACGGTCCGGCTATTCAGGATTTATGGATGCTCCTCAATGGCGATAAAGCTGAACAACGTATGCAGCTTGAAACCATTATCGAGGCTTATGAAGAGTTTAGTGAGTTCGACATCTCTGAAATCGGACTGATAGAACCTTTACGCGCTATGCGTTTAGTTTATTATCTTGCCTGGCTAATTCGACGTTGGGCTGACCCTGCATTTCCAAAAAACTTCCCGTGGTTAACCGGGGAAGATTACTGGCATCGTCAGACCGCGACCTTTATTGAGCAGGAAAAAATTCTGCAAGAGCCCCCCTTACAATTAACGCCAATGTATTAATCGGAGAAACTTGAACATGAAAAAAATATGGCTGGCGCTGGCTGGTATGGTCTTAGCTTTTAGCGCATCTGCAGCGCAGTTCCAGGATGGCAAACAATACATCACTCTGGAAAAGCCAGTTGCGGGTGAACCGCAAGTGTTGGAGTTCTTCTCCTTCTACTGCCCGCACTGCTACCAGTTTGAAGAAGTGCTTCACGTATCTGATAATGTGAAGAAAAAGCTGCCGGAAGGCACCAAGATGACCAAATACCACGTCGAGTTTCTCGGGCCTTTGGGTAAAGATCTGACGCAGGCATGGGCGGTTGCAATGGCGCTGGGTGTTGAAGATCAGGTCACCGTTCCGCTGTTTGAAGGCGTTCAGAAAACCCAGACCGTTCAGTCTGTTGCTGATATCCGTAAAGTGTTTGTCGACGCAGGTATTAAAGGCGAAGATTATGATGCGGCATGGAACAGCTTCGTGGTGAAATCACTTGTGGCACAGCAGGAAAAAGCGGCGGCTGATTTACAGCTGCAGGGCGTTCCGGCGATGTTCGTGAATGGCAAATATCAGGTCAACCCGCAGGGCATGGATACCAGCAGCATGGATATCTTCGTGCAACAGTATGCGGATACCGTGAAGTACCTGGTTGGTCAGAAATAAAAGCAAAAGCCGGTCACTGACCGGCTTTTTTATTTGAGGCTTTAATCGCGTCGAGCTGCGCGTCTTTCTCACTCCATAGCGTATTTAGCCAGAGCTGAAACCGACGCTTGAATCCCTTATCGTTCACGTAGTCACCGTGCAACTCTTCATGAATTGGCTCCAGATTCACCCGCACGACAATCCGCGTTAACTTACCGCTCAGCATGTCGTAGAACGGTCGACTGCTGTTTTCCGGATAGCACAACGTGACGTTCAACATTTTATCGAACTGTGAACCCAGTACATTCAATGCCATTGCAATACCGGCCGCCTTAGGAGGGAGCAGGTTTTGATAGGGCGAGCGGGTTTGCTCACGTTTATCTTTGGTAAAGCGCGAACCTTCGACAAAATTCACAATGGTTGTCGGGTGTACGCGAAATTTCTCGCAGGAACGACGCGTTGTTTCAACATCTTTACCACGGCGTTCCGGATGGCGAAGCAGATAGCCACGTGAATAGCGTTTCATAAACGGCATATCCAGCGCCCAGCAGGCCAGGCCAATAAAGGGTACCCAGGCCAACTGCTGCTTGAGGAAATATTTATTCATCGGGATGTGCTTACGGAACAGAACGCAAAGCACAACGATATCGGCCCAGCTGTAATGATTACAAATGAGCAGATACCAGTTTTTCTTGCTAAGACCTTCCAGTCCTTCAACATCCCACTTTAGCCGTGGATTAAGGTGCAGCAGTAGCGCCAGACCTTCACACCAGCAGTACATCATGAAATTACAGAAGACAGAAACCTTGCGCCAGACGACAGGAATAGGCAAAAGGAGTTTCACAACCCCGGCAAGGATGATCGGCACAGAACAAAAAATCGTGACCAATATGGTCAATACGATACTCAGCAACAGCGTTATCGCAGCGAGTATTCTCGTCATAATTAAATTATTCAAAAGGTTAGCCATAGACAGTGCGCGAAAGAGGCGCAAGGGGCTGATTTTATCAGAAAACGAACCAAATGATGGATCTTCCCTCAATAGAAAAAAGAGGAATATCTATCCACATCAGGATATAAGCTGTAAAAATGGAATAAAATGCTGTGTATTTATTTAATTTATTGAAATACATATAAAAATATTATGATGCAGTAATTGCCTTGTTATATTTAAAGAGCTGTAAATTATTTATTCACAAAGTTATCCACAGATGTCTTTGCGAGCAAAGCAGAAGATCTACAAAAGTTTTTCGACAAATGCGGCGAAAAACTCATGTTTTCATCCTGTCTGTGGCATCCTTTACCCATAATCTGATAAACAGGCACGGACATTATGGTTCAGATCCCAGAAAACCCACTTATCCTTGTAGATGGCTCATCTTACCTGTATCGCGCATACCACGCGTTCCCACCGCTGACTAACAGCGCAGGAGAACCTACGGGCGCGATGTACGGTGTCCTCAACATGCTGCGTAGCTTGATTTTGCAATATCAGCCGACCCACGCGGCGGTGGTATTCGACGCCAAGGGTAAAACCTTCCGTGATGAGTTATTCGAACACTATAAGTCGCACCGCCCACCCATGCCGGACGATCTGCGTGCGCAGATTGAACCTCTGCATGCGATGGTAAAAGCGATGGGGCTGCCACTGTTGGCGGTTTCTGGCGTGGAGGCGGATGATGTCATCGGTACGCTGGCGCGGGAAGCAGAGAAGGTGGGTCGTCCGGTGCTGATTAGCACTGGTGATAAAGATATGGCTCAGTTGGTGACGCCGAATATCACCCTTATCAACACCATGACCAATACGATCCTCGGCCCGGATGAGGTGGTAAATAAATACGGTGTCCCGCCGGAACTGATCATCGATTTCCTGGCGCTGATGGGGGATTCCTCAGATAACATCCCTGGCGTTCCAGGCGTAGGTGAAAAAACTGCGCAGGCTCTGCTGCAGGGGCTGGGTGGGCTGGATACTCTCTATGCTGAATCAGACAAAATTGCAGGGCTGACATTCCGTGGTGCGAAAACCATGGCGGGCAAACTTGAGCAGAATAAAGAGGTGGCGTACCTCTCTTATCAATTGGCTACTATCAAAACGGATGTTGAGCTGGAGTTGACCTGCGAGCAGCTGGGAGTCCGTCAACCGGCAGCGGAAGAACTGCTTGGCCTGTTTAAACAGTATGAATTCAAACGTTGGGTTACTGACGTTGAAGCGGGTAAATGGCTACAGGCGAAAGGGACGAAGCCGGCGGCAAAACCGCAAGAAACTATTGTCGTCGATGAAACGCCTGAGGAGCCGGCTACGGTTCTTTCGTATGATAACTATGTGACGATTCTGGACGAAGCGACGCTGGAAGAGTGGATCGCGAAGCTGAAAAAAGCACCTGTCTTTGCCTTCGATACTGAAACTGACAGCCTGGACAATATTTCCGCGAATCTGGTTGGCCTGTCTTTTGCCATTGAACCGGGTGTGGCGGCATATGTTCCTGTTGCCCACGATTACCTGGATGCCCCCGATCAAATAGCTCGCGATCGCGCGCTGCAGCTGCTGAAGCCGCTGCTGGAAGATGAGAACGCGCACAAAGTCGGGCAGAACCTGAAGTACGATCGTGGTATCCTGGCGAACTATGGCATCGAGCTGCGCGGCATCACCTTTGACACCATGCTTGAATCCTACATTCTTAACAGCGTCGCTGGCCGACACGATATGGACAGCCTGTCGGACCGCTGGCTTAAACATAAAACCATCACCTTTGAAGAGATCGCTGGAAAAGGCAAAAATCAGCTGACCTTTAACCAGATAGCATTGGAAGAAGCCGGGCGTTACGCTGCGGAAGACGCCGACGTTACGCTACAGCTGCATCTGAAAATGTGGCCAGAATTACAGCAGCATAAAGGGCCACTGAACGTCTTTGAAAATATCGATATGCCGCTGGTGCCAGTTTTGTCTCGTGTTGAGCGCAACGGTGTGAAAATCGATCCGGCTGTTCTGCACAAGCATTCAGAAGAACTGACGCTGCGTTTGAACGAGCTGGAGCAAAAAGCGCACGAGATCGCCGGAGAAGCGTTTAACCTGTCTTCCACCAAGCAACTGCAAACCATCCTGTTTGAAAAGCAGGGTATTAAGCCGCTGAAGAAAACCCCTGGCGGCGCGCCATCAACGTCAGAAGAAGTGCTGGAAGAGCTCGCGCTGGATTATCCGTTGCCGAAAGTTATCCTGGAATATCGTGGTTTAGCAAAACTGAAGTCGACCTATACGGATAAGCTTCCGTTGATGATTAACAAGAAGACCGGGCGCGTGCACACTTCCTATCATCAGGCAGTTACCGCAACGGGTCGCTTGTCTTCAACGGATCCGAACCTGCAAAACATCCCGGTACGTAATGACGAAGGTCGTCGTATTCGTCAGGCGTTCATTGCGCCAGAAGACTACGTGATTGTCTCTGCGGACTACTCACAGATTGAACTGCGTATCATGGCGCACCTTTCACGTGATAAAGGTCTGCTTACCGCGTTTGCCGAAGGGAAAGATATTCACCGCGCAACGGCGGCAGAAGTCTTTGGTTTACCGCTTGATTCTGTGACCAGCGAGCAACGCCGCAGCGCGAAAGCCATCAACTTCGGTTTGATCTACGGGATGAGCGCTTTTGGTCTGGCGCGCCAGTTGAATATTCCGCGTAAAGAAGCACAGAAGTACATGGATCTCTACTTCGAACGCTACCCTGGCGTGTTGGAATATATGGAACGCACCCGCGCGCAGGCGAAAGAGCAGGGTTATGTAGAAACGCTGGAAGGTCGCCGTCTCTATTTACCGGATATTAAATCCAGTAATGGTGCTCGTCGTGCAGGTGCAGAACGCGCGGCAATTAACGCCCCGATGCAGGGTACTGCCGCAGACATTATCAAACGAGCGATGATTGCGGTGGACAGATGGCTGCAAACCGAGCAACCGCGTGTGCGTATGATCATGCAGGTACACGATGAACTGGTGTTTGAAGTGCATAAAGATGACCTCGAAAGCGTCTCTAAAAAGATCCACCAACTGATGGAAAACGAGACCCAGATTGACGTGCCGTTGCTGGTGGAAGTCGGTAGTGGCGAAAACTGGGATCAGGCGCACTAAGGGTTTACTGAATAACGGCTCTTTTTCGTAACTAAGCAACATAAGAGAGAGCTTTTTGTGATGTCCATTAGAATTCCCTATGTAAGGAATGAAAAAAAATTACAAAAAGTGCTTTCTGAGCTGCTCAAAAAAGAGTAAAGTTATTCTCGTAGGGTACAGAGGTAAGATGTTCTATCTTTCAGACCTTTTACTTCACGTAATCGGATTTGGCTGAATATTTTAGCCGCCCCAGTCAGTAATGACTGGGGCGTTTTTTATTGTGCGAAAGAAAAGTTTTGTACATGCTGTAGGCCGGATAAGACGCGCAGCGGCGCCATCCGGCAATACGGTGGGTTATTCCCCGTCCTGCATCTCTTCAACCGGTGCCAGTTCACTAAACCAGCTATCCAGTTTTTGCCGCAGTTTGTCCACACCCAGCTTTTTCAGCGATGAAAATGCTTCTACTTGCACATCACCGTTAAATGCCAGTACGGCTTCGCGTACCATATTCAACTGCGCTTTGCGTGCACCGCTGGCCAGCTTATCTGCTTTAGTCAGCAGTACCAGAACCTGAACGTTGCTCTCAACCGCCCACAGGATCATCTGTTGATCGAGATCTTTTAACGGATGACGAATATCCATCAGTACCACCAGACCTTGCAGGCTCTGACGTTTTTCCAGATATTCAGCCAGCGCGCGCTGCCATTTGCGCTTCATCTCTTCTGGAACTTCGGCATAACCGTATCCTGGCAAATCGACCAGGCGTTTGCCGTCAACGACTTCAAACAGGTTGATGAGCTGAGTACGACCTGGCGTTTTAGATGTACGCGCCAGACCCTTTTGATTCGTCAGGGTATTTAGCGCACTGGATTTGCCTGCGTTGGAACGGCCAGCAAAAGCCACTTCTATACCCGTGTCGGAAGGTAAGTGGCGAATATCAGGCGCACTCATCACAAAGTGCGTCTGTTGATAATTCAAGTTAGTCAAAGCAGTCCTCTCCATCAATCAGGGCTTTGCAGCGATTATACCTGAACCCCAGCAAAAGGCTGGTTTTTCGACGAGTGGGCAGTGTGAGTAAAAACCACGCGCTTTGTGAGACATTGCCGACAGTTTCTATACGAGATGACAGAGTAAAAAATGACAGAACTAAAATAAATCATAGAGTTACATTTGGGCGCTATTCTTAAAATCAGAAATTGTTACCCAGGTTACTTGTACGTTTAAACCAAAACGGTAAAGTAGCGTCCATAGCGAGGAAGCTGACAGGATAGACGACTCAGGATGAGGGTCAGGAGCGCCAGGAGGCGAAGACACAGGATTGTCAGGAAGACAAACGTCCGGAGACGTTAGTAAAAGGAAATGGAAACAACACGGAATGTTAGAGGCTAAGGGAAAAACAGGGTGTGTTGATAGCCAACAGGGATTGTAGAGCCCGTAAGGGTTGAGAGTCAGGAAAAAAGGCGACAGATTACTCTGTCGCCTTTTTTCTTTATTTCTGCTAGATTCCGGCGCAATTATATACTGAATAAAACAGCCAAAGACGAATCATGATGAAACCAACTTCTACACCACGCGGTAAAGGTCCTGCAAAAGCGCGTCGTAAAACACGCGAAGAAATTAACCAGGAAGCTCGCGACCGTAAGCGCCAGAAAAAACACCGTGGTCATGCGGCAGGTAGCCGTGCGTCCGGTAGCGAAGGCGCATCTGGTGGCGGAAACCAAAATAAGCAAAAAGATCCTCGTATTGGCAGCAAAACCCCCATTCCATTGGGCGTGACCGAAAAAGTCACCAAACAGCACAAACCGAAGAGTGAGAAACCTATGCTTTCACCACAGGCTGAGTTGGATTTACTGGAAACGGATGAGCGCCTGGATGCGCTGCTGGAGCGTCTTGAAGCAGGAGAGACCCTGAGCGCGGAAGATCAGTCCTGGGTTGATGCTAAGCTGGACCGCATTGATGAGCTGATGCAAAAGCTGGGTCTTTCTTACGATGACGAGGAAGAAGAGGAAGAAGAAGAAAAGCAGGAAGACATGATGCGCCTGCTGAAAGGCGGCAACTAACGGTTTTACACCGTGGGTCTTCCCGTCCTGCTTATAACCCTTCCGGTTATATGTTATCTGGTGTGGTTATTCGTTAAACTACAGCGGTTGTCGCGGCGACAGAAGTGGCTGCGCAACCGACTTATCACCCGTACTGGGGTTAAGTCGGTACGCCGTACCCGCCAGAGACGCCATCGGAAGGAGTGAGCATGTCAGAGCAGTTAATAGACTGGGACCTGGCCCTGATCCAGAAATATAACTATTCCGGGCCACGATATACCTCGTACCCGACCGCGCTGGAGTTTTCTGAAGACTACGGCACTGAAGCATTTCTAAAGGCCGTGGCGCGTTATCCTGAGCGTCCTCTCTCGCTGTACGTTCACATCCCGTTCTGCCACAAGCTGTGTTATTTCTGTGGCTGTAACAAGGTCGTGACTCGCCAGCAGCATAAAGCCGATCAATACCTCGATGTCTTAGAACAAGAAATTATTCATCGCGCACCGCTGTTTGCCGGACGTCATGTCAGTCAGCTGCACTGGGGCGGCGGCACGCCAACGTATCTGAATAAAGCGCAAATCAGCCGTTTGATGTCGCTGCTGCGTGGCAACTTTAACTTTAACGACGACGCCGAAATCTCGATCGAAGTGGATCCGCGTGAAATTGAGCTGGATGTGCTCGATCATTTACGCGCTGAAGGTTTTAACCGCCTGAGCATGGGGGTGCAGGACTTCAATAAAGAAGTTCAGCGCCTGGTGAACCGTGAGCAGGATGAGGAGTTTATCTTTGCGCTGCTGAATCATGCGCGTGAGATTGGCTTTACCTCAACGAATATCGATCTGATTTATGGTTTGCCAAAACAGACGCCGGAAAGTTTCGCCTTTACCCTGAAACGCGTTGCTGAGCTGAATCCAGACCGACTGAGCGTCTTCAACTACGCGCACCTGCCGACGCTGTTTGCCGCTCAGCGCAAGATTAAAGACGCCGACCTGCCCAGCGCGCAGCAGAAGCTGGATATCCTGCAGGAAACCATTTCTTCACTGACCGAAACCGGTTATCAGTTCATTGGTATGGATCACTTTGCTCGGCCGGATGATGAGCTGGCGATTGCTCAACGCAAGGGTGTGCTGCATCGTAATTTCCAGGGTTATACCACCCAGGGTGATACCGATCTGCTGGGAATGGGCGTGTCAGCCATTAGTATGATTGGTGACAACTATGCGCAGAACCAGAAAGAGCTGAAGCGCTATTATCAGCAGGTAGACGAGCAGGGGGACGCACTGTGGCGCGGAATTGCCCTGACCCGCGATGACTGCATTCGTCGTGATGTTATTAAGCTCCTGATCTGTAACTTCCGCCTCGACTATGCCGCTGTGGAAAAGCAATGGGCTCTGAACTTCGCTGACTATTTTGCCGAAGATCTGAAACTGCTGGCACCGCTGGCGAAAGATGGGCTGGTGGATGTGGATGAGAAGGGGATTCAGGTTACGCCGAAGGGGCGCCTGTTGATCCGTAATATTTGCATGTGCTTTGATGCCTATCTGCGGCAGAAAGCACGCATGCAGCAGTTCTCCCGCGTCATTTAACCGGGTTACCCGGTGGCGCTACGCTTACCGGGCCTACACGTCGCAATAATCTGTAGGCCGGATAAGCGTTAGCGCCATCCGGCGCGCCTTCAGCTGAACAGCCCAACCAGCGCCGCACACAGCACTGCGGCAACCGCAGTTTGTGGCGTATGGCTTTCGACCGCACCGCTCGACAGCAGATTAATCATTGATTCCAGCATGATGACTTCCCCCGTTTGCCGGGCACGATCATACTTAACTCATCGGAACAGTAAAGCGCAAAATAGCAGCAATTTGCGCTCAATTATCAATCTTTACACAGTGACGAATCGTCACTCCATTCCGAGTTCTTTTAACTTACGCGTCAAGGTATTACGGCCCCAGCCAAGCAGGCGTGCGGCTTCCTGTTTGTGCCCCTGGGTATGACGTAGCGCGGTGGTCAACAGCGTGCGCTCCATTTCAGGTTGAGCCTCAGAAAGCAGGTTTTGATGACCGGAACGCAAGGCCCGGTCTGCCCACTGTGCCAACAGGGTTGCCCAGCTGTCTGGCTGCATATGGGACGGTGCGTCAGGCACGGTGGTTTCAAACAGCTCGGCTGGTAAGTCCTGAATCAGTACTTCCTGCCCGGCCGCCATGACGGTTAACCAGCGGCAGGTGTTCTCAAGCTGACGCACGTTACCCGGCCAGGCCAAACGGGTCAGCGCCGCCTCGGTCTCCGGGTGTAATTGTTTGGCTTCAACCCCCAGTTCGTGCGCGGCCTCCTGCAGGAAATGGCGCGCCAGACGTGGGATATCTTCCCGACGTTCACGCAGTGGCGGCAAATGCACGCGGATGACGTTCAGACGATGGAATAAGTCCTCGCGGAATTTGCCTTCCTGTACGCGTAGTTCCAGATTCTGGTGCGTGGCGGCGATAATACGTACGTCCACCTTCACGGGCGCATAGCCGCCAACGCGGTAAAACTGTCCATCGGCTAATACGCGCAATAAACGCGTTTGCACGTCCAGCGGCATATCGCCAATTTCATCGAGGAACAGCGTACCGCCGTCAGCCTGTTCAAAGCGCCCCTGACGAATGGTATTCGCCCCGGTAAACGCGCCTTTCTCGTGACCAAACAGCTCAGATTCGATCAAATCTTTTGGGATTGCCGCCATGTTCAGGGCGATAAACGGCGCTTTGACGCGCGGGCTATGACGGTGCAGCGCATGGGCGACCAGCTCTTTACCGGTCCCGGACTCCCCGTTAATCAATACGCTGATTGACGATCGGGACAGGCGGCCAATAATGCGAAAGACGTCCTGCATTGCCGGCGCTTCGCCGATGATGTCGGTTGTTGGGCCGTTGATCTGAACATTGCGCGGCTGCTGCTGTTCCTGATAATGGCTGATTGCACGTTCGACCAGCGCCACGGCTTCATCAATATCAAAAGGTTTGGGCAGATAATCAAACGCCCCTTGCTGATAGGCGCTGACGGCAGCATCCAGATCGGAGTGCGCGGTCATTATGATGACCGGAAGCATCGGATGCCGCTGTTTAATCTGTTTTAACAGCGTCAGACCGTCCATGCCCGGCATGCGAATATCCGACAACAGTACGTCAGGTGTTTTGCTGGCCAGCGCGTCCAGCACCTCTTTACCACTTTCAAATGTGGTACAGCTTAGCCCTGCCCCTGCGAGCGCACGTTCAAGCACCCAACGGATGGAACTATCGTCATCAACGACCCAGACTATTCCTCGTTGCATAAACGTCACCTTATTTCCTGATAGGCAGGTAAACCGAGAACTCGGTATGACCCGGCCAACTGGTAAATTCAATTTTGCCGGAATGTTGATCAATTAAATTGCGGGCGATGGATAATCCAAGCCCAGTACCGCCTTCGCGACCGCTGACCATTGGGTAGAACAGCGTGTCCTGCAAATGCGAGGGAATACCCGGACCGTTGTCCTCAACATCAATCCGTGCCGCCAGGCGATAACGTACGCCGTGCAGCGTGAGCTGAAACGCGGTGCGGGTACGCAGAATGATCTCACCGCCTTCCGCTCCCAGCGCCTGCAAAGCATTGCGCACGATGTTTAACAGAACCTGCTCGATCTGGTCCGGGTCGTGCAGTAATTCGGGCAGACTCGGGTCGTAATCACGAATCAGCGTGACGTTTTCCGGGAGCTCCATTGAGACCAGCGCCACCACGCGCTCCGCCACCTTATGAATACTTTCCGTGACATGCATGCCAGGCTGTTGTGGTCCCAGCAGACGGTCGACCAGATTACGCAGGCGGTCGGCCTGCTCAATAATGACTTTGGTATATTCGGTCAGCGCCGGGTCCGGAAGCGCTTTGCTGAGTAGCTGCGCTGCGCCGCGTAATCCACCTAAAGGGTTCTTGATTTCGTGCGCCAGACCGCGCACCAGATCGCGGGCGGCAATCTGCTGGGCGTGCTGGAGCTGCTCCTGACTCAGACGGCGCTGGTTATCCATTGGCGCCATCTCCAGCAGGATAAGGCCATCAGGCAGCCTCTGAGCGGTCACTGACAGGATATGTGAGTGGCTGTCTATCACCAGCGTCACTTCGTTATCCGTAAAGCCCTGGCCTGCTTCCAGGCTCTCTCGCATCAGTCCGATGTTTAAGGAGAAATAACTCAACAGATCGGGAAGCGGTGTACCAAACAGTTTGCGGGAGCTTTGGGCGAGCAGCTGCTGTGCCGCCGGGTTGGCGTAATGTACCGCCAGCTCATCGTCGACGAGCAAAATGCTGTTGATTAAAGAATTGAGGATCTGCCCAGCATCGGGCAGCGTGCCGGTTGCCATTCAGCAGTCTCCTGAAAAGTGTTGCACCAATTTAGTGCATTATAGCTTTTTACATCAAAAAAGCGCGAGAAAGCAGGTTGTTAGTGGAGAAAAAAGCCCATCCTGGGATGGGCTACAGATGACTGGCAAACGCAGATGCCGGATGGCGGCTTTGCTTTATCCGGCCTACAAGGTGATGTTACCGGTAGGCCTGATAAGCTTGCGCCATCAGGCGTCCTATCATTCGCCATCGATCTCAAGCCTGCCTGAGCAGGCTAAAAGTTCCACGGCAACTCAAACGATTAAACGCTGTAGTACAGCTCAAACTCTACCGGGTGCGGAGTCATACGCACACGGTCATCTTCTTCGCGACGCAGCGTAATGTACGCATCGATCGCTTCATTGGTGAACACGCCGCCTGCAGTCAGGAACTCACGGTCCAGATCCAGTTCTTTCAGTGCTTCTTCCAGAGAACCAGCAACCTGTGGGATCTCTTTCGCTTCTTCTGGCGGCAGGTCGTACAGGTTTTTGTCCATGGCTTCGCCCGGGTGGATCTTGTTCTTGATGCCGTCAAGACCAGCCATCAGCAGTGCTGCGAAGCACAGATACGGGTTAGCAGCCGGGTCCGGGAAACGCACTTCAATACGACGCGCTTTCGGAGAAGCAACAACCGGAATACGGATAGAAGCAGAACGGTTACGGGCAGAGTAAGCCAGCATTACCGGCGCTTCGTAGCCTGGGACCAGACGCTTATAGGAGTTGGTGGTCGGGTTAGCCAGGGCGTTGATCGCTTTAGCGTGCTTGATTACACCGCCGATGTAGAACAGCGCCTGCTCAGACAGACCCGCATATTTGTCGCCAGAGAACAGGTTTACGCCGTTCTTGGACAGGGACATGTGGCAGTGCATACCGGAACCGTTATCACCGAACATCGGTTTTGGCATAAAGGTCGCGGTTTTACCGAAACGGTGCGCAACGTTGTGCACGACGTATTTGTAGATCTGAATTTCGTCCGCTTTTTTGGTCATGGTGTTAAAGCGGGTCGCGATTTCGTTCTGGCCAGCGGTCGCCACTTCGTGGTGATGCGCTTCAACAACCAGGCCCATCTCTTCCATGATCAGACACATGGTAGAACGGATGTCCTGAGAAGAATCTACCGGAGGAACCGGGAAGTAACCGCCTTTCACACCAGGACGGTGACCTTTGTTACCACCTTCGTATTTGGTGGAGGAGTTCCATGCGCCTTCGATGTCATCGATTGCCACGTGGGAACCGGAAATAGACGCGCCGAAACGGATGTCGTCAAACAGGAAGAATTCTGGCTCTGGCCCGAACAGAACGGTGTCTGCGATGCCGGTAGAACGCAGATACTCTTCAGCGCGTTTTGCGATGGAGCGCGGGTCGCGGTCATAGCCCTGCAGTGTACCAGGTTCCAGGATATCGCAACGGATGATCAGAGTGGACTCTTCATAGAACGGGTCGATGAGTGCAGTAGACGCATCTGGCATCAGAACCATGTCTGATTCGTTAATGCCTTTCCAGCCACCGATTGAGGAGCCGTCAAACATTTTGCCTTCTTCAAAGAATTCGGCATTTACCTGATGAGCAGGAATAGTGACGTGCTGTTCTTTACCTTTGGTATCAGTGAAGCGCAAATCAACAAACTTCACTTCGTGTTCGTTCAGCATCGTCAAAACGTGTTCAGCGGACATACTTACTCTCCCGGATTGGTCATGGTCGTCGTGGTAACGAAGTCTTCAATTCTGCAAAAAATTGGCCGTGTCGCCGTAAAAAATATAAAGCGAAATCTGTGCCAACTTTTAAATTGCCCCTAAAAGGCGTTATCATGCGCACTATCGTGCAAAGGGGCTGCACCATGAAGGTTGTATTGCACCATTATAGTGCTTTAATGTGAACATTAAGCACCATATTGGTGCAAAGCATGTCAGATTACCCCTTTTAACGCTCCGTGAATGTGATCACAAAGAAACTCTGCAATACTTGTTTGCGGAGGATGTTTGTGATCCTGTTTTGTACTGCGATTAATCCGTGTACAATAACGCGCTATTTCTAAAATGCCTGAGGCAAAGTTGTGATCGAAAATTTGCGTAACATCGCCATCATCGCGCACGTAGACCATGGTAAAACGACCCTGGTAGACAAGCTGCTCCAACAATCCGGTACGTTCGATGCACGTGCTGAAACCCAAGAGCGCGTGATGGACTCCAACGATTTGGAGAAAGAGCGTGGGATTACCATCCTCGCTAAAAACACCGCTATCAAATGGAATGACTACCGCATCAACATCGTTGATACCCCGGGGCACGCCGACTTCGGTGGTGAAGTTGAACGTGTAATGTCCATGGTCGACTCCGTGCTGCTGGTGGTGGATGCAATGGATGGTCCGATGCCGCAGACGCGCTTCGTGACCAAAAAAGCCTTTGCCCATGGCCTGAAGCCAATTGTTGTTATCAACAAAGTTGACCGTCCTGGCGCGCGTCCTGACTGGGTTGTTGATCAGGTATTCGACCTGTTCGTTAACCTCGACGCTACCGACGAACAGCTGGACTTCCCGATCGTTTACGCTTCCGCGCTGAACGGTATCGCAGGTCTGGATCACGAAGATATGGCTGAAGACATGACTCCGCTGTATCAGACTATCGTTGATCGTGTACCGGCTCCGAACGTAGATCTTGATGGCCCGCTGCAGATGCAAATCTCTCAGCTGGACTACAACAACTACGTTGGCGTAATCGGTATCGGCCGCATTAAACGCGGTAAAGTTAAACCGAACCAGCAGATCACTATCATTGATAGCGAAGGCAAAACCCGTAACGGTAAAGTCGGTAAAGTTCTGACTCATCTGGGTCTGGAACGTATCGAGAGCGATATTGCCGAAGCCGGCGATATCATCGCGATCACCGGTCTGGGCGAACTGAACATCTCCGACACCATCTGCGATCCGCAGAACGTCGAAGCGCTGCCGGCTCTGTCCGTTGATGAACCGACCGTAACCATGTTCTTCTGCGTAAACACCTCTCCGTTCTGTGGTAAAGAAGGTAAATATGTTACCTCTCGTCAGATCCTTGACCGCCTGAACAAAGAGCTGGTGCACAACGTTGCGCTGCGCGTTGAAGAAACCGAAGATGCGGATGCGTTCCGTGTATCCGGTCGTGGTGAGCTGCACCTGTCTGTTCTGATTGAAAACATGCGTCGCGAAGGTTTCGAAATGGCGGTTTCCCGTCCGAAAGTTATCTTCCGCGAAATCGATGGCCGTAAACAAGAGCCGTTCGAAAACGTAACGCTGGACGTCGAAGAGCAGCATCAGGGTTCTGTCATGCAGGCTCTGGGTGAGCGTAAAGGCGACCTGAAAAACATGAATCCAGATGGCAAAGGCCGCGTACGTCTTGACTACGTGATCCCAAGCCGTGGTCTGATCGGTTTCCGTTCAGAATTCATGACCATGACTTCCGGTACCGGTCTGCTGTACTCCACCTTCAGCCACTACGACGATGTTCGTGCGGGTGATGTGGGTCAGCGTCAGAACGGCGTACTGATCTCTAACGGCCAGGGCAAAGCAGTTGCGTTCGCACTGTTCAGCCTGCAGGACCGCGGTAAGCTGTTCCTGGGTCACGGTGCTGAAGTTTACGAAGGCCAGATCATCGGTATTCACAGCCGCTCTAACGACCTGACTGTAAACTGCCTGACCGGTAAGAAACTGACCAACATGCGTGCGTCCGGTACTGACGAAGCAACGGTTCTGGTTCCGCCGGTTAAGATGACTCTGGAGCAGGCTCTGGAATTCATCGATGACGACGAACTGGTAGAAGTTACTCCAACCTCTATCCGTATTCGTAAGCGTCACCTGACTGAAAACGATCGTCGCCGTGCAATGCGTGGCGCGAAAGAAGAGTAATTAACGCTCTTTCTCAGGTAAGCATAAAAAAGCCGCTGATTATCAGCGGCTTTTTTTATCATCAGCAGTATCAGAAGAAATACTTTGCCCCAACACGAATCTGGTTTTGTTCGCGATGATAAGGTTCAACATTGCGATCTAACCAGCGTAATTCCAGGTAGGGCAACCAGTGTTCATTGATCCGATATTTAAAGGTATTGGTAATTTCCCAGTGATGATCTTTTCCGTTGCTGCTATTGAAGTCATTGACTCGCATAAAATAGTGCGGTTCAAAGGTATAGGAAAATTTATCGGTAATGGCAAAGTTCCAGTAGTTACCTATTTCATAGGTATCATTATTATCCAGGTCACCATTCAGGTCAGTTGAACTGTAGTTATTATGGTTATATCGATTACGCACGGTAAGATTAAACCATGGTGTAAATTTATAGTTAACATCCAGATAAACAGCGCCGCCAGAACCAATACTCTTATCGTTTATTAGCCCGCCAGGTTGGATTGTTAATTTATCTGTTGGTTTAAATAACGGATACCAGCCCTCTATTTCGTTATAGCCGTGTTTTAGCTCATCCTTGCGTTGCATCGTGTAGGTGTTGGTGAGCATGATGCCCGCACCCATATCAGAGTTATAGCCGACGCGCATCATGACCTCTATTTGATCGGACGCCAGGTTATATGCTTCGCGGTTTTCTACATAGGCTCCAGCGAAAGCAGAGGTTGATACCACAGAGGATAAGAAAATTATTGTCGTTAATTTTTTCATGATAAATCCATTTTTTAAGCGTAGGGAGGCCGCCATCCATTTGGATGGAATAGGCGGCTATTATTTTTATACGTTTACAGCAGAGGTATTCTTTTTATTGGTAATAGGGTCCGGTTGGATGTTGTTTTTCTTCCGTTGGCTGATTTCCTCAATAATAAAAGCAAAACGTGTTTCGTTGAGTTTATAAAAGAAGCCCATTGTGAGTGCTGCAATAATTGCAAGTCCGCAAGGCCAGAGAAAGATGAGTTGACGCAAACCGAGCAGGGTAGCATCGCTCTGGGCTATGTTGGGGATATAACCGATTTGTGTCAGCATAATCCCAGGCAGGAAGCCTGCGAGCGCCGCGGAAATTTTGCGCGAAAAGGTATAACCCGTATATACCGAGCCTTCCGCACGGATCCCCGTCTTCCATTCGCCATAATCGACCGTATCCGGAACCAGCGCCCAGTTCAGGCTGTTAACAAAAGCGGTTCCGAAGAAGGCCATGCAAGAAAACATCACGAATAAAAATGACGTGCTGCCCCAGAAAAAGTTCAGCACATCGCCGATTGCCCATAGCGCCAGACCGCCGAGGTAAACCTGTTTTTTACCGAAGCGTTTTACAGCTGTGGGAACCAGCAGTACCCCAACCAGAATGCATCCCATGCTGAAGAAACCCATCCACGACAGCAGATGTATATCGTTCAGCACGTACTGGGTGTAATACACCTGAATTGCCAGCTTAATGTTGAATGCCGCCAGCGTGCACAAGTTGGCAACACATAGCACCAGTAGTGGAGGGTTACGGAAAATGGCGCAGAACGATTTGAGAATACTGGGTTTATGGTGATCCGGCACGATTTCGATATAGCGTTCCTTCACACCGCTAAAGCACCACCACATACTGAACAATCCGCAGACAGAGAAGAGCAGTGCGGCAATCAGATACCCCAGCGAAGGCGAACTGACAAATAGCGCCTGAATCGGCATAAAGCCAACGGTACACAGTAACAGGCCTACGGTAGCGCCGCCCTGACGCCAGGCGGCGAGCTGAGCGCGTTCATGTGGATTTTTAGTAATTGCAGGCACCATCGCGCCGTAGGAACAGTTCATCAGGCTATAGAACAGGCCGAACAGCATGAACAACACCGTTGCCAGCCCCGTTTTCACCGTTAGCGTAAAGCCTGTCGCTAAAAATTGCGCGCTGGCGACGACGGCGACAGGAAATGACGCATACAAAATAAAGGGTCTGAATTTCCCCTTTGCGCCAATATTACGCCTTGAGTCCAGCAACACGCCGGTCAGAATATCGGTGAAGGCGGTGAAGAACTTCGCTACTAAAAAGATAATCCCACCGTACCAGGCCGGCATCCCTAGTTCATCGGTATAAAATTTAAGCAGATACAGCGTGCCGATACACAGCATCAAATTTGAGCCGAAGTCACCCACTCCGTAGGCGAATTTTTCACGCAGGCTCAGTTTTAGCGTTAGCGGATCATGAAAAGACATAATCGCTCCTCAATAGCGCCCCGTAGAGCGCTATTCATTATTATTATCAAACGGTTTGTTTACGCGCTTCTATCTCTTCAACGATGCGGACATACATCTTCTCGTTAAGGTTGTAGAAACAGCCCATAGCTACAATGGTGATCACCGCCAACGCGCAGGGATAAATAAAGATCAGCTGGCGCAATCCTTCGACCGTACTGGCAGATTGCACCACGTTGGGGACATAGCCGATTTGCGTCAGCATCCAGCCGGGGAAGAATCCTGCCAGCGCTTGTGACACTTTACGAAAGAAAGTGAAGCCGGTGTATACCGTTCCTTCCGAACGTACGCCGGTACGCCATTCGCCATATTCCACCGTGTCGGAGACCAGCGCCCAGTTCAGGCTGTTGACGAATGCTGAGCCGAAGAACGCCAGGCACGAGAAAGCGACAAAGCTGACGGAACCGCCGCCAAAGAAGTAGTTAAGCAGATCGCCCGCGACCCAAATCAACAAACCGCCGATGTAGACCTTTTTCTTGCCGAAACGTCTGACCATTCCCGGCATCAAGAAGACGCCGATGAAGATACAGCCCATGCTGAAAAAGCCCATCCAGGAAAGGAGAATCGGGTCGTTCAGTACGTACTGGGTGTAATAGACCTGAATCGCCAGCTTGACGTTAAACGCGCCAAGTGTGCAAAGGTTGGCAACGCACAGAATAAACAGCGGGCGATTACCTGCGATGGCGCGGAAGGATTGCAGCAATCCCGGTTTTTGCGCGGCATCAACGGGTTTCACCTCCACGTAGCGTTCTTTAACCCCGGCATAGCACAGCCACATAAACAGCAAGCCGAACAGAGAGAATAAGGTGGCAGCGAAGATATAGCCCAACTGTGAGTTGCCTTCGATCAGGTTCATTACTGGCACAAAACCGACGGTGCACAGCAGCAGGCCAAGAGTGGCTCCGCCCTGTCGCCAGGCAGCCAGCGAGGCGCGTTCGTCCGGGTTTTTGGTGATCGCGGGGACCATCGCACCGTAAGAGCAGTTCATCATACTGAAGAACAGTCCGTACAGCATAAACAGTACCGTTGCCATCACCGTTTTACCGGTGACTTCAAATGGTGTACCGACAAAGTTCGCAATCGCCAGCAGCGTCACTGGAAATGCGGCATACAGAACGAACGGGCGGAATTTGCCTTTCGGGCCGATTTTGCGGCGCGAGTCGAGCATAATCCCAGTCCCCATATCGGTAAACGCGGTAAAAAACTTGGCGATAAGGAAAATGATACCGCCATAAGTTCCAGGTAAACCAAGAACATCGGTATAAAACTTGAGTAAATAGAGCGTACCTATGTCCAGCAGGATATTGGAACCTAAATCACCCATCCCATAGGCGAGTTTTTCTTTGAACGGCAAGCGTAGGGTTGCCGGATTAGAAGAGGTCTGACTCATTATTATTCTCCATGTGCCCGTGAGTCTCCTCACGGGCGAGCCGTATTAGATGTTGCGTAAAGTGGCAAACAGTGACGCCCATTCACTCTTCGCGCGATAAAACACCGGAGGCTTGCCAATAGGCGCATCCACGGTAATTTCACCGCCCTGATAGGTTTCCCCGGTCCAGACATTTATCCAGCTATCTTCCGGCAGATACAGGGTCCAGTCGGACTTGCCTTGCTCGTGAACCGGCGCGACCAAAAGATCTTGTCCCAGCAGATACTGATATTTCAGGGTATAGGTACGCGCATCGTCTTCGTAATGCAGGAACAGCGGGCGCATCACCGGCAGACCGGTAGCGCTGTTTTGCGCGACGGCCTGTTTGAGATACGGTTTCAGGGTGGTAAACACGGTGGTCATTCGTGCAAAGTGGGCGATGGTTTCAGCATCACCATCAAACTGCCAGTTATCGCCTGGACGGTTACCCTCGTGGGTACGCATCATCGGCGTGAAGGCGCTGAAGTCACACCAGCGCAGCAGCAGTTCTTTGCTGCGTTTCATGTCAAACAGGGTGGTGTAGCCGCCGATATCGCTGTGGTGCAGACCGTGGCCGGTCATCGCCAGCGACAGCGCCGCAGGAACGACGGAAGCCAGACCGTCGTCAAGGCTCCAGTCCACGTTCTGATCGCCCGCCCACATCATGGTGGAGTATTTCTGGCTGCCGGTGTAACCCGCACGCATAAAGAACAGGATCTCGCCGAGTTTGCCGGTCTCCTGTAGCGCTTCGTAGTTACATTTCGCCCACAGTGCGGGCCAGGCGTTGTGCATGATCTCGGCGCTGACGCCGTTGTGCAGATACGTATCTGTCGGCAGGTATTCGCCAAAATCTGCCATCCAGCCGCCGCAGCCCAGTTCGATCATGTTTTTCTTGATGACCTCTTTGAACCAGTCGTAGGCTTCCGGGTTGGTCAGATCGACCACGCCGCCGTAAAACTCGCCAAACTCTACGAGGTAATCGCCGCCGGATGCATCTTTCGCCAGATAACCGTGTTTGGCCGCTTCGGCACAGAGATCTTTATCGCTGGCAACATACGGGTTGATGTAGGAGAGGAACTGCACGCCTTCTTCTTTCCATTGCTTAATACGGCTATCCAACTGCGGATAATTGTCGCTGTTCCACTTCCAGTTCCACATCACGCGCTTGCCAAAGGAGGTCATCCGGATCCCGGACCAGTCCTGCGCCCAGATGCCGTTTACTTTCACGCCTGCGTTACGCATGGTGTCCAGTTTGCTCTGGCAAACCTCAGTACCGCCCTGAATACCGAGCGTGACGCCATCGTAGATCCAGTCCGGCAGCTCCGGCTGGCGTCCTAACAGCGCAGTCAGTTTTTCCAGCAGAGAGATGTAGGTATCAGCGCACTCAAAGCGCAGGGTGGTTTTGTCCTCCCACAGCGCCAGTTCGTGATACTCCGGCGCGCTGAAGTCGAAATTCATATAGCAACTGTTATCAACGTGGCAGTAGTACTTCTGCGTGCTGACGAAGGTCGGCTGTGGGAAGAAGGTCCAGTAGTAGTCGCCACCGGCGTTCTCTTTACAGTCGGCTTGCCAGGTGACATAGCTGTTTTTGTTTCGGCCCACGCCCTGTTCGCTGGTCCACAGCGGGAACGGCTTACCGCGTAAGTCGAAATAAGAGAACTGTTCGCCGCAGCCGTAAATATGATCGTCCGCCCTGGCGGCCAGACGCAGCCAGATGCGGTTATGGTTGAGATCGCCGTTGTGCAGATCCAGCTTCAGGCGACCCTGTTCATCTGTGGAAATATGCAGCGTGGCGTTGATGGTATCACCGCGGCTGAAATGCACCCGCCAGCCGTCTGGGGACTCGCTTACCGTGGCGCCAGTCAGAGCAATCTTCTCATTGAGCCTGTCTTTAATGCTGAAGTTGCCGCGAAACATGTCAATGTCGGCAACGCCAGCGCCGATCCACAGGCAGGGCGTTTCTGTGCTGTGGCGTAAAATCAGGCGCTGGTGGTACGTTAAAGCAAATCCATCAGGTAATGATGTGAGTTCTATGGCGGTTGACCGTTGTTGTAGCGAATTCATTGTCGTCTCCGTAAAAATAGGGTAATTCGGTAATTTGTCGGAAATCTGTTATTCACTGCCGATTAAAAAATGCATCTGATGTTGTTCTCCGGGCGCGAGATGAATCAGGCTAATTCCGGAGTTAAAGGCGTCTGGCGGGCAGGTCATCGGTTCAACCGCCAGGCCACGCCGTGCTAATTTTTCGCCGGTATACACTTGCAACCAGGGCTGGTGGCTGCGTAAAAAAGTGGACATGTTTTGCGATGGGCTGGTCATCCTGACTTCCCACTCAGCGTCAGGTGGCATAGTCCTGAACGTATGATCGATAGCGGTCTGCGCAATGCGTTGCGGCGTGGTGAAATATCGTTCATCACATGTTTCTTCAATCACCGGGAGTGTTAATTCACAGTCATCAATGGGTTGCAGATTGCAGGTCAAATAGGGATGTGCTCCCGCGCCATACGGCGCGATTTCATCACCCACATTCTGTGTGCGGATAAAAACGTGCAGTCCACGGGTTGCCTCCAGTCGGTAAATCACCTCTGAAACCAGCGCGAAGGGATAACCATAAGAAGACGGCAGAAAAATCGTCAGCGACACTTCCGATGCCGACTGCTGGTTAATCTGCCAGTCCCGCCAGGCCAGTAACCCATGAATGGCGGTATGTGAAACCGAGTCGTTAACGGCAAGCTGGTAATCCTTGCCGTTATAGTGATAGCTGCCGTCTACAACGCGGTTTGGCCAGGGGATTAACACTTTCCCCAAGTGTGCCAGCGGCATTTCTTCCGGTTTGTGGGGAATAACGATATGACGCCCACGGTGCGTCAATTCTGCTAGCCCAGCGCCAACCGTGACGATTTTCGCCTGGTAGTGTCCGGCCTGAAGATGAATGGTTTTTCCACCGCTATGCATGGCAGCCCACCTTGTTACTTATTTAGCGTTGATATCCAGCAGACCGGCGGCAACAGCCGGAGCAAGGCCCGGAGCCAGCGGCAGACGTGGGATCACCAGGCAGTGCAGCAGGTGATAAATATCCTGCTTGCCGTCCCAGACTTTGGTGGTCACCTTGTTATCGGTGTCCAGCTCCTGCCACCATGAACCGGTCTCGTAATCCATCAGGTAGGTGATGCAGTAATCCCACCATTTCTGGTACCAGGCTTCGTACTGGCTGTCGCCTGTGAGGGTGTACAGGGCGTAGGCGGTACCCATCGCTTCGACTATCGGCCAGCGCACTCTTTCGCGAACGATCGGTTTGCCGTCCCAATCCACCGAATAGACAAAACCGTCTGCGCCGTCCGGTGCCCAGGCGTCGCGGATAGTGGCGTGGAAAAGTCCTTTTGCATCTTCCAGCAGCCAGGCAGGAGGCGTTTCAAAGCGAGCTTCCAGCGCAGCATGCAGATGCAGCATCAGGCGGCCCCACTCGATCCAGTGACCCGGCGTGCCACCGTAGGCGCGGAAACGGTGAGCTGGGTTGTCCTTGTTGTAATCGCGGATTGGGTTCCACTGTGAATCGAAGTGTTCATTGACGCGGTACTCCCCGCTACGGGCCACGTCGTGAATAATCACCGAAGCGATACGCAGTGCGCGATCGAGCCATTTACGGTCATGAGTAACGTCATACACGATCAGGAAAGCCTCGACCGCGTGCATGTTAGCGTTGCCGCCGCGATAATCTTCTGTCTGGCTGAAGGCTTCGTCCCAGGACTCCAGGCACATTTGTTCGTCTTCGCTCCAGAAGTACTTCTCAATCACCTCGATGGCGTCATCCAGCAATTTTCTGGCCTGTGGATGACCGGTAGTGACCGCGCTTGCCGCGCCAAGTAAAACGAAGAAATGCTGATAACCCTGCTTGGAGGCATCCATCACGCCTTCGTCATTGACGCAGGCGTACCAACCGCCGTAGCGTGTGTCGCGTAGCGCGCCGTTCAGCGCCTTAATGCCGTGGTCTACGAGTTGATATGCACCTGGGCGACCCATGGAGGCGGCAACGGAATAGACGTGCAGCATGCGGGCGGTGATCCACAGATGTGTTCCCATATCCGCTCTGACCTGACCACTGTTTCCTAACCAACCAAACCCGGTGGGCACCGCCGCGTTCTTACCAAAGTTAAAGATGCGATCGGTTTCTTGTTCCAGCCAGCGGTTGTGGCTTAAGGTGTTAAACCATTTCATGCTTTGATCCTCTATTAGCGGCGGGCCATCATTTCGTCGACGATATCGCCCAGACGCTGCAACTTCGGTGCGGAAACATCACGCAGCATCAGTTCGGTATCCGGCAGACCCACGACGGATGACCAGACCGCACGCCCGGCCAGGAAGCCGGATGCGCCTGCGGTCATTGCTACGCTGACCGCGCGTGGGAACAGTTTTTCATCCACACCAGAGGAGAGAATGACCCACGGCATGTTGATGTTTTCATTCAGGCGCTGAGAGGCGCTAAGCAATTCCTGTTGGGTTCCTTTGCCGTACAGCGGCATTTCGACCTTGTAGAGATCGGCACCGCTGTCGCCCAGCTCTTTCGCGGCATCGATGATGGCCTGTTCACGGCAGAACTTATCGCCACGACGCGGTGGGCGAACAACCGGCTCGATGATGCTCAGCAGCCCATTGGAATGGCATAGCTCATTGAATTCTTTCACCATGTCCAGACGCTGTTGGGCATCTTCATCGCTACGCCACAGCACCAGCAATTTGAGAGCCTTGGCGCCATCTTGCTTCACAGCCTGCGGGTTGATTTTTTTATCAATCACTACGCTATCGACCGGAATTCCGTTACCCGGAATAAACTCATCAGCGGCCACAATCATGGCGCAGCTTTTGGCTACCGCGTTTTGCTCTACAACCTGGCGGTAGCAGAACTGCTGATCGACCAGAATGGCGGAGGCATAGGGGGACAGGATCTTTGCCGCATTGACTTTGAAATCGGTCAGCACGCTGTCATTGACCGGGGATTTTGCACCCGCAGCGGCAAACATTAAGCGCATGGCTTCGCGCTGATCGACCGCCAGCATGGCAAAACCGCCGGAAGCTCGGGTGATATCTTTCAGGGTGTACTTCGTCATTGTTCAGTCCTTACTTATCTGTGTGTTTATTTAGCCCGGCGGATGCGCGAACCTGTTCAAGAATGGCCGTCCAGTCTTCCCGGCCACGGCCAGCGGCGCGTGCCTGGTTATAGACTTCGCGGGAGGCGGCACCGAGCGGCATCGGCACATGTAGTTGGTTGGCAACGTCCAGCGCGATGCCAAGATCCTTGTGAGCTAAATCGATCATAAAAGCCGGGGAAAGATCGCCTTTCAGCACTTTGTTCGGCCAGGAGGTAGTGAAGTGGCCTTTCCCGGCGGGAGTGCCGCTCATGACTTGCAAGGCCACATCGAAGGAGAGGCCGAGCGCTTCGCACAACACGGCGGCTTCAGCAGACAAGGCGTTTAACGCGATGCTCATGTAGTTGTTGATGAGCTTGACGCGAATGCCCATGCCGGGACCGCCTGCGTTGATCAATTCATTACCCATCGCCATCAGAACCGGTGTGGCGCGTTCTACCTGCTGTGCCGTTCCACCTGCCAGCAGCAACAGCGTTCCTGCGATAGCGTGATCGGAGGTACGTCCAACCGGGCAATCCATCATGTCGAAGCCTTTGTCACGCATATCGGCGATCAGTTTGTCGGTTTGCAGTGGGTGAATAGTCGACATATCAATCACTAATGCCTGCGGGGAGAGGTTTTCGCAGATACCCTGCTCACCGAACAGTACGCTGCGCACCAGATCGCCGTTTGGCAGCATTGTGATGACAAATTCTGCCCCTTTTACTGCCTGAGCCGGGCTGCTGGCAGGTTGGGCTCCTTTTTCCACCAGGCGCTGAACGGCATCCGGGTTAACGTCAAAGACGCTGAGTTGATGACCCTGCTTCAGCAAGTTGCTCGCCATGGGTGAACCCATCTGACCTAATCCGATAAATGCTATAACTGCCATAACGTTCTCCTGAGACGTGGATGTCATTTTTTGTCATTTAAGGTCGTTTGTTTTTGTCTGTTTTTGATCGTATTTGTAATTTATGGTCAAAAAATTGACAGCCGTCACTTTTTAAACATTTTGTGAAATTAAAATGATCCCATCTTGAAACGCCTAAGGAATGACCATGATTCGTATTGCTTGTGTAGGTATTGCCGTGATGGATCGCATCTATTACGTGGAAGGTTTACCGACCGAAGGAGGTAAGTATGTGGCGAAGCGTTACACGGAAGTGGGCGGCGGGCCTGCTGCAACGGCCGCAGTGGCTGCAGCGAAGCTGGGCGCGCAGGTGGACTTTATTGGCCGTGTGGGCGATGACGACACCGGAAATAGCCTGCTGGCGGAGCTGGAATCCCTGGGGGTAAACACCCGCTACACCCGGCGCTATGCGGGGGCAAAGTCTTCGCAATCGGCAATTATGGTTGATGCGCAAGGAGAACGGATTATCGTTAACTATCCCAGCCCGGATTTACTGCCGGATGCTGCCTGGCTGAATGAGATCGATTTTTCCCAGTGGGATGTGGTGTTGGCGGATGTTCGCTGGCACGAAGGCGCCAGGCAGGCGTTCACGCTGGCGCGTCGGGCGGGAGTGATGACGGTACTGGATGGTGACGTCACGCCACAAGATATCAGTGAGCTGGTGGCGTTGAGCGATCATGCGGCGTTCTCTGAACCGGGTCTGGCGCGTTTAACCGGGATAAATGATTCTGAAGCTGGACTTAAAAAAGCAAAAACGCTCACAAATGGTCATGTCTATGTGACACGAGGGAGCGAAGGCTGTGACTGGATAAAAAATAATACGTTGCAGCATCAATCTGGATTTAAAGTCGATGTTGTGGATACTACGGGAGCTGGGGATGTTTTCCACGGTGCGCTCGCATTCAGCCTGGCGGGTGGCGATGCTCCAGAAGAGGCCGTCAGGTTTGCCAGTGGGGTTGCTGCGTTAAAATGCACTCGCCCGGGAGGAAGGGCCGGAATCCCTGACTGTGATCAAACCCGATCTTTTCTGTCACTTTTTGTATAAAATGCCAGGGCAATGGTTTTTCGAGGAAATTTCATGAGTCTTACCGAACTGACCGGTAACCCGCGGCACGATCAGCTGTTGATGCTGATTAGCGAGCGCGGTTATATGAATATCGACGAGCTGGCGAGCCTGCTGGACGTGTCCACGCAAACTGTGCGTCGTGATATTCGTAAACTCAGCGAGCAGGGATTAATTACGCGTCATCATGGTGGCGCGGGCAGAGCCTCCAGCGTGGTGAATACGGCGTTTGAGCAGCGTGAAGTTTCCTGGACGGAAGAGAAGAAGGCCATCGCGGAAGCGGTGGCTGACTACATTCCCGATGGATCAACGGTGTTTATTACCATTGGCACCACCGTTGAGCAGGTGGCCCGCGCGCTGTTAAACCATAATCATTTGCGCATTATTACCAACAGCCTACGCGTGGCGCACATTCTGTATAACAACCCACGTTTTGAAGTTATGGTACCAGGTGGAACGTTACGCCCACACAACAGCGGCATCATTGGCCCTTCTGCTTCAGCATTTGTGGCTGATTTTCGGGCCGACTATCTGGTTACCAGCGTTGGCGCGATCGAAAGTGATGGCGCGCTGCTGGAGTTTGATGTCAATGAAGCCAGCGTAGTGAAAACGATGATGTCCCATTCAAGACACATTCTGCTGGCAGCGGATCATACGAAATATACGGCTTCTGCCGCGGTAGAAATTGGTAACGTGTCTCAGGTGACTGCGCTGTTTACTGATGAATACCCAGGTCCGGCATTGCACAATTTACTCCAGTCACAGCAGGTTGAAATTGTGCAGGTGAGTCCTTCACAGGATGATGCTCTGGCCGTGTAATTCTTCCCAATGATGGCCCGATAACTTCGTAGCCATCACTCTCGCATAGTCAAACTTCTCCTTTCCCGCTACAGTTATTCATCCACGGCGAATAAGGAGAAGGGCATGCTCTATATCTTTGATTTGGGTAATGTGATTGTCGATATCGACTTCAACCGCGTGTTGGGCACATGGAGCGATCTAAGTCGTGTACCGTTGGCTTCGCTAAAGCAAAGTTTCACCATGGGGGAGGCTTTTCACCAGCACGAGCGAGGTGAAATAACGGATGAAGCCTTTGCCGAGGCGCTATGTCATGAGATGGCGCTGCCGCTAAGTTACGAGCAGTTCTCTCACGGCTGGCAGGCCGTTTTTGTCGCCTTGCGCCCTGAGGTCATCGACATCATGCAAAAGCTGCGTGAGCAGGGGCATCGGGTGGTCGTCTTGTCGAATACTAACCGCCTGCACACCACGTTTTGGCCGGATGAATATCCCGAGATCCGTCAGGCTGCTGACCATATTTACCTTTCCCAGGACCTGGGCATGCGTAAACCGGAAGCGCGGATTTACCAGCACGTCCTGCAGTCTGAAGGTTTTTCTGCGCACGATGCGGTCTTTTTTGACGATAACGCCGATAATATTGAAGGGGCTAACCGGTTAGGGATCACCAGTATCCAGGTCGTCGATAAAAAGACCATTCCTGACTATTTCGCGACGTTGTTATGCTAAAAAATGTTCAGCAGCAAGCCAGGCATCATACGCGTCCTGTACGAGACTGGCTGAAGCTATTATGGCAGCGGATTGATGAGGACAACATGACGACGCTGGCAGGGAATCTTGCCTACGTTTCATTGCTCTCATTAGTGCCGCTTATTGCCGTCGTATTTGCGCTTTTCGCCGCATTTCCGATGTTTTCCGACGTCAGTGTCCAGTTACGTCATTTTATTTTCGCAAACTTTATCCCGGCGACGGGAGACGTCATTCAACGTTATATCGAACAGTTTGTCGCCAACTCGAACAAAATGACGGCAGTCGGGGCATGCGGGCTGATTGTCACAGCGTTATTGTTGATGTACGCCATTGATAATGCGTTGAATACTATCTGGCGCAGTAAGCGTACTCGCCCTAAAGTTTACTCTTTCGCCGTTTACTGGATGATTTTAACGCTGGGGCCGCTGTTGGCGGGGGCCAGTCTGGCGATCAGCTCTTATCTGTTGTCATTGCGCTGGGCCAGCGATCTCAACACGGTGATTGATAACGTCCTGCGTATTTTCCCGCTGGTGCTTTCCTGGCTCTCGTTCTGGCTGCTTTACAGCATCGTACCGACTACGCGTGTACCCAACCGTGATGCGGTTATTGGTGCCTTTGTGGCTGCTGTGTTGTTCGAAGCCGGAAAGAAAGGATTTGCGCTCTATATCACGATGTTCCCGTCTTATCAGCTCATTTACGGTGTTCTGGCGGTGATCCCCATTTTATTTGTCTGGGTATACTGGACCTGGTGTATCGTCTTGCTAGGCGCGGAAATAACTGTCACTCTCGGGGAATACCGCAAACTTAAACAAGCCGCAGAAAAAGAAGAAGCAGAGCAACCATGATTGCATTAATTCAGCGCGTAACCCGTGCCAGCGTCACCGTGGAGGGCGAGGTGACGGGTGAAATTGGCCCAGGACTTTTGGTCCTGTTAGGTGTCGAAAGGGATGATGACGAACAGAAAGCGAATCGCCTGTGCGAGCGTGTACTCGGTTATCGAATCTTTAGCGATGCCGAAGGTAAAATGAACCTCAACGTGCAGCAGTCAGGCGGCAGCGTGCTGGTGGTTTCACAGTTTACGCTGGCGGCAGATACCGAGCGTGGCATGCGCCCGGGGTTTTCGAAAGGCGCAGCGCCCGAGCATGCAGAAGCACTGTATGAATACTTTGTTGAGCGTTGCCGCCAACAGGAAATGAATACGCAAACCGGTCGATTCGCTGCGGATATGCAGGTTTCACTGGTTAATGATGGCCCGGTGACGTTCTGGTTACAAGTATGAACCAGCTACCGGTATGGCCGCGGACAACAAGAGAGAATACGACTATGTATCACCTTCGAGTACCGCAAACAGAAGAAGAATTGGAGCGCTACTACCAGTTTCGCTGGGAGATGCTGCGTAAACCATTGCACCAGCCAAAAGGCTCCGAACGGGATGCCTGGGACGCGATGGCGCATCACCAGATGGTGGTGGACGAAGAGGGGAATCTGGTTGCGGTAGGGCGTCTGTATATCAATGCGGATAATGAAGCTTCCATACGCTTTATGGCCGTAGACCCTTCCGTGCAAGAGAAAGGGTTGGGCACGCTGATGGCGATGACTCTGGAGTCTGTGGCGCGTCAGGAAGGGGTCAAACGCGTAACCTGTAGTGCCCGTGAAGATGCGGTCGAATTTTTCGCCAAGCTCGGTTTTGTGAGCCAGGGGGAAATCACCACGCCGCAAACCACGCCGGTGCGCCACTTTTTGATGATTAAGCCCATTGCGACGCTGGACGATATTCTCCATCGCGGGGACTGGTGCGGACAGCTACAACAAGCCTGGTACGAACATATTCCATTGAGTGAGAAAATGGGCGTACGCATTCAGCAGTACACTGGGCAGAAATTTATCACCACGATGCCCGAGACAGGCAATCAGAATCCGCACCATACCCTGTTTGCCGGTAGCCTGTTTTCACTGGCTACGCTAACGGGCTGGGGACTTATCTGGCTGATGCTGCGCGAGCGTCATCTGGGTGGGACAATAATCCTGGCCGACGCGCATATCCGATACAGCAGGCCGATCACCGGGAAACCAACTGCTATTGCCGATCTGGGGTCGTTGAGCGGTGACCTCGACCGCCTGGCAAGAGGTCGCAAGGCGCGAGTTCAGATGCAGGTCGGGGTGTTTGGCGATGACACACCGGGCGTCGTGTTTGAAGGTACTTACATTGTGCTACCTGCGAAACCGTTTGGCGCATATGAAGAAGGCGGTAACGAGGAAGAGTAGGTCCTCTGGATAAAATGTAATGTTGGGTTCATTTGCTGATGTAAAATGCGGATTATGAAAATGCCATAATCCGCATTTTGATAAAAATCGCATGCTGTCGATGATTGTATTGACGGGTACCTTCCTTAATTTCAGAACTCATGAACATCCTTATTGGCCAAGCCGCCAGGCCACATCTCGCATCACATTTCGTGCCGCCGGGCTCACCCCTGCCAACTGGAAAAAACCGTGGATAACGCCGAGATAGCGTTGGCAAGAGCACTCCACGCCTTGCTCCAGGAACCGTTGATACAGGGCTTCACCCTCATCTCGCAGTGGGTCGAATTCGGCAGTAATGATGTGCGTGGGCGGTAAACCGTTGAAGTCTTTGCGCCAGAGTGGGCTGACTTCGGGATGTAATGGATCGGTTTTCGGCATATACATTTCGTAGCCCGAAAGCAGTGTATCGCGGGTGATAATGTAATCCCGTCCATTATGGTCATAGCTCGCAAAGCTGGCAGTTGCGTCCAGCATCGGGTAGATCAGCATAAGCTGTGCAGGTTGCCATTGCCTGGCAGCTTTCAGGCGTAGTGCGGTGACCAGCGCCAGGTGTCCACCTGCGCTGTCGCCAGCAAGCGTAATGTTGTCCCGGTCTACTCCCAGTTTCTGGGCATACTTCCAGATGATATTGGCCCCGGTTTCAGCATCGTTATGTGCTGCCGGGAAGGTATGCTCTGGTGCGAGGCGATACTGCACCGCAATGACCCGACAGCCGCTGTACCAGGCGAGTTGCCTTAGCTGGTTATCATGTGTGGCAAATCCACCGCTGACAAAGCAACCGCCGTGATAATAGATAACGCAGGGGAGATTTCCCGTGCTGCCCCGCGGCGAAATAACGCGAAATGCCATGGCGTCGAGTTCAATATCTTCAACCTGTACGCGGGTTTCAGTTTCTCCGGCCAGCGCCGTACTGGCAATATAGGCCGCTCTCCGGTCATCAATATTCTGCTCACGGGAAGAAGGGCGTCCCGCCGCGATAAATGCCTCAACTAACTGCGCAATCCCGCTTTCCAGTGCCATTTTTAAATACTCTTATCTGTATGGATATACAGGTTTATAACCTGGATTACTAAGAATGAAAATGGGAAAAATAGGGATGGGTATGATTTTGGAAAGCGGCTCGCAAAAGTAAAAATCGTTCGCGTGGAGGCTATTTTCTTGCTTTTTTCAGGTGTATGTTGTGTGGAAATTAATCGCTGATGATATACTGGAGGTATATATGAGTATGATGGCTGGGATGGATATGGGCAGAATTTTACTCGATTTATCAGATGAAGTGATTAAACGTCTTGATGATCTCAAGGTGCAGCGCAACCTGCCGCGAGCAGAACTTTTACGGGAGGCCGTTGAACAGTATCTTGAGAGGCAGGATCAGGCTGAAACCACAATTTCACGTGCTCTTGGGCTGTGGCAAGGCTGTGAGGAAGATGGTGTTGAATACCAGCGTAAACTCCGTGAGGAATGGTAATGGTCAAAGGATCCGCGCTTTTTGATACCAACATCCTCATCGATCTGTTTAGTGGGAGAAATGAAGCAAAACTAGCGATAGAAACATGGCCGCCGCAGAATGCAATCAGCCTCATTACATGGATGGAGGTGATGGTGGGTGCAAAAAAATACCATCAGGAAGCCCGTACTCGTGTTGCGCTAGGTGCTTTTAACGTGATCGGCGTTTCACAGGATATTGCTGAACGAAGCGTGAGTATCAGACAGGAATTTGGGATGAAATTGCCGGATGCCATTATTTTGGCAACAGCACAGATTCATCGTCTTACGCTGGTTACGCGAAATACTAAGGATTTTGCAGGCCTATCCGGTGTGGTCACACCGTATACATTATAACCCGGGCGACTTACGCCGCCCGGTAGTGCGAAGAACTTACTCCCCTTCACCCGGGAACAGGAACGGGTTGATGGAGCTGCGGGCAAAGCCCTCTTGCTCCATGTGCGCGTCCAGCATCAGTGAGGCGAGATCGTCGGCCACGGCTTCGACTTTCGGGTCTTTTTCCTGATAGAGAATCTTCAGGTAAGTCCCGCAGTCGCCGCAGCTTTCAGCTTTGATTGCCGCCTGTTCGTTATCCAGTGACCAGTAGTTCAAATCACGGCTCTGCTCGCAGTTGCTGCACTTCACGCGCACCACGTGCCACTCGGTTTCGCACAGGTTGCAGTGCAGATAACGCAGACCCTGGGTGGTACCGATTTGCACCATGCTGGAGACCGGCATTGAACCACACACCGGGCAGTACTGACGCTGTTCACCGTATTCCGCACGGGCTTTGCCGGGGATCAGGCTTGCCATCTGCGCCCAGTAGAGCGACAGGGCAGCCCAAATGAACGGTGCTTTGTCGCTGCTGACGGAGGCAAAATCAGAGGCAAACAGCGCGCTGGCCATTAGCTCCAGTTCTTGCTCTGAGGCTTTTTCCAGATTCTCGATCACCGCTAACGCGGGACCGCTCATCTCTGGCTTCAGCTCAGCAATCAACGACTGCAGCAGCTTTTGCCAGTGCTTGTCGCGTGGCAGGACGTGGATATCCAGCGGCGGTTTACCCTGATCGTTCGCTTCTTTGATGCGCGCGGTCAGATCCATCTGCAGCGGATGGTCGTACAGCACCACTTCCTGCGCGTGGGCGATCAGCGCGGCAAAGCGCAGGTAGTCGCCCAGCGGGTTGCTCTCGGCCAGCTCGCGCAGGCGCTCAGCGCGGCGGTTATACAAATTTTTGAGTCTGGGGAATAATAACGGCGGAATCATATCCGCCGTGCGTTTCTCGCTCTTCTCCAGCTCATCTTGCGGGATTATGCGAATACTCATTCAGATGACTTTTCCTGTTTCTGGCGGACTTCACGGTACCAGCGCGGGTGATGTTTCTTCGCCCATGAGCTGGTAACCCATCCTTCCACCATCGCGGTAATGGTGCCTTTCACCCAAAGGGCGGCGTAAATGTGCACCATGATAACCACAATTAGCGCTACTGCGGCAAATGAATGCAGCATTAACGCGAATCGGATCACCGGGATTGAGAAAGCAGGTGCAAAATACGGACGCCAGATGACCACTCCGCTCACCAGCAACAGGACCAGGAAGATAATCGCCGCCCAGAATACGCATTTCTGGCCGAAGTTATAACGTCCCGTGTCACCTACTTCCTCGTTGACGACAATCTTACGAATATTCTTCGCCCAAAAGATATCATCCCGATTGATTAGATTGTGGTGCCAGTAACGGAAAAACATGATGATAAACGAGGCAAACATGATCACGCCGACAAACGGGTGCACAATTCGCGCCAGTTGCGGAGTGCCCATGATGTGCATCAGCCAGTTAAAAGACGGGAAGAGAAAGCCCATCCCGCTCACTGCCGCCAGAATGAAGCAGAAGGCGGTGATCCAGTGGTTGATGCGTTCCGGCGCCGTGTAGCGCACGATGGTGTCACGTCGTTTCATTTGCGCACCTCGTCTTTTTCTTCATGCAGGTTGTCTTCTTCCTCTTCCGCCCGGTTCGGGCCTACACCGACGTAGTGGAAGATACTGGCCGCAAATGTCGCTGCAAAGCCGACGGCTGCGAGAGGTTTCCAGATGCCTTTCCAGAATTTCACGGTGGCGCTGATTTCCGGGTTCTCCGGCAGGCCGTGATACAGATTCGGCTTGTCAGCATGGTGCAATACGTACATGACGTGCGTACCGCCAACGCCTGCCGGATCGTACAGACCCGCGTTTTCGTAACCACGCGTTTTCAGCTCCGCCACACGCTCGCCTGCCAGCGTTTTCATCGACTCTTTAGTACCGAAATGAATCGCGCCGGTTGGGCAGGTTTTCACGCAGGCCGGTTCTTGCCCGACCACGACACGGTCAACGCACAGCGTACATTTGTAGACGCGGTTGTCTTCCGGGTTGAGGCGCGGCACGTCGAACGGACAGCCTGCGATACAGTAGCCACAGCCGATACACTGCTCGGACTGGAAGTCGACGATACCGTTGGCATACTGAATGATTGCACCTTCAGCCGGACACGCCTTCAGGCAGCCCGGATCGGCACAGTGCATACAGCCATCCTTGCGGATAAGCCACTCCAGTTTGTCGTTCTGTTCCACTTCCGAGAAGCGCATTACCGTCCAGGATTTAGCAGTCAAATCAGCTGGGTTGTCGTACACCCCAACGTTGTTGCCCACTTCATCACGGATGTCGTTCCATTCAGAACACGCCACCTGACACGCTTTACAGCCGATACAGGTGGTGACGTCGATAAGCTTCGCCACCTCTTCCTGATGGTCCCGCGCCTGAGGCGCGGGGGTGAAACCGTTAGTGGCGGAACGACGAATGATGTCTTGCGATTGATAAGCCATAGGTCGTCTCCGTTACACCTTTTCCACGTTCACGAGGAAGGACTTAAATTCCGGCGTCTGCGTGTTCGCATCACCGACGAATGGCGTTAACGTGTTAGCGATAAAGCCTTTTTTCGCCACACCTTCGTAGCCCCAGTGAATCGGAATACCGATGGTGTCGATATCCTGACCGTTGGCCTTCAGCGTGCGAATACGTTTAGTCACTACTGCTTTGGCTTTAATGTAGCCGCGGTTAGAGGAGACTTTGACGGTATCGCCATGAGAGATACCGAGCTTATTCGCCAGCTTCTCGCCAATTTCCACAAACTGTTCCGGCTGTGCGATGGCATTGAGCAGCGCATGCTTGGTCCAGTAGTGGAAGTGCTCGGTCAGACGATAGGTCGTACCGACGTACGGGAATTTATCTGCTTTACCCAGTGCTTCCGCGTCACCTTTAAAGATGCGCGCGGCAGGGTTAGAGATAACGTTCGGGTGCAGCGGGTTAGTTCCCAGCGGCGTTTCAAACGGCTCGTAGTGTTCCGGGAACGGACCTTCCGCCATCTTATCGATAGCAAACAGGCGTCCCATCCCTTCCGGCTGCATGATGAACGGCCCAACGTTGCTGCCAGGTGCGGCGGTGCTGTAGTCCGGAATATCCATCCCGCTCCATTTCGCTCCATCCCATTTCAGGATCTGACGTTTTGGATCCCACGGATTCCCCTGCGGGTCAGCAGAAGCGCGGTTATACAGAATGCGTCGGTTGAGCGGCCACGCCCATGCCCAGCCTAGCGTGTTGCCAAGGCCTGATGGGTCGGCGTTATCGCGACGTGCCATCTGGTTGCCTTCCGGCGTCCAGCTACCGGCAAAAATCCAGCAGCCGCTGGAAGTGGTGCCGTCGTCTCGCAGTTGGGCGAACGAGCTAAGCTGTTGGCCTTTCTTGACGATGACTGCACCTGTTGCCGGGTCGGTAATGTCGGCCAGCGCTTTACCGTTGCTCTCCATCGCCACTTCTTCCGAAGCCGGTTCGTGTGGTGTGGAGTAGTTCCAGGTCATGCTCAGCACCTGTTCCGGGTTCGCGCCACCCTGCTCGGCATACATCTTGCGCATGCGCAGGAAGATACCGGCGAGGATTTCACCATCGGTAACGGCAATCCCCGGGGCGTCCGCGCCTTTCCAGTGCCACTGCAACCAGCGACCGGAGTTGACGATAGAACCGTTCTCTTCGGCGAAGCAGGTGGACGGCAGACGGAATACTTCGGTCTGGATTTTCGACGGGTCAACATCGTTCGACTCACCGTGGTTCTGCCAGAAGGTAGACGTTTCGGTGTTGAGTGGGTCAATGGTGACCAGGAATTTCAGTTTGGACAGTGAAGCCACGACTTTGTTTTTATTCGGGAATGACGCGACCGGGTTAAAGCCCTGGCAGATATAGCCATTCACTTTGCCCTGGTTCATCATCTCGAAGTACTGCAGCACGTCGTACCCTTTATCCCACTTCGGCAGCAAGTCGAAGCCCCAGCTGTTTTCCGCTGTCGCTTTATCGCCAAAGAAGGCTTTCATCATCGAAACGAAGAATTTCGGGTAGTTACCCCAGTAGTTCACCTGACCTTCCAGCAACGGTTTTGGCGTGTTGGCGGCAAGGTAGGTTTGCAGGTCAGTCTGTTTTTCGCTCGGCAGCGTCATATAGCCAGGCAGGCTTTGTGACAGCAGGCCTAAGTCGGTCAGACCCTGAATGTTGGAGTGACCGCGCAGGGCGTTAACACCGCCGCCGGCCATCCCCATGTTGCCAAGCAGCAACTGGATCATCGCCATGGTACGGATGTTCTGCGCACCTACGGAGTGTTGTGTCCAGCCAAGGGCGTACAGGAACGACGCGGTTTTATCTTTGGCACTGGTTTCTGCGATGTACTCACAGACCTTCAGGAAGTCAGCCTTTGGCGTACCGCAGATATTTTCTACAACGTCCGGCGTATAGCGGGAGACGTGCTGTTTCAGCAGGTTCCACACGCAGCGCGGGTGTTGCAGGGTGACATCGCGTTTGGCGAAGCCTTTTTCATCCAGCTCGTAGTTCCAGCTGGTTTTGTCATACTTGCGTTTGTCCGCGTCGTAGCCAGTGAACAGGCCATCTTCGAAACCGTAATCCTCACGCACGATCAGGCTGGCGTTGGTATAGGCCTCAGTGTATTCGCGGTTGAATTTTTCGTTGTTCAGCAGGTACAGCAAGACGCCTGACAGGAAAGCAATGTCAGTACCGGAACGAATCGGCGCATAGAAATCAGCCACCGCTGCGGTTCGCGTAAAGCGCGGATCGATCACAATCAGCTTCGCGCCGTTGTGAATTTTAGCTTCCATCGCCCAGCGGAATCCGACCGGGTGAGCTTCAGCGGCGTTACCGCCCATCACCACAACGAGGTTGGCGTTTTTAATGTCGACCCAGTGGTTGGTCATCGCACCGCGACCAAATGTTGGAGCAAGACTTGCTACCGTTGGTCCGTGTCAGACGCGTGCCTGGTTATCGACCGCGAGCATACCGAGCGCGCGGGAGAATTTTTGCGTTAAATAGCCGGTTTCGTTACTGGAAGCGGAAGCACACAGCATCCCGGTGGAAAGCCAGCGGTTAACGGTTACGCCTTCGGCGTTTTGTGCAACGTAGTTTGCGTCGCGATCTTCTTTCATCAGTTTAGCGATGCGGTCAAATGCCTCATCCCAGCTAATCTGTTGCCACTTATCAGAGCCTGGTGCGCGGTATTCCGGGAATTTCAGGCGACTTTCGGAGTGGATGAAGTCCACAAGTCCTGCCCCTTTCGGGCACAGCGCGCCACGGTTCACCGGGTGATCCGGGTCCCCTTCGATATGGAAGATGGATGCTTTGGCGTTTTTTGCTCCGTCACCGAGACTGTACATTAACAGTCCACAGCCAACGGAACAGTAAGTGCAGGTGTTACGGGTTTCGCGGGTACGCAGCAGTTTATATTGCCGTGTTTCCGCGAGCGCTACGCCGGGTGCAAAACCCAGTGCCGCTGCCGTGGTGCCTGCCATACCGCCAGCGCAGATCTTAAAGAACTGCCTTCTGCTGACCTGCATGGTTTGCTCCTTTTTCGACATTGTCACGTTCCCTTCACTTTTCCGTTACTCGAGCGTGAGGGAAGTGGTTGTTATTTTTCTTTGCGGACGGGACCGCAAAGGTCCAGAATTGGGTGAATTTCCCTCCGTCCAGGAGGGGTTTGTAAAGAATACCACAATGTTGGTATGCGTGTTCCAATATGGTTAAAAGAAAGTGAATAAGATTATTCGAGAAAACATCAAAAATGTGACGACTTTGACAGGATCGCGCCAGTTGACCCTCTGGAAACGCGAGGATTTGCAACATCCTCAGCCGGATGTCGTCGCTGAGGAAGTACCGGTTGCGCTGGTTTACAACGGGATTTCGCACGTGGTGATGATGGCGTCACCGAAAGATCTTGAGCACTTTGCGATGGGCTTTTCACTTTCTGAAGGCATTATTGAGCGCCCGCAGGATATCTACGCAATGGAAGTGGTTCCTTCCTGTAACGGATTAGAAGTGCAGGTTGAGCTGTCCAGTCGCCGATTTATGGGGCTGAAGGAACGTCGTCGCGCGCTGGCCGGTCGCACCGGTTGCGGCGTTTGTGGCGTGGAGCAGCTCAATGACATTGGCAAGCCAGTCCAGCCGCTGCCGTTTACCCAGACATTCGATCTGGCGAATCTCGATCACGCTTTACGCCATCTCAATAATTTTCAACCCGTGGGGCAACTGACAGGCTGCACACACGCGGCTGCCTGGGTACAGCCGTCAGGTCATCTGGCGGGCGGGCATGAAGATGTTGGGCGTCATGTTGCGCTGGATAAACTGCTGGGGCGACGCGCAATCGAAGGGGAAACCTGGCAACAGGGCGCGGTATTAGTCTCCAGCCGCGCCAGCTACGAGATGGTGCAGAAGTCGGCGATGTGCGGCGTGGAGATTCTGTTTGCTGTGTCTGCCGCGACAACGCTGGCGGTAGAAGTTGCCGAGCGCTGTAACCTGACGCTGGTGGGTTTTTGCAAACCGGGCAGGGCGACGATTTATACACACCCCGAGCGTCTGATAGCTGAATAACAAGCATTCAATTATTTTGAATTAGACTGGCAAATCCTTCCGCTTTTAGTTGTGCGATGTGAGGGCTATTATTTATCACATCAAGGCACGGTGCCTTACTCAAACAACTAAGTTAAAGGGTTTATATCATGAAAAGCATCAAAACTTTTGTCGCAGTTATCGCTCTGGCTACTTCTTTCGGTTCTTTCGCTGCTCAGACAGTTACCGCAACCGGTTCTACGCTGGAAAGTGCTGAAGCAAAAATTGCCGCCCAGGCTGAACGTGCAGGCGCCAGCGATTATAAAATCACTCAGGCTTACACCGGCAACCGCGTGCACATGACTGCTGAACTGCTGAAATAAGATACCTCAGTACTGTCGAAAGAGCGCCCTTGAGGCGCTTTTTTAGTTTATGCCCGCTATTCTCAGCAATGCGGTCACCACCGCGGCGGCAACGATCACCACGATTAGCGGCAGCTTGCGCCAGGCGAGAAATACCGCGAAGCCAACCCCAAGAACCCGCGCCATACCGGCAAAGTGTTCGCCTTCGTAAAAGGTGGTCGCCAGCGCAACGGAGAACAGTAATACCGTTGCGGCGTCGGAAAGCAGCGCCTGCGAGCGTTCCGAGAACGCTAAACGACTCCCAAGCTTCGCTCCGCCTAAACGCATTAAATAGGTTCCCAGAGATAAGATGGCGATACCGACGATAAACAGCGTCATGTTGCCCATTATTTTTTCCTCGTCAGTAAGCCAAACAGTGAGAGCAAAACCGGTAAACCGACCGGCGCAAAGGGGATGGCGGCAAGCGACAACCCGGCACCGCTACAGGCGCGAATCAGTGTGGTGCGGTTTTTAAAGGCCGGGACCACTAAGGCCAATAAAATTGCAGGGAAGACGGCATCCAGACCGATGGTTTCCGGGGCGGGGAGCAGTTTGCCGACGCCCGCGCCGATCAGTGTGCCAACAGGCCAGAAAATAGCGACGCCCAGACCGCACAGCCAATAGGCTGCTTTACGTTGTTCGGGTGTTTTTTGCGACAGGCCGAATACTACGCTTTCGTCGTTCATGATATGACAGCCGAGGAAACTCGCAGCCCGGGAGCCCACAAGATCGCGCACCGTGACGCCAAACGGGATGTGTCGGGCGTTGACCAGTAAACCGGCAGCCGCAGCCGCCAGTGGGTTACCGCCGCTGGCGACGATGCCGATAAACATAAACTCGGATGCACCCGCCAGCACGGTAATTGAGAGCACAAACGGTACCCACAGCGGGAAGCCGTAGGCCATTGCCAGCGAGCCGTATGACATGCCGACTACGCCGACGGCCAGACAGACTAAAAATATTGCTTTTATTGTGTCGCCTTTGAGACTGGAAAAATAATGTTTCATACCATTTTAGCCATATCGAACGAATTTCCATTATAATGAACGCGACCAGTTAATATTACAAGTCGAACGATTCGTTCGATATAAAGAACATGGAGTCGTGAATGACCCAGCCCATCAGTATGATCGCGAAAAGCCTGGTGCGTGAACGTCAGCGCACCGGTTTGTCATTGGCAGAGATTGCCCGTCGCGCAGGGATTGCAAAATCGACACTCTCGCAATTGGAAGCGGGCAATGGCAATCCTAGCCTGGAAACGCTCTGGTCGCTGTGTGTGGCGTTGGATATTCCCTTTGCGCGCCTGCTGGAGCCGCAGGAACAAAAAACGCAGGTGATTCGCCGCGGCGAAGGAACAAAAGTCGTGGCTGAGCAGGCCCACTATCAGGCCATTTTACTGGCCGCCTGCCCACCGGGGGCACGGCGGGATATCTATCTGCTGCTGACGCAGCCGGGCGCGGATCGGATTTCACAGCCGCATCCGCCGGGATCGGTTGAACACATCATCGTGACGCAGGGTAAGGCGATAGTGGGATTGACGGAAGCACCGGAGGAGTTAGGCGAGGGCGACTATATTTGTTACCCCGCTGACCAGGCGCATATCTTTAAAGCGCTGGAGCCTGACACCCAGGCGATTCTGGTTTCTGAGCAGAACTAACTGTTATGTTGCGTTGTGCCGGATGCGGCGCGTTAGCGCCTTATCCGGCCTACAAGACTACTGCAAATAAAACACTTCTTTTAGCTCTGCGCTGACCGGACTGTTGTCTGGGTTGGCCAGCATTACGTCGCGCATATGCTTCCACCAACGTTGGCAAACGTCGGTGCTGGCAATGGCATTCCAGCGTTCTTCGGACTCAATCTCAACGGTGGCGAACAGCAGATTGCGCGCCTGATCGAGATAAATCGCGTAGTGATGGGCGCCGTGTTCTTTCAGCACTGTTTCCAGTTCTGGCCAGATGGGGTTATGACGACGCTGGTACTCAACGTGCGCGTCGGCATTCACCTGCATTATAAAGGCCTTGCGAATCATAACGCCTCCAGATACAGCTCGCGGACCTCGTCGCGGCTGGCGGTGCGCGGGTTGCACGGCGCACACGGATCGGCCAACGCTTTATCCAGCCAGCCCTCAATATCCTCTTTCGTCACGCCAAGTGAACTAAAGCCCGCAGGAATACCGACACGCTTGCTGAGTGCACGAATCGCGTTGATGGCCTCCATACTTGCCGCTTCATCGCTCATGTCACGGGTATCGACGCCCATCGCCTGCGCCACGCGGGCAAAGCGCGCCACGGCGTTTGGACGGTTAAAGTTTTCGATTACCGGCAGCAGGATGGCGTTGCAGACGCCGTGTGGCAGATTATGGGTTGCGCCCGGCTGGTGCGCCAGCGCATGCACCAGACCGAGACCAGCGCTGTTAAAGGCCATCCCCGCCAGATACTGACCAAACGCCATTTGCTCACGAGCGTCGAGATTATGACCGTCGTCGACCGCTTTTGGTAGCCACAGGTTGATCAGGCGAATCGCTTCCAGCGCGTTAGCGTCGGTGAGCGGATGCGCACCAACGGAAACATAGGCTTCCACCGCGTGGGTTAAGGCGTCCATACCGGTTGCGGCGGTGACGGATGCCGGGATGTCCAGCATGACGCTGGCGTCATCCACGGCGATATCCGGGATGATATTCGGGTCGATGATCACCTCTTTGACCTTACGAGCAGAGTCGATAATGACCGCGTTGCTGGTCATCTCTGCTGCCGTACCGGCGGTGGTATTGATGGCGACCAGCGGTACACCCGCATTTTTCACTTTGCCTACGCCGGAGTAAGCAGTAGAAGGGCCGGGGTTGGCGGTCAGGATCTTCACCGCTTTAGCGGTATCGATCGGGCTACCGCCACCGAAGGCAATAATGTAGTCACATTTGGCGTCCTGATACGCCGCGAAACCTTTCTGCACCAGCTCTTCCGTCGGGTTTGGAAACACCTCATCAAACAGGTGGTAAGACATCTGATGTTCATCCAGCGCAGCAAACAGGCTATCCAGCAGGCCCAGCTTTACCAGTTGACCATCGGTGACGATCAGCGCTTTGCCCCATTGTTTATTCGCCACGAGGTTCGCCATATCGGCAATCGCGCCGGCGCCATGCAGGCTAATTTTTGGCAGTGCCAACATAAAGCTCATCATTATTCTCCTTACAATGCCAGTGCGCTGGCCAGCGGCGTCACGCCGAAGCGTTTGCCAAGTGCGATCAGCTCTTCACGCGTAATGGTCTGCTTCATACCGCCCATCGAATAGATTTTGACTAAAACTTCTGCAGATTTCTCTGCGGTATCGATCAAACCGAACGCTTCGTCGAGGGTGGGTCCACTGCCGAACACGCCGTGGAATGGCCACAGTACCAGCGAGTGTTTCTGCATTTCCTCGGCGGTCGCCTGACCAATTTCATCTGTACCTGGCACCATCCACGGCAGAATGCCAACGCCATCCGGGAACACCACCAGGCACTCGGTGCTGCCTTCCCACAGCTTGCGGGTAATCAGCGCGGTGTTGTTTTCCAGCACGTAGGTCAGAGCGATCAGGTTGGTGGCATGGCAGTGCATGATCACGCGGTCTTTACCGTTCGTCGCTTTAATGCGTTCGCAGTGAGAGAGGAAGTGAGCCGGCAGTTCAGAGGTCGGTACAGCCTCGTGATTCAGGCCCCAGAGGATGTGGTAGCCCGCACCGTCGCTGTCGATTTTCACCACGCCCAAATTGGCTGCTGGATCGAGCTGGACGTTGCGGAAAAATTTCCCCGAACCGGTGACGATAAACGGCGTATTCGCCAGCAGCGGCATCGGCTGACTCAGCGCGATATAGCGTGGTTTTTCGTGGAAATCGGCGCTAAATGGCGCGATATCTGCTTCATCAAGACGCAGCGTCAGGTTACCGCCGTTACGCTCGTCCCAGCCTTTCAGCCACGCATCAGAAGTGGCTTTGATCATCCCCTGGACGAACCAGGAAGTAGTAATGTTTTGCATATTCGGTGTTCCTGTTTATTGCCCGAACGTTATCGGGTCTTACGTAGGCCGGATAAGCGAAGCACTATCCGGCAATCGTGTTTCATTCATTGCCGGATGGCGACGCGGGGCGTCTTATCCGGCCTACAAGCCTGGTGTCACGGTTAGCTACGTTTGCTCAAAATCTCTTTTTCATAAGTGCGCACGCTGTCCAGCCACTGGCTGCCCGCTGGCGTGTCGTGACGCTGGCAATACATCTCCCAGACGGCCTGCCACGGCAGCGATTTTTGCTCTTCCAGCAGGGCCAGGCGTGCGGTGTAGTCGCCGCTGGCTTCGAGCTGGCGCAGTTGCTCGGTCGGTTCTAACAGCGCGCGCAGCAGGGCTTTTTTCATATTGCGGGTACCGATCACCCACGCGGCGATGCGGTTAATGGAGGCGTCGAAGAAGTCGAGGCCGATGTGTACGCGGTTAAACAGGTTGTGGCGCACGATCTCGCTGGCAATCGCCTGCGTTTCATCATCCAGCAGCACCACGTGATCACTGTCCCAACGCACTGGACGGCTGACATGCAGCAGCAGGCGCGGCACGTACAGCATGGCGGCGGAGATTTTGTCGGAAATCACTTCGGTCGGATGGAAGTGACCCGCATCCAGACACAGCGCCGTCTGGCGACTGGTGGCGTAACCCATGTAGAACTCGTTAGAGCCCACGGTGTAGCTTTCCGCACCGATGCCAAACAGCTTGCTTTCGACGGCATCGATATGGTGCGCCGGGTCTAGTTTCTCGCTGATCACTTCGTCCAGCGCATCCAGCAGACGCTGGCGCGGCGCTAAACGATCAACGGTGATATCTTTCATGCCATCCGGGATCCAGATGTTCATCACTGATGGCGTACCCAACTGCTCGCCAAAATACGCCGAGACGCGACGGCTGGCTTTGCAGTGATCGATCCAGAACTGGCGAATGATGTCATCGGCGTGGGCCAGCGTGAAACCGTCGGCGCTCAGCGGGTGTGAGAAGCAGGATGGGTTGAAATCCAGTCCTAACTGGTTCGCTTTCGCCCACTCCACCCAGTTTTTAAAGTGCTCAGGTTTGATTTGGTCGCGGGCAACCGGCGTATCAGATTCCAGATAGATCGCGTGCAAATTCAGACGTTTTGGACCCGGAATCAGGCTCAGCGCCTGCTCCAGATCGGCCCGCAGTTCGGTGGCGTTACGCGCTTTACCCGGATAGTTACCGGTAGCCTGAATACCGCCAGTGAGCGAACCTTCCGGATTTTCGAAACCGGCGACATCATCGCCCTGCCAGCAGTGCATGGAGACCGGCAGACGATCGAGCTGGCGTAAGGCCGCCTCGACATCAATGCCTACCGCGGCGAAACGCAGTTTTGCCAGTTCCCAGGCTTGTTCAAGTTGAGTGGTCATGCGCAAAGCTCCTTTGTCTGTCGTAGTGATTGAAACTGCGCCTGGTAGCGGGCAATTTCACTTTCAGGATTGGGAATGAAGGTGGTCAATTCGTAGTTGGCGCGCACCACCTGACGGAAATCATCAACGTTGTTCAGCTCGTCCAGCGTCATCAGCTGGATGCCAATATTGCCGAGCGTGGAGGCCTCAATTGGCCCGGACATCACGCGAATACCGCAGGCATCCGCGCACAGCTGGTTCAGCAAGGCGTTCTGGCAACCGCCACCGACAATGTGCAGTTGGCTAAATGCTGCACCACGCAGTTGTGCCAGCTCTTGCAGGATGTCGGCGTACAGCAACGCCAGGCTGTCGAAGATACAGCGCGCCAGTTCGGCGTTTTGCAGGGGTACGGGTTGGCCTGATTCACGGCATGCTGCCTGAATTTCTGCACTCATATCGTCGGGGTTGATAAAGCGATCGTCGTTCGGGTTAATCAGGAATTGACAGGCCGGCAGCGCTTGCGTTTGGCTGATAAGCGTTGGCAGGTCGGAAATCTGGCGCTCTTTTAATACGCGCTGGAGCAGCCACAGCCCCATAATATTTTTCAGGACACGGTAGCGCCCTTCCGCGCCGCCTTCGTTGGTGATATTCGCCGCCAGTGCCGCATCGTTGGTATACGGCGTTCTGCTCTCAAAGCCCATCAGCGACCAGGTCCCGGAAGAGAGATAGGCGCTGTTTTTGTCGGCCAGCGGAGAAGCTATGACCGCGCTGGCCGTGTCGTGACTGGCGACGGCTACGACCGGAATTTGATTTTTCTGCGGGCAAATCCAGTGACCAATTACGTTCCCCGGATGTGTCGGACGACCAAACCAGGCTTTGTCTGCTCCGGTCCACGCCAGCAGAGTGTCATCCCAGTCGTCGGTATTGATATTGACTAACTGGGTGGTGGTGGCATTGGTGTATTCCCAGTTCATTTTGCCGGTCAGGCGAAAGCTGAAGTAGTCGGGGATCAGTAGGGCATGGGCCACCTGCGGGAGCAGTTCTGGCTGTTGTTCAACCAGCGCACGCAACTGATACAGGGTATTAAAGGGCAGAAACTGAATGCCGCTACGGCGGTAAATTTCACCTTTACCCGGTTGCGCCATTGCTTGCGCCATAATGCCGGTCGTGCGGCTGTCACGGTAAGAGACCGGCAGACCGACACGTTGACCGACGTTATCGATCAGAACGTAATCCACGCCCCAGGTATCAATGCCGATGCTGTCTATCCGAATGCCTTCATCGCAGACTTTTTTCAGGCCAAGACGAATATCGTTTTCCAGGCTGTCGATGTCCCAGGTGTCAAAACCGTCTGTTTTTTGCAGGCAGTTCACGAAGCGGTGGATTTCACGCAGCGTCAGGGTGCGGTGTTCACTGTCGTAACGCGCCAGCATTACGCGCCCACTGGATGCGCCGAGATCGACTGCGACACAATGGCGAAAAGTCATAGCGAGGTCCTTCTGAGTTTTATTGCACTCAGTCTAAGAACCCCAGATAACGCGTACCTTCTTGACAGTGACAGCCACAATTAGCGGCTGGCAACATGGCAAAGGTGAACGTGATGCTGTTCACAATTTCTATTAATAGGGTCGGTTTTAGCGGATGTGACGTCTTCCGCAATTCCCGATCTTTCCCGCCATTTCTTGAAGAATTGACCGTGTTTACGCACTTTGGCGTCAAAAATTTAAGGTGAGGGTGATAACCCTTAATTACTATTCAGCCATGTTCATTTGATCGGGAAGGATGTCATCATGACGATATTGCATTGCGTGGATTTTTTTCCGACAGGTAAAGCGCCAGTGGCTATTGAACCGCGGCTTCCTCAACCTGCGTTTCCAGAACATCATCATGATTTTCATGAAATTGTGGTGGTCGAACATGGAACGGGGATCCATGTGTTCAACGGACAGCCTTACACCATCAGCGGCGGTACGGTGTGTTTCGTTCGCGATCATGACCGGCATTTATATGAACATACTGACAATCTGTGCCTGACCAATGTGTTGTATCGCTCCCCGGATGCGTTTCAATTTCTGGCTGGGCTGAATCAGCTTTTACCTCAGGAACAGAATGGGCAGTATCCTTCGCACTGGCGGGTGAATCAGGGTGTGTTGCAGCAGGTTCGACAACTGGTGGGGCAGATGGAGGCGCTCGGTGAGGGGATGGATACACCAACGGCGGCAAATCGCGAGATCCTGTTTATGCAGCTGCTGGTGCTGCTGCGTAAAAGCAGCCTGATGGAAGCAGCGACCGATAACGACGCGCGGCTTAACCTCCTGATGGCGTGGCTGGAAGATAACTTTGCCGACGAGGTATGTTGGGAGGCGCTGGCCGAGAAGTTTTCCCTCTCTTTGCGTACTCTGCATCGCCAGCTCAAACAGCAAACGGGATTGACGCCGCAGCGCTACCTTAACCGCTTGCGGCTGATCAAGGCTCGGCATCTGCTTCGTCACAGTGATGATAGCGTGACAGACATCGCTTATCTCTGTGGATTCGGCGACAGTAACCACTTTTCGACGCTTTTTCGCCGTGAGTTCAAGTGGTCGCCACGCGATATTCGTCAGGGGCGCGATCTCGTTGTGGCAAGCAGCCTCCAGTAACGCGAAAGCTATCAACGTTTTTTATCGCCGAATCTCAGATAATCATGTCCCTTAACGCCGGATGGCGGCTACGCCTTATCCGGCCTACAGATTACGTGACACGTAGCCGCCACCAGGCAGGGAATATTGTGATGGCGAACCATCTGGTCCTTCTGAAATCAGACTTTTTTGCGCATGAGCAGCAGGCTGTCGCCGTAGCCGATCGTTATCCGCAGGATGTCTTTGCTGAGCATACCCATGAGTTTTGCGAGCTGGTTCTGGTCTGGCGCGGTAATGGCCTGCATGTCCTTAACGATCGCCCGTACCGGATAACCCGTGGCGATCTGTTTTACATTCGCGCCGAAGATAAACACTCCTACACTTCCGTTAACGACCTTGTGCTGCAAAATATCATCTACTGTCCGGAGCGGTTGACGCTGAATGTTGACTGGCAAGGGGCGATCCCCGGATTTGATGGTGCGCCAAGGCACCCGCACTGGCGACTCGGTAGCGTTGGCATGAGCCAGGTCAGACAGGTGATAAGCCAGCTTGAGCATGAAAGTAATCAACGTGATGCGCAGGCTTTTACCATGGCTGAGCTGCTGTTCGGGCAACTGGTGACCCACCTTAAGCGGCATCGTTATGCCACGGATACGCTCCCGGCGACGTCGAGCGAAACGCTGCTGGATAAACTGATCACCGCGTTAGCCGGTAGTCATGAGCATGCGTTCGAACTGAATAAGTTTTGCGAGCGCGAACGGTGCAGCGAGCGCGTTTTGCGCCAGCAGTTTCGCAGCCAGACCGGCATGACCATCAACCAGTATCTCCGCCAGGTGCGGGTTTGCCATGCGCAGTATCTGCTCAAACATAGTCGGTTGATGATTAGTGAGATTTCCATGCGCTGCGGCTTTGAGGACAGTAACTACTTTTCGGTGGTGTTCACGCGCGAAACCGGGATGACGCCCAGCCAGTGGCGTCATCTCAGCAACCAACATGATTAACTGGCCATTCCCAGACCAACAATGTTTGCCGCGACAATGATCACCACGCAGCCAAGGCTTAGCACACTTACCGGACGGCGACCCGCGTTTTTCCACTCTTTCAGTACCAGCCCGACAATCCCGCCGCACAGGACATAGAAGCTCATGTGCAGCATCCAGCTTACATAATCATATTGAGCCGGAATACGCGCGTGGCCCCAGGCGTAGAAGAAGAATTGCAAATACCACATCAGGCCACCAAGCGCAGACAGCAGCACGTTGGTGATAATCAGTGGCTTGGCTAACGAGAAGTCGGCTTTTATCGACAAGTTTTTCACTTTTGCCAGACGAATGAAGCAAAAGCCCAGGTTGACTAACGCGCCGCCGCCCATGATAACCACGTAGCTGGGCAGGGCGACATACAATGGATCGACACCCAGCGCGGCGGCGGCATCGTGCATTGGTTTAGCGGCGTTCATCGCAAATGACATCCCGGCGGAGAAAATGCCGCACATGACCGCCAGAACCAGCCCTTTTTTCAGGTTGAACTCTTCCGCTTTGATGCCCATTTTGCGTTCTTTTAACTGACCGGCCCGAGTCACAATACCGACGCCAATCAGCGCGACCAGTACGCCAAGCAGCGTCATGCGTCCGCCGGAAGTATTGATCAGCACATCAAAGTTGCCGTTGATAATTGGGGTCATCAGCGTGCCGACAATCAACGTAATCCCAATTGCAATGCCGATCCCCATCGACATACCGAGATAGCGCATGGTCAGACCATAGTTGATATTGCCAATCCCCCACATCGCGCCGAACAGAAACACCGGCGCCAGCGTAGAGAGGCTGAAAGAACTGAAGTAGGCCCAGAAATTGGGAAGCAACATGGCGCTAATGGTCCATGGCAGGATAAGCCAAGAGACGATCCCGCCAACCGACCACATCGTTTCCCATGACCAATGTTTGACTTGTTTGAACGGGGCATAGAAACAGGCGGCACTGGCTGCGCCTATCAAATGCCAAAAGATACCCATCGTAATCGCGTTACTCATGACTTAATCCTCGTTATTTTTTATCGTCGGTAATGACCCCTCCGACCAAACGAGTTTAAAAATTACGCAGGGTGTTAACCTTTTAACGATTGCCGCCATTTTGCGCATGTTGGCAATCATCACGTTAACTGGGTGATTCGGTTCACATCTTTAGCAATCAACATGCGCTATTAAAACCTTGTAAAAAGTACGGCATTGATAATCATTTTCAATATCATTTAATTAACTATAATGACCCAACTGCTTACGCGGCGTTAACACAGGCCGCCCGACAATACTGGAGATGATTATGAGTTATACACTGCCATCCCTGCCGTACGCTTATGATGCCCTTGAACCGCACTTCGATAAGCAGACGATGGAAATCCACCATACCAAACACCACCAGGCTTACGTAAACAACGCGAACGCTGCGCTGGAAAGCCTGCCAGAATTCGCCAGCCTGTCCGCTGAAGAGCTGATCACCAAACTGGATCAACTGCCAGCAGACAAGAAAACCGTACTGCGTAACAACGCGGGCGGTCACGCTAACCACAGCCTGTTCTGGAAAGGCCTGAAAACCGGTACTACGCTGCAGGGTGACCTGAAAGCGGCTATCGAACGTGACTTTGGCTCCGTTGACAACTTCAAAGCTGAATTTGAAAAAGCAGCGGCAACCCGCTTTGGCTCCGGCTGGGCGTGGCTGGTGCTGAAAGGTGACAAACTGGCTGTTGTTTCCACCGCCAACCAGGATTCCCCGCTGATGGGTGAAGCTATCTCTGGCGCTTCCGGTTTCCCAATCGTGGGCCTGGATGTTTGGGAACACGCTTACTACCTGAAATTCCAGAACCGTCGCCCGGACTACATCAAAGAGTTCTGGAACGTCGTGAACTGGGACGAAGCTGCCGCGCGTTTCGCAGCAAAAAAATAAGTTCTATGCTTTAACGAAGCCCTGCAAGCGATGCTTGTGGGGTTTTTTTGTGATCAAACTCAATATAAAAACAATGATCCACTTAAATTGAAACAAGGTTTTATTATGCGAGTGGGATCACTTTTATAGTCTCTATGAATGTCTATCTTCTTTTCATCAAGACGGGCGCATCTCAAAGCAAGATGCAATCGCCCATAAAAATTGCCCCATTTTTATGTCTACAGGTGATGGAAATGCAGATCAAACGTACGATAGAGAAAATCCCAGGCGGTATGATGCTGGTGCCGCTTTTCCTGGGCGCGTTGTGTCACACCTTTTCCCCCGGCGCCGGGAAATACTTCGGCTCCTTTACCAACGGTATGATCACCGGTACGGTACCTATCCTGGCGGTCTGGTTCTTTTGCATGGGGGCGTCGATCAAGCTAAGCGCCACCGGCACCGTGCTGCGTAAATCAGGTACGTTAGTCATAACCAAGATTCTGGTGGCGTGGGTGGTTGCAGCGATTGCCTCACGCATTCTGCCGGAACATGGCGTAGAGGTCGGATTCTTCGCTGGGTTGTCTACGCTGGCGCTGGTGGCCGCGATGGATATGACCAACGGCGGGTTGTATGCCTCGATTATGCAGCAGTACGGCACCAAAGAAGAGGCTGGGGCGTTTGTCCTGATGTCGCTGGAGTCTGGCCCGCTGATGACCATGGTGATTCTGGGAACTGCCGGGATCGCGTCGTTTGAACCGCACGTATTTGTTGGCGCAGTATTGCCGTTCCTGATTGGTTTTGCGCTGGGTAATCTGGATCCTGAGCTGCGGGAATTCTTCAGTAAGGCCGTGCAGACGCTGATCCCGTTCTTTGCCTTCGCATTAGGTAACACCATTGATTTGAGCGTGATTGCTCAGACCGGCGTGCTGGGTATTCTGCTGGGCGTGGCAGTGATTATCATCACTGGTATTCCATTGATTATCGCCGATAAACTGATTGGTGGTGGCGATGGTACGGCGGGGATTGCGGCTTCCAGTTCTGCGGGGGCGGCGGTTGCTACGCCTGTGCTGATTGCTGAAATGGTTCCGGCATTTAAACCGATGGCACCGGCAGCAACTTCCCTGGTCGCCACGTCGGTGATTGTGACCTCCATTCTGGTGCCGATTATCACGTCTATCTGGTCGAAAAGGGCCAAAGCAAGGGCGGCAGAAATTGATCTTCGTGGCACCGTGAAGTAAGTCTCTTAAGCCGGATGGTCTGCACCATCCGGCCTAATTATTTACCCTTTGACGACAAACACCTCATCGATTGTTCTACACTCACTCTCGTTCAACTCTCCACCGGCATTACGTGACACGCCGGAGCAATAGCCAAACTTACGCGATACCACGGTTTTGATGGTGGTGACAAAATCTTCGCCGATGGCATAGATGGACATGTAGGTGCCAATCTGGTCCTGAATATCGCGAAGCGCTGCCAGGTCGCCCTGTTTAAACGCTTCCCGCGCGCTGACAAACAGTTCCGGCATGACGTTGTTCAACCCTGAAATAATCCCTGCGCCACCTGCCAACAGGTTGGGTATATAGTATTCGTCGTAGCCGGACAGCACGGCAAAATCCTCCCGCACGGCGCGGGTGGTCTGAATCAGACTGCGAGTATGAGACTGGCAGTCGACGGTGTCTTTGATACCAGCGAAATTCGGGAACTCAGCGGCGAGGGAGGCAACCAGCTCTGGGGTTAAATCGCAGCCGGTGCGTGCCGGGAAGTTATAGGCAAACCATTTGCCGCTGAGTTTCTGCCCCAACTGGCGGAAGTAACTCAGCAGCTGTTTCGCCGTTTGTCCGTAGTAGTAGGGCGGCAGGATCATCACGGCATCGTAACCTGAGCGATACGCTTCCTGCGCCATCAACAATACATCATTCTGGCAGGTGGATGAGACGTTGGCGACCATCTTCAGCGAGCTCATGGCGCGGGCCTCACGGATCAGCAACAGCCTTTCTTCGAGCGTAAAGGAAGCAAATTCCCCGATGCTGCCCATCAGCAAAATCACATCGATTTTGGCCTCGGTAAGGCGTTTGAGATGCTGGTTTAGACCGTTGAGATCGATCTTACCGTCATTGTCCATTGGCGTAATGGAAGGACACCAGACGCCAGCAAATTGCGATTGACCAGTCACGTTGTCGACTCCTTATTTGAAATGATGTTTCAAAACCAGCTTACATTGATAGCATGTGTCCCTAAGTTTCATGTGAACCGTGCTCTCATTTTGAGCGACTGGGGTAAAATAAATGTGGTGTAATGGGGGAAATTTATCGGGAGAGGGAACAGATGCGATATCCGGTCGATGTTTTTACGGGCAAAGTTCGGGACTACACGGGAAGCCGTCCCAGCGCGATTGCTAAAGTCCAGATTGACGGTGAGCTGATGCTGACCGAACTGGGGCTGACGGGAGATGAACAGGCGGAAGCGAAAATTCATGGCGGGCCGGATCGCGCGCTGTGTCACTATCCGCGTGAACACTATCAGCACTGGAGACAAGCGTTTCCGGAGCAGGCGGAGCTATTTGTCGCGCCCGCGTTTGGTGAGAACCTCTCTACTGAGGGGCTGACTGAAGAGAATGTGTATATTGGCGATATTTTCCAGTGGGGAGAGGCGTTGATTCAGGTCACGCAGCCGCGCTCGCCGTGCTTTAAGTTGAATTTCCATTTTGGCATCAGCGATATGGCCTGCCAGATGCAGGATGCAGGTAAGACGGGCTGGCTGTGCAGCGTCGTCGCGGCAGGGCTGGTATCTGCAGACGCGCCGTTGATCCTGGCGTCACGCGTGAGCGACGTCAGCGTGCGGGAGGCAATTGCTATCGCCTGGCATATGCCGTTTGATGATTCGCAATATCACCGTTTACTGTCGGCTGCCGGGTTATCAAAAAGTTGGACCAGAACGATGCAAAAGCGTCGTTTAAGCGGCAAGATCGAAGACAATTCCCGCCGTTTGTGGGGGAAATAATTCCCCCTGTCCGTGGAGGCCGGATGAGGCATTACGCCGCCATCCGGCAACACAGAGAGACTCAGGAACGCTTATACAACGGTAACCAAATTACCAGCCGTAAACCACCCAGCGGGCTGTCTTCGGCTTTCACCCAGCCACGATGCTGCTGGATTGCGGTTTCAACAATCGCCAGACCCAGACCTGTTCCGCCAGACTCGCGATCGCGCGCCTCATCGGTACGATAGAACGGACGGAAAATCTGTTCTCTGTCTTCAGGGCTTACACCTGGACCATCGTCGTCCACGGTGATAGTAATCCCGTCGATATCCACCGCGAAGCCAACTTCAATCTTCGTATGTGAATAGCGCAGGGCATTGCGCACAATGTTTTCCAGCGCACTTTCCAACGCATTTGGGTTACCGTACAGCGGCCACGGACCCGGCGGGAAATTCACCGTGAGCGATTTACCCATCTGCTCAGCTTCAAAGGCGGCGTTATCCAGCACTTCGCCCCACAGCTGATTAGCTTTCACCGTTTCACTGACCAGCGCGTTTTTCTGCTGATTACGTGACATCACCAGCAGGTCGTTGATCATGCTGTCTAGTCGGTGTGCTTCTGTTTCAATGCGCTCCAGCTCTTTGCTCTCACCGCTACGACGGCGCAGCAGAGCGGTGCCCAGTTGCAGACGCGTTAGCGGTGTTCTCAGCTCGTGAGAGATGTCCGACAGCAGACGTTGCTGCGTGGTCATCATCCGTTCCAGCGCCGTCACCATCTGGTTAAAGCTGGCACCTGCCGCCAGAAACTCCTGCGGACCGGCTTCCAGCTCCGGATGTTGACGCAGGTTGCCCTGGGCCACTTCATCCGCCGCGTTTTTCAACTTACGCGCTGGTTTCGCCAGACTCCAGGCAAGCCAGAGCAATAGCGGAGAGCTGACTAACATAGTGACGATCAGCAATAACAGCGGTCGGTCAAACAGCAGGTTGATAAAGTCAGATTGTGAGCTGCTGGCTGGTCGAATGAGATACAGCTGGTAGTTATCTTCACCGTCTCTGACGGAGAAAGGCCCGACCATCTCAACGCGACCGTATTTTTTCTTTTGCGGATGGTCGGCGTTATCGGCCTGACCAATAAAGTTACGAATGATCTGCATTTCATTGCGTTCTGCGCCGATCACGCGTCCTTCCGTCGTAACAAGTAATAACCGCTGTCCTGGCGGCGCCCACTTGTCTATCGCCCGAAACAAGCGACGCCACCACATCAAATCGTTGGGTGGATCGTTCGCCAGTTCAGCTTCAACGTGTTGCTCAATCATTAACCCCTGGCGCTGCTCGCTGTCCAGTAGCTCGGTCATCTGGCGTGAGTCGAGCTTGGGTAACATCAGTACCAACATCAACACCAGTGCCAGCGTCAACCAGAAGATGGCAAAGATGCGCGCGGTTAAGCTCCCTATCATGAAGCGGAAACCATCAGGTAGCCGCGACCACGCAGGGTTTTAAACCACGGGTGTCCGTCTTTACGCTCTGGCAGCTTACGACGCAGGTTCGAGATATGCATATCGATAGCGCGATCGAAAGGCGTCAGGCGTTTACCCAGCACTTCCTGGCTCAGGTGCTCACGCGAAACCACCTGACCGAGATGCTGTGCCAGCAAATAAAGCAGGGTGAATTCGGTGCCGGTTAACTCCAGGATTTGCCCGTCAAAGCTGGCTTCCTGGCGGCCCGGATTAAGGCTTAACGCATCTACTTCCAGAGTCGGCGAGCCGTTATCGCTGTTCTGCTGCTGTTCGCTCCAGTGTGAGCGACGCAGAATAGCGCGGATGCGCGCGACCAGTTCACGGTCGTTAAACGGTTTGGGTAAATAGTCGTCCGCGCCCAGCTCAAGGCCAAGTACGCGATCCAATTCGCTGCCGCGAGCGGTCAGCATGATTACGGGTGTCTGGTGTGTCTGACGAAGTGCTTTCAGCGTATCAATGCCGTTTTTCTTCGGCATCATGACGTCGAGCAAAAGTAAATCGATGCTGTCATCCAGAAGCTCAAGCGCCTGTTCCCCATCATAGGCAACCAGCACATCGAAACCTTCCATTTCGAGCAACTCCTTTAACAGGGAAGTCAGCTCTCGGTCATCATCAACTAACAGGATTTTATTCATTGTTTACGTACCTCCGAGGCAGAAATTACGTCATCAGGCGTCGCTAATCTATGACTTTACGTTGTTTTACACCCCCTGACGCATGTTTGCAGCCCGAATCGTAAACTGTCTCTCGTTGAATCGCGACAGAAAAGATTTTGGGAGCAAGTGATGGGCAAAGTTAGCGCTGCCGTCATGGCCTCAACGCTGGCACTCAGTACATTTAGCCATGCAGCTGAAGTCGTCACAGGCGATCACTGGCACCTGGGTGAAGGCTCATCGCAACGTAGCGTTCAGAGCCACATGTTTGACGGTATCAGTTTAACCGAACATCAACGTCAACAGATGCGAGATTTAATGCAGCAGGCAAGACACGAACAGCCTCCTGTTAATGTTAGCGAAATGGAGACAATGCATCGCCTTGTCACCGCAGAGAAATTTGATGAAAGCGCAGTGCGCGCTCAGGCAGAAAGAATGGCGCAAGAACAGGTTGCCCGCCAGGTTGAAATAGCCAGGATCCGCAACCAGATGTATCGCCTGTTAACGCCCGAGCAGCAAGCGGTTTTAAATGAGAAACATGAACAACGAATGGAGCAACTGCGCGACGTAGCGCACTGGAAAAAAAGCTCATCGTTGAATTTATTGAGTAGTAGCAACTCACGTTCCCAGTAGTAACCCTGTTTTCCTTGCCATAGACACCATCCCTGTCTTCCCCCACATGATGTGGGGGTTTTTTTTATCAATAACTTACATCAAACCTTAAACAAAAACAGCACCTTACAAAAAGCTGGAAGGAACCTGAACGACTTGGGATTCCCCAGAGTGTGGACACAATGTGGACACTCTGAGGACGATTTTATATTAAATCGACGTTCCACCCGCAAGCGGATTCAGTGCGACAGCATTTTGCAGATAATCTGGCGACAAATGCGCATAGACCATCGTTTGTTGAATGCTGGCGTGTCCCAGTATCTGTTGTAAGGCAATTATGTTTCCCCCATTCATCATGAAATGACTGGCGAAGGTATGGCGCAAAATATGCGTTGCCTGGTTTGGCGGGATGTCGGGTTTGACCATCCGCAGTATTTTGCAAAATTTCTCATAGTCCACCTTAAACAGTTTCGCGCTGGCTTCCTTCCTGATCATCTTTTCCAGTTCTGACGAAATGGGGACCGTTCGTTTTTTCCCGTTCTTCGTTTTAAGGAATGTGATCCGGCAGTTTGCTATCTGCGAAGGTTTTAGCGTTGCCAGTTCTGACCACCTCCCGCCAGTGCTAACCCCCAACAATGCGATTAATCGGGCATCACCTGTTAAGGCATCCAGCAGGCTGGCTATTTCGGCTTTCTCTAGGAAGGTCATTTCTGGGTTAGCCTCGGCCAGCGGCGGCAATCCATGTACTGGATGTGTCCCGACAAACTCTTCCAACTGAATCAGCTTTGTGAACATGCCGGAAAAACGGTACATATCCCGGTTAATTGTTGATGGGCTGATCCCGTCGCGAAGTCTTGCAGAACGGTAATCCATCAACATTCTTTTGTTCATCCTGCTAACCGGAACATCACCCAGCCCGCTGATAGTTTTGAGCAGGTGATTAAATTCCTTTTGGCCGTGTTCATGATTCTGGCCGTGATACTTCCACCATAAATCCAGCAGTTCTTTTAGCGTGCGTCGATCTGCCCGCTGCCCAGCCCATTCTTTCTGGTTCGCGTTTGCCAGCGTATAGCGTTCAAATGCGACTGCCTCAGCTTTCCTTTCAAACTTCCGGCGAATGCGACGTCCTTCGCGCCCGCGCGGCCTTATGTCCACTTCATAGCGACCATCATCGAGCTTCTTAATTGACATAAGAAAGCCCTCCGGCGCAGAGATCACTATCTTGGTAACAAATAGTGAAAATGTAATGTTTATAAAGTGTTAACCAGTCTGTTTCTCGGATTGGTCTGATTTTGTTGTGTCTTGCCCAATGTGTGCGAGGGCCGGTGCGATTTGACCAGCTTGTGGGGCTGTCTTATCGGTCATTAGCCATAGCGCGTATTTTTCAAATAGCTTCGACTGGGTTATCTGTAAAACTACTTGGATTCCTGGTTCCTGCTGGCCCGATTCATAGTTCTTAATCGTTCCTTTCGCTATTCCGCTGATTTCACTGAATTTTGCTTGAGTAAATCCCTCAGCTTTCCTTATCGCTCTTAGTTTTTGCGCAAGATTCATTTGACATGTTCCTGACTTAATGACTATATTCACCCGAAAAGGTCATTGAATCAGGATCTTTTCGGGCGTGACTCCAGCCCTTCAGGAGCGTTCCTGAACGGTCTGTAATGGGCTGGATCCTCTGAGACTAGCACGAACTGACCTGCACGCCGAGATTTCGACGGGTCATTCATCGGAAAAGAGTAGGGGTATGTGATGGAAGCTAATGATTACGTGATCCAGTACCCACTGGACGCAGTGCATACAGACAAGTTTGCCGAACTTATCGGTAAACCAAAAACCGCTGTCGAAGCGATGGCAAAAGCCAATAAGTTGCCATTGATCGAATTGCGCGACCCTTCAAAACCAGCCGCCCGCGCTGGTGATAAGTGGGTTTTCATTCCTGAGTTTAATCGTGGTGTTCGTGAGGCATTTTATAACCGCCCAGTAGAACAGCGCGACGCTTGGCTTTTATGGATGGGGTTATGAATATGACCACTCTGACCAATTGCCCATCACTCGCCAGCCTGCTCACCCACGGCCAGCAGATCACCCACCGTCAGCATCAACGCGGCTGGATTGAAACCCCGGACGGGCGTTTCTTCCAGCCTAAAGCGGCAGATGTTCAATTTGTTAAAAACTGCCGTTTACCGTTTATGTCACGCCCGCGTAACAAGCGCCGCTGGTTTTCCCGCTTGATGGGCATCTTCGCGTAGTTCGGGGAGGTGGTTGTGTTGATGGATAAAACAGGACAACAGCCGGGCCGCCGCAAGTTCTTAGAGCAACGGGCGCGGCTGCAAGCCAGTTTGAACGCCTCACGCGTGAATGACACTGCAACCCGTTTTAATCGCCTGGATGATGCCTGCAAAAAGGTGATTTTCATCCTGGCAAACGATGCGTCCAGATACATAGCCGGAATGCCGAAACTGAGCGCCAAACAGTTGGGTTGCACATACGAAAATCTAACCGAAAAGGAACAAACGTGCCTTTTGATGGGCATTAAGCGCCTTTCAGAATTTGCAGCATCAATGCCGTGGGAATTTGAGGACTACGCCGCACCACGCGCCGAAATTCAGGCGATACGCGACAAACCACCCGCGCCAGATAACGCAGTCAATTAACAACTAACTACCCACAAAAAAGAAACAGGCGCTAACGCGTCGGGCTTCTTGCACCCTGGAGAAAGTAAAAATGATTCGATCTCTCGTTAAATGGCCCGGTGGCAAAGGCCGCGTTATGCCTGATTTGCTGCCGGTTCTGCCGAAAGCCGATTGCCTGGTGGAACCGTTTGTCGGCGGTGCTTCTGTTTTCCTCAATACTGAATATCGCCGTTATATCCTGGGTGATATCAACCCAGATTTAATTAACCTGTATCGCCAGATAACCCGCTGGCCTGATGCGGTGATCGACGCTGTTCGCCCGCTGTTTAAAGTGTACGGCGATAAAGACGGCTATAAGTGGATCCGCGATGATTTTAACGCCCGCGCCCATGACCTTCTTTCATCGCGCAATGTGTTTGAGGACGGACCGGACACGGGCAAGATTCTTCGTGCAGCACAATTTCTTTACCTGAACCGTCACGGATATAACGGCGTAGTACGCTACAACCAACAGGGTGGATATAACGTTCCCTTTGGGCGACACAAAACCCCGCCTTACTTCCCGGAAGAACAGATCCGTTTATTCTCTGAAAAAGCTAACGACACGAAAGCCATTTTCGTGTGCTGCGATTTCCAGAGTACGTTAAAAATCATGATTGGTAGTGACGCGGTTATCTACTGCGATCCGCCATACCTGCCAGCAAGCGACACCGCTAATTTCACCCAATACCACACCGCCCCGTTTGGCATTAAAGAGCATCGCCAGTTAGCTGCAGCCCTGCTGGATATTAACCGCCTTACTGGTTCGCCGGTGATCCTGTCCAATAGCGACACCCCAGCCACCCGCGAGATTTATCGCGCTTTCAACTTCCAGGAAATTAGCGTTAACCGTTCTGTCAGTGCGAACGCCATTACCAGAGGGGCCGCCAGTGAAGTGATTGGCGTCCTGAAAGTGTGTAGCGGTTGCGGTCGTGCCGGTGGTGGCCGTTGCCCTGATTGTGGCCCTGTAATGGGTAACGCGACCTATAACGAAATGCTGGCAACGGCTGCGGCCTATGGCGTGGAGCCGTTCTGATGGTCACAAAACTGCAGATCTCATGCGCTGCGCCGGTAGGTGTCTGCGGTCACGCAGCTGCCGAGCTGCGGCGCTTCTCTCGCGGTATCAAAAATTATTCCCGTATCAAACCAAATTTTTACCTGGTGATTCGCGTCGGTAGGCGCTGGCGCTTGCTGAGTAAAAACGGCGGCAAGGTCTGGTCACTGATGACGCATGAAAAATACAACGTGGAGTGTAAAAAATGAGCGAGACAGCACAGGTAGTTACCGGCTTTGATCCTGCAAGCCCTGCCGGGGATTTTTCCGAAGTGATAGTCGTGGAAAATATTCTGGGCCGCTGGCAACTATGCAGCAACCTTTGGATAGTCGAGTTCGATGCATTACATGAGGATGTTTGCATTCGCGACACGGTGGCTTTTGTCACTTATGACAAAGCATTAAGTTTTCAGCGTGGCAGCCTAGTTTCATGCGCTGCAGATCCCGATGAATTGCTGTTCTGAGGGGCGCTGTGACTGATTTCGCATGGCCCTGGAACGCGCCGCGCCCAGCTGTTGGTCTGTACACCTACGAACCGAAAAAAATCGCCCCGCTTGCCGGGGCGGTGGCGCATCATCCTGCCGTAAAAAAACACATCGATCACATCTTCAAACGCGCCGGTTACAACCCTGACGACGTTCGTGACCGTGACGCGCTGATCCAGGCGCTGGACAGGTACGAACCGTGCGGCCTGCCACTGGCCGCCCAACAAAATATCATCCGGCAGGAAAGTGCAGCCGCGAAAGCTGCGGCGGCTGCCTGGGCCAATACGCCGGAGGGTGTCGAAGCGCGTTTGCTGTCTGAGCCGTTCTTCATCCGCGAAGTCTGGCGCAAAAAAATTGAATGGTTACGGGCCAACCGTGAAACCAGACACACCAATGATTTTCTTATGGGGACCGTGAAAAAATCATTGCTGCGTCTTGATGTTGTGCGCACAAGGCAAGGTGTTTCGCCTGATATCACCGGCGAACTGGCCGCGTACTGGTTCGGGCGCTGGCAGCGGCTGGCTGATTTCACAAAGCGGGAAGCCCTAAGCGCCGCTAATGAGATAGCCAGCCGCATGGCTGAAATGTTGGGGACGGAATGCGAAGCCCTAGGGCGGAATGTTTCCGACATGAACGTTGAAGAACTGGACTGGCTTTATTGTCACCTGGGCCGCGAAATGCTGGCGCTTCGCATTGTACCGCCAGCGTGGTATGCGCCGTGGGAACGCGAGCGCATATGCACGGCCATTTTGCGTATGGCTTCGCCAGACTGGTGGGGGCGCAAAATCTGGCGCTTGCGTTGTGACTGGCGCGAGAACCAGCTGCGTGCTGTTGGCGCGGTAAATAAAAAAGCGCACGCCTACGTTAGCGCTTCCAGCTTGATCGAGTGGCAGGAACAGCGCCGTAAAAACCGGGATTTTTTCAAAAGTCATGAACTGGTAGACGAAGACGGCAACGTTTCGTCGCTTGAGGAAATGATTAATAAATCCACGTCTAACCCGGCTATTCGCCGCCATGAGCTTATGGCCCGAATGGCTGGGGTTGAACTTGTCGCCCAAAGTCGCGGCGATGTGGGCATATTCCTGACCATCACTTGCCCGTCGAAATATCACAGTAATATTGCGTCCGGCCACCATAACGCCAAATGGAATCATTCCACCGTCGCCCAAGCGCAGCGCTATTTATGCCGTGTATGGAACCGGGCAACCGCCAAACTAAAACGCGAAGATTTGCGCCCTTATGGCTTCCGCGTCGCCGAGCCGCATCACGATGGGACGCCACACTGGCACGCATTGCTGTTTATGCCAAAGGAGGAAGTTAAAGCCGCGGTTGCGATCCTTCGCGCTTACTTCATTGCGGAAGACCGCGACGAGCTGGGCCGCAATACCGGCGTTCGCTTCAAGTCAAAAAAAATGGACCCGCGAAAAGGGTCAGCAACGGCATACATAGCCAAATACATTTCAAAGAATATCGACGGCCACGCGCTGGCCGGTGAACTGGACGACGAAAGCGGCAAGCCCCTGAATGAAACAGCCAAGTTTGCAATGGCCTGGGCATCGCTTCACCGTATCCGCCAGTTTCAGCCCATCGGACAGCCGCCTGTATCGGTTTACCGCGAGCTGCGCAAACTGAGCAATCAGATCACGACCCGCCAGAAAATTGACAATACCTTCAAGCGCGGCGCACCGCTGCTTATGGATCCTGCGATGGATGCGGTTTGCGCTGCTGCCGATGTCGGGTGCTTTGCTACCTACATCATCCGCCAGGGCGGTGTTTTGATCCCGCGTGAAAACTATGTCGTTCGTCTGGCCTATCAGCCCGCTGATGAAATGAACGCCTATTGTGAGATCCCCGAAAAGGTATTCGGGGTCTGGTCGCCGCGTCTGGGGGATGCCTCCCGTATTTGCACCCGTCTGGTTAAGTGGAAAATCCGCGCCAAATCCAAAGTCACCACCGAGGCCAAAAACGGCCCCGGTTTGGGGGTTGACCTTTTGCCGTCGCCAACCGGCGACGCTTGGAGTTCTGTCAATAACTCTACGGAAGACGAAAAAATCACCGATTTTTTGCCTGATGTGGAGGGGATGACAGAAGAATCAGAAGAGGAAATCGTCGATTTTGAAAACATGGACCAGCCAACGCGGCGCAAATTGATGCGGCGACTACGTGAAACACCATTCAAAAGGCAGCAAAGCGGATCACCTTATGAGCCCGGAAGCGAATTAGATGTCGCGTGGCGTTCTGCCGTCGAAAAAACCGAGGCCAGATCGGCGGCAGAAAAAGCCAGACGGGCAGCGCTTGCCCCTGCGGTTGCCAGTCTGCTGGCTGATACGGCGTTGTGTTCGGTTGATATTTCAGAGATTCAGGCCGTTTCGCTGTTAATGGGGAGCTGTCTGGAGATTGGCGGCAAAATTTATCGGGCCAGTGCTGACGGCCAGTTAATAACGCGTCAATTACCCGACGAGTCACGGACGGTGAATAAATTATGGGAACGTCTGCGGGATAACCACGGCATAGATGCCACGCGCCTGCGGTTTGATCCGGTCGGGGAGTATCAAAAAATGCTGGCAGGTGTGGAAAATCGACATTCAAAAGAATGAATGCAATCGCGCTGGCCGTCGCAACTGGTTGCGTCGGTTGGCGTGATTCTGCGGGTGCGGGCGGCAAAGAGCCCGGTAGTCAATTTAGCCACTTGAAAGGAATGCTATGTCCAATATGCCTCAAAAGGTATTGTTTCTGCTAGATAGAAACTGTAATAATGCTATGGTATTTCACCTACCACCGATTATCTTTCAGGTAAGCTAGATTTTGATGGAGCAATAATGATTGATATAGAAGAAGTTATTACTAAGAAAAGAAATTCATTAAAGGCTGATCGTTTAGACATGTCTTTTGGTGAATTGATGAATATGTTTGAAGACGGAGATTTATTCATCACTCCTGAATATCAAAGGGCATTTCGTTGGTCTAACTTTCAGCAAACAAGATTTATTGAGTCTGTTTTATTGGGAATACCTATTCCTCCTATTTTTGTAGCAGAAGATGATAAGGGAAAATGGGAGGTTGTTGATGGCTTACAGCGTATATCAACAATTTTTTCATTTTTTGGTGTTCTTACTAATCTCCCAGAAAAAAACAACCTGAAACTATGCAAAGGAGAAATGGTTGCCGAGTTAGATAATATAACTATTGATGCTCTTCCAATCAGATTAAAAACAACCATTAAAAGAGCAGTTTGTAGAGTTGAGATTGTTCGCTGGGATAGTAACGAAGATATTAGATATGAACTATTTAATCGACTGAATACAGGGGCTAGCCCGTTATCTGATCAAGAGATAAGAAACTGTATTTTTAGATCATACCCTGTTGATTTAAATAAAATATTGCGTGAAATTGCAGTTATGCCAAATTTCATTGAGTTGATTAACCCTTCAGCAGCTAAAAAAGAAGAAATGTTTTTAGAGGAGCTAGTGCTTCGCTATTTTGCTTTTAAACATTTTGATGGTGATTTTAATACTACTGTTCCTAATTTCCTTTCAGACTTCATGCGTTCCGTGTCGAAAGGTGATATCGCTTTTGATTTAGATGGTGAAAAAAAATCATTTGTTGAGTTAATTGATTTTTTAATCTCTCATGGCGGCAAGGAGTTATTTAGGCCTAATGGACCTTTTGCCTTACATCTTTTTGATTCTATATCATATGCTTTGCCAAAAGTATTCGATACTGTCATTGGTAATGAGCAAAAAATTATAGAAGCTATAAATACATTGCTTACTGACGAAAAATATCAAAGTATTAGCGTGCTCACATTCTCAACTGCACGTACTCGTAATCGGATGGATCGAGCCTTAGAGATTTTCAAAAGTGCATAGTTTAGTGGCTGAAATTTATGAAACAAACTCCTGGCGAGATGGGGAGTTTGCTAAATTTAGAGTCAACCCCTATCAAGTAGACCCTGTTTTATGGGGGCGGATGTGTGTACCGATGATTTATGCAAATTGGGAGGGTTTTGTAGTTAGTTCATTAAAAATGCTTTTAAAGCATTTAAATAAATTAGAACTAACCCCATTACAAATACCTACTAGATTAGTTGTAGTTGGATTAGGTGATACCTATAGAAGTTTAAGTGGAAAGCAATCATTTGAACAACGATGTGAGTTCACTGATAAATTTAATGAGTTATTAAAAAACACCATTAAATTTAAGACAAAAATTGAAACTAAATCGAATTTGCATAGTGGTGTATTGAAAGAACTATGTCAAATGTTTGCTTTTGATTTTGAAAAATTTAGTGACGTAACTGTTACTCTAGACCGTCTTGTTCAAGTGAGGAACTGTATTGCACATGGAGAAAACTCGATTTTACCAACTCAGGAAAATATTGAGTTATACATCGATGCAGTGAAAGCAGCAATTGATATCATGTTAGAAGAAATTGACTTTTTTTTAACGAAGGAAAGTTATTTATATAAACAGCAAGCCTAAAATAAATACTCCGCCATAAAGGCGGAGTATTTATTGTTGAAGTAATTCCAAAGCTATCTGGCGTTCTTCCGGCTTGAGCCGGTCAATCAGGAATTTAACCAGCTTGTTACCGGTCAGCCCGCTGGGGCTGAGAGTATGTGAAAACTGGGCGTTAAAAACAAAGGTATGGCCGCATTCAACTTCCGAGCAGGCGCAGTATAAATCGGCCAGTTTTTTATCTTTCCAGTCAGATTTGCGAATGATGGCCGGTGAGCCGCATTCAGGACATTTAATTTTAAAAACTCGCATGTTCACCATCCCGCACGCCATTGCTAACAATGGGGATGATTTTAACTTAATTGCGCTCATTTTTCGCCCTTTTCGGCAGTAATTGCCGGGATATATACATCAAAATGCAAGTGCAAATGTGGGGGGATCTCCGGGTCATTGTTGACGCCGTTCATTAGCTTGCGCTGCAACGGGATAACTTCATCCTTGCGATAGGTTGTGCGGGCGGTTTCAGGGTTGCCCATTACCGCGCCATTGGTCGGGATGATTCCTGCCAGACCTGCGGGGAAACGGTGAGCGGTAAAGATATCCTGTGCGGTGATCCCTTTGATGTTGGCAAATTCATCCTTTGCGCTGACTTCGCCCACTGGCATGATTTTAACCCCTTCCGGGTCGCCCTTCGGGATGTTGATAAACATATTTCGGAAGTTACCCAGCCCTTTGGACTGGGCGATCTTCTCTTTGATTTCGTTTTCCATTTCCAGCGTGAGATTGGGATCGCTGGTATAGAGAATAAAGCCCATGTGCGCCCCGTTATTGTAGTAACGGCGTCGGAAGATGGTTGCCTCACTGTTGAGTAACACCGAATGGATTCCGCCGATATAGTCAGGCAGGCCATATACCTGCTGGCGCGGGTCGTACATTTTAAAGAAGACGATGTCTTTCGGGTCATAAATAAGCGCGGGCCCTTCCTGTAGAACAGCAAACGAGCCGTCCTTCCGGCAGCGCAGATACAGCGACGGCAGCGGTAGCAGGTCGATCACTTCCCCGAATATGTTACGAATTTTCAGGATAGCGACGTCACCAAACAGCAGGTAATCAAAGACAGCCTGTTCGACCTGGTCAGGCGTCAGGCCGCCGCCGATGTAGCCACCGGCTACCATATTGCGCCGCGCGTACAGTACCCCACCGTGCTGGCCGTTAAGGTTCGGCAACTGGGCCAGCGCCAGGCGATCAATCGGGAGTCGCCAGTGGTCATATTCATTGTCATACCAGATATTGTGATAATCCGTGCCGGTCGTCAGGATGGGTTCGGGTTCGCCAAATGTGATCACGCTTCCGCGCCCTGGCGTGAAGGTTTCAACCTTGCTGCCGGTCATGGACCTGAATTTTTTATTATTACGCTGTTTCTTTGTCATGCTGCTTTCCCAAAGTACCAGCCCGATGGGCGGTCATATTCGTGATCGATAGGTTCATTAATTACGGCGTGCGAAATAGCGAAAAAAACATCTGCATGGCCGGTCGCGTCTGAACGTTCGGCAACAAATGTTAGCGCGTTGCCGCTGTTGGTTGTCGTGCGCCGGATAGCCATAAAGCTGGCCGGAATTTCGACGCGCTCTTTGTTCGTTTCGTCTACGGCGTCTTTTGCCCATTCGATGCGCTTACGCTCGACAACGTCGATCATCTTCATGACCAGACGGTTTTTGCTTTCGACGCTGTAAAGAATGGGTGTGGCTTCGCGCGGTGCAAACTTGCTGACCAGGTCATAAACGCCCTTACCAATGCCGGTTGTATCGATCCCGATGTAAGTGATGTTAAAGCGGCGCATAAGTTGCTTTATCTGGTCGGCCTGCCAGCTGAAGTTAAAGCCCTGCCATTGCCAGACGGCCAGCACGCGGAAGCGCTCGCCGTCCTCTATGGGGGGCGCGATTAAAACAAAGGTGGAGTTGTCGCCGGATCGTGACGGGTCAAAGCCTGCCCATATTTCGCGATTGCCGAAGGGCCGCGCAGCGGTCAGATCAAAGTCGCCCCATGTGGCCCGGTCCACTTCGCAGCCGACAAGCGCGGAGAACTTGAACACCGCGTCCTTACTGTCAACAAACTGGCACATGTAGAGCATGGCGAACGCAGTCGGGCTGTATTTGTTGCGCAGCCGTTCAATATCGACAAGCGCACCGAGGCCACCTTCGATAGCGTCTTCCATAGTGATGATGTAGCGCCAGATCTGGTCCGGGCAGAGAATACCCTGGCGCATTTCGCTTTCTGTCGGGAACGCCACACCTTTGCGTTTCGGGTCGTCCCCGCGCCAGGCTTCGCCAGTCCATACCGGGTAAGCCTGGTGCGTTTTCGCGCTGGGCGTCGAAAAGTAGGTCGTGCGGTATTTGTTATGCGTTGCCATTGCGCTGGCAACTTCATGCAGGCGCGTGAATTTCGGGATCCAGAAAACCTCATCGCCATACAGGTGGCCGTTAAAGCCCTGTGCGGTGCTGGCGTTCGTGGACAAAAAGCGCAGTATTGCGCCGTTACTGAGGCGGATATTTTTACCCGTCAGCGTCACGCCGAAATGGTTCTGGGCGATCTGGACGATGTATTCGCGGAAGATTTCCGACTGGGATCGGCTTGCAGAGAAAAAGACCTGGTTATCACCGGTAATGACGGCGTCTTCGAATGCTTCCCAGGCGAAATAATAGGTCATACCCACCTGGCGACTTTTCAGAATGAAGCGCCAGTCTTCGCCTTTATGTTCGCGGCAGTGCAGCTGGTACTCGAAGAGATGTTCCCGCGCCCAGGTGTCGAGCATTTCCGCTGTAATACCGGATACGTCGTTTTTCTTATACCGGCGCTTTCTTTCCCCTGGTTCCCCGCCTGCGCTGCTGAGGCAGTACCCTTCACCATCATAAGCCGCTTTCTGGGCCTGAATTTCTGCCAGCTTTTCGGCGTGCTTGTTGCGCTGCGCCATGAGTTTCACATGGTGAGCAATCAGATCGCGCAGTTCTTCCAGTTCCAGCGCTGTTTTTTTCTCGCGGCGGGAGAGCTGGTCGATACGGCGGGCGATGACATTTTCCACCGATTCAACAGGCAGCAGTGATGCCCACTTCCCGACGTCAGCCCAGTGGTAAATTGTACGCGGTGGAATATTCAGTTCCTGCGCAATATCTTTCGGCGTCCAGCTTTTTATATAAAGCGTGCGGGCCGCTTCTTTTAATTCATCGGAATATTTAGCCATGCGGCTATTATGGCGGGATTATTTTGCAGAATTGATAATTAAATATCGGTAAAAAGTGGCTATCCAGTTATAACCGAATACATAAGAAATAAAGCGGTCGCGCTGTTTTAATCAATTCGCAATACTGACCACCACAAACGAATCATTGTTATTAAATTCATTATTAAAGGTCAGTTATGCCGCAATCTCATTACCGCACGGATTGGCTATGTATTGCCACATCTGGAAAGGCTGTGGACGGTCGCACCATTGAACCGCAATGGTTGATTGATGCGGCAGAAACCTACACCCGCAAAACCTACACGGCCATGATTTGGCCGCACCATCCGCAATGCGATATCAGCGAGCGTGAATTTACCTGCAATCTGGGGGAAGTGGACGCGCTGAAAGTGGAAACGGAAGGTGATGTCACGAAGTTATATGCCCAGTTAATCCCGAATCAATTTTTAATTGAAGCCAATCGGCAGGGGCAAAAGTTATTTACGTCAGCAGAATTTGTCACTGATTTTGCAGGCAGTGGTCGTGAATATCTTTTTGGGCTGGCTGTGACGGATATTCCGGCAAGTCTTGGAACGGAAAAACTTAAATTCGTTTTAGCCGGTGAAGAAAAGGACGCCGAGCGCGGGAGTTTGGAAACATTCAGTTTAGGAAAATTACAGACAAGTAAACCGGATAAAAAAAATTCTTTCTGGTCGCGTTTATTTTCGGCCAGTAAAGATTTTACGCCAACCCCAGAGCCAAACACTGATAAGCCCACCGAGGGCGACGGAGAAAAAATGGAAGAATTAAAAGCGCTCATTCAGCAAATGCTGGATCTGCTTAAAAGCGGTAAAGACGCCGCAACGGGTGATGCTGACACGGTTGATACCCCGGAACATGCCGCTGATGTGGTGGCAGATGTTGCCGCCCAGATCGCTGATGCTGCCGACGAGGTGGCCGAGCTGGCGCAGGACGTTATCGAAAACCCGGAAGACGAAGTCAAAGCGGAAGAATTCAGCGCCGCCAAAGCCAACCTGGCAAAAGTCATGAAGTCATTCAATGTGACGCCAGCGAAGCGCCCACGCGCCAGCCGTCGCCGTGACTTTTCAGCCCGTCGCCAGCCAGCTGGCAACCAGATGGACAACCTTACCACGCAGCTGACTACCGTCCTGACCAAGTTGTCAGCGATGGAAAACGGCAATACGCGCCGCCCTGGCAGTGCGCCAGGCGGAAGCAAAGAACCGTTTGAGTTTGTTTAACAGCCATTCTTTTCAGGAATAAAAGATTATGCAATTAACCCCAAAAGCAGAGCAGATGCTGCGTAAGTTTGCCGCAGGCCTGGCGAAAGCTAACGGCCAGGTGGACACGTCGCGCTACTTCTCGCTGACAAATCCGAAAGAAACCCAGCTGCGCAATGCCCTGTTGCAACAGTCTGAGTTCCTGCGCCTGTTGCCTAACGTGCTGGATGTGGACCAGATCACCGGCCAGGTGGTCAGTACCGGTAAACCGGGTATTTATACCGGGCGCAAAAAGGACGGTCGTTTCTCCCGCCCCCTGGGTGTTACCGGGAATGAATACAAGCTGGTAGAAACGGATTCCGGTTCGTATCTGCCTTATTCCCTGCTGGTTGTCTGGGCGAACGCGGGCAGTGAAGAGGAGTTCTTCCAGCGTATTCAGGCATTCAGCAACGAATCATTCGCACTGGATATGCTGCGCGTGGCGTTTAACGGTACGAGTGTTGCAGACGACACCGACCCGGAAACCAACCCGAACGGCGAAGACGTTAACATCGGCTGGCACCAAATCGTTAAGGCCCGTTCGTCTGAGCAGATTATTTCTGATGCCGTCACTATCGGCGCGTCGGGTGCTGACTTTATTGGTCTGGATGCGGCTGTCACTGACTTGGTGCACACCTGCATTTATGAGCCATTCCGCAATGACCCGCGCCTGGTTGTGCTGGCTTCCGCTGACCTTATCGGCAACGACGCCACCACGATGATGAATAAGATTGATCGCCCGACTGAGAAAGTCGCCGCGCAGCTTATTGGCCGCCAGATTGCTGGCCGTACCGTGTACACCCCGCCGTTTATGCCGGAGGGCCGCCTTATCGTCACCACGCTGGACAACCTGCATATCTACACCCAGCAGGGGACACGTAAGCGTAAAGCGGAATGGAACGATGACCGCAAGCGCTTCGAGAATAACTATCTGCGCATGGAAGGTTACGGCGTTGAGCATGACGAGCTGTATGCAGCGTTCGACAAAATCACCCTTGCAGCCGATCCGGTAGCACCGGAGGGAGGCGCGTAAAAATGGCTATGACCCCGTGTCAGCGACACCGAGCACGCGTGAAAGCCGCAAAGGCGCTGGATAAGTGCGAAGCCCTGACGGCATCGCCGGTCAGCTTTCACATTCAAATGCTGGAGCTGGAAAGGGATGTTGAACGGCTTCGCAGTCTGACGCGTGCAGAACGTATGGACATGAAGCGCGACGTTCTTTTGCCGCGCTGGATGCCGACCGTCGAGGCATATCTCGCCGGTGATGCCCGCTTTGCTAATCCGGCCCTGGTTTACTGCGTGATCTGGCTGTTCGATACGGGGGAAATGGGCAAGGCGCTGGACTGGGCTGACGTGGCTATCAGTGAGAGCCAGGTCACGCCGGAAAACTTCAAAAGCAACCTGCCTGCCTTTGTGGCCGACACGGTCCTGGAGTGGGCGATCATGCAGGCGGAAGCCGGTCACAGCATCGAACCCTATTTCAGCCGCACGTTTGAAAACATCCGCGAAAAGTGGCGTTTGCACGAAGACATTAACGCGAAGTGGTTCAAGTTCGCCGGCCTTTACCTGCTGCGCGACGAGAAGGGCCAGCCGCGTGCCACTGCCGTGGATGATGTGAACACGCTGGAGCAGGCCGACGCCCTTTTGGCCCAGGCGGCGGCGTACAACAAAAACGCCGGAGTTAAGACCATGCGCGAAAAAATCCGCGCCCGGATTAACGGCCTGACCCAGCTTTAACGACTCCCGCAAGCCGGGACGGGCGCGGGGGAGGCATCAACCATGCGGTTGTTGGCCGTGGAACCCGTTAGCCCGTTTCTATTGCAAAACCGAGGTACGCCAATGAGTGGCCCTAGTTTCAGTATCAGCGGCAAGCCGGTGACGGTGACGCCAACAGCGATCACCAACGGCGTGACATTCTGGCCCGATCTCGATCTGGCCGAGTTTCAGAAGGTGCGCACGCTGCCCGCTGATCTGCCGCCAGAAACCGCAGGCGTGGCCCTGCTGGCTGCTATTGCGGAGGTAAACGACGCGCTGGCCGACGTGGTGACGTACTGGAACGCGAAAGCCTGCGAGCGGGCCGCAGATGTACCGGGTGCAAAGATGGGCGACGAAACCCAGTTAACGGCCCAGTACAAAAAAGCGGTCTACGCCCGCGCAAAGGCCGATTTACTGGGGGAGTTCGCCACCATCGGGCGGCGTGAATCGCATCCGGGGCAGGAAAGCCAGGACACCCGCACCAGCCTGCTGGCCGAGGCGGCCAATGTGATGCGAAACATGCTGCGACAACCACGCGTTGGGGTGCATCTGATATGAGCCAGCTTGAAAGCCTGACGACGTTTATTACGGAAAATCTGCCGCCTGATGCCATGCAGATGTTTTCCAGTTCAATGGAGGATTGCGAGCTGGTACGCAACGCCAAAGCGCTGGGGAACAACCAGCGCCGGATCGGGGTGCTGACTTATACCGCCCGTTTGTCGTGGGATGATTTCCCCTACCGCAAATATTCGCCGGGGCTGATTTATGCCCTGGTGCTGGCCTGGGTGGATGAGTTCGCCAACGAGCTGCGCGACGAGCTGAAGTTAGCCGATCCCACCGTAGACCCGGAGTTCGACGACGAAGGGTCATGCATTCTGGATGTGGTTGTCCCGCTGGTTGATCCGCTGGTCCTGCGTGAAGTGGAAAAAGGGCCGATCCCCTTCAAGGGTAAGAAATGGGACATCGTAAACCCCGAAATCTGGGAGGCGTCGCAACTGGAATTTATTGTCCAGCGTGGTGATGCGTCGTGATCCGTGGGGAGCTGAACCAGCAACAGCTAAAGCAGATGCGGGAAACGCTGGCAAAAGCTGACCTTCCCCCGCGTAAGCGCCAGCGCCTTTTATGGCGTATTGCAAAGCTGGGCATTGTCGCAGCGGCAAAACGTCACCAGCGCCAGCAGGCGGCCCCGGACGGTACGCCGTGGGAGCCGCGCAAGCGTGGCAAAGGGAAGATGTTAAAGGGGCTGCCCAAGCTGCTGGCCGTGCGTGAAATGCCGGAGATTCAGGGGGTAAGAATTTACCTCAAGGGCGGGAACTACCGGAACGGGACGAAGCCCATCGCGGCGGGCCTGGTCGGCGCGGTCCAGCAGGACGGCGCACGGATCCAGATGAAAGCCAGTAACGCCCCACGCAAGCCGCAGGCTGACAAGCCCGCGCTACCGCGACAGGCCAAGCGTCTGCGGGCGCTGGGTTACAAAACCCGCAAGGGCAAGCGCTGGGTTAAGCCGTCCAGCAAGCAAATCATGGAAACCATGAGCATGGCCCAGGCGGGATTACTGATTCGAAAACTGAAAGGCACACCCTCAAAACGCACATGGACCATTGATATTCCTGGGCGCGTTTTTCTGGGGGTGAGCAACGACGAATTTAACCAAATTATTGCGCGGCAAATGCAGGCAATCGGCTTCGGCTGGGACGTCAACGCGCAGCAAATCAGGGGGTAAAAATGACCTGGCCGAATGTCAACGTCAGTCAGAAAAACCGCTTCAACGGCACAACGAATGACGTCGAGCGCGTCATCCTCTTTGTGGGTTACGGCGACACTAACATCGGGAAAACCCAGTCGCTGAATACCGGCAGCGATCTGGATAAAGCCCTGGGCGACAAAGACAGCCCGTTAAAAAATATGGTGGCCGCAGCGGCCAATAACGCCGGTCAGAACTGGTTTGCTTACGTGCATGTGCTGGCAGAGCCAGACAAGGACGCCGAGGGCTATAAACCGGACGAGGACTGGATGAACGCGGTCAAACAGGCCCAGAGCGTGGCATCCGTGGAAGGGGTTGTCCTGGCATTTGATACCACCGACGCGGCCACCATTAACCGCGCAACGGAAATGCGCGTCACCTTACAGGCCAGTTTTGGGCGTTTTATCTGGTTTGCCCTTGCTGTGGGCGGGCCGGAAAAGGACGAAGCGTGGAGCGACTATGTGACGCGCCTGGCAGCACTCCAGGACGGTATTGCATCGCCTGGGGTGCAACTGGTCCCGCGTCTGTGGGGCAACGAACCCGGCGTCCTGGTCGGTCGCTTGTGTAACCGTTCGGTGACGGTGGCAGACAGCCCAGCCCGCGTTGCAACCGGCGCAGTCACCGCGCTGGGGCGCGACGGCCTGCCGGTCGACGGGACGGGGGCCGAAATTGATCTGGCCGTGTTGCAGTCCTTGCAGGCGAACCGCTACAGCGTGCCGATGTGGTATCACGATTATGACGGCATCTACTGGGCTGACGGTCGCACCCTGGACGTTGAAGGCGGTGATTATCAGGTGATTGAAAACGTGCGCGTGGTTGATAAAGCCTCCCGCCGTGTCCGTCTGCGTGCAATCCCCAAAATTGCCGATCGTTCGCTGAACAGCACACCGGGCAGCATCGCCGCGCATGAAACCTATTTCGGCAAGTCGCTGCGTGAAATGGCGATTTCAACCCAGATCAACGGCATCGAATTTCCGGGCGAAGTGAAGCCACCAAAGGACGGTGACATCACCATCACCTGGACCAGTAGCGAAGCGGTACAGATTTACCTTGTGGTTCGACCGTATGAGAGCGCGAAAGAAATCAGCGTCAGCATCGAACTGGATACCTCACTGGAGAGCTAATCAATGACTGAACGTATCAGCGGCGGATCGTTCGATGTGAACTACGACAGCATCATGATTCACGTAGAAAACGCCACCGTCACCATTACGGACAACAGCGCAGTTGCGCAGTCGCGTGGCATCCCGAACGGCCACACGAAAGGGTCAGTTTCGGCGGATGTGGAAGTCGAAGTCGATTCCCAGAACTTTAAAAAGTTTACCGCTGTGGCCCGCGCCGCAGGATCCTGGCGAGCCATTCCGGCAAAGGACTTTTTGTTCTACGCCAACGCCGGGGACGACGAAGAAAAAATCGAGGTGTTTGGCTGCGTTCCGACGCTGTCCGACATCGTCAACATCAACCCCAACGAGGCCAGCAAAACCACGAAGAAAATTAAATTCATGGTGACAAGCCCGGACTTTGTCGCGATTGACGGCGTGCCGTACCTGTCAGCCCGTGACACTCGCGATCTGAAAGGCTGACACGATGATGAACGGAGAAACGTCACTGCTTGAAAAACTGTTGCTTATCGGGGCCGTGATCGGCCTGGGGCAACTGATGGTCAGCAATGAGCGAATCACAACCCGTCTGCTGGTCGGGCGGATGATTCTGGGATCTGCGGTCGCACCGCTGGCCGCAATCCCGCTGCTGAAATTCCCCGATATGCCGGAACTGGTCGTCATTGGGCTGGCCTGCGCCCTGGGCATTCTGGGAAGTGCGTTTATTGAGGCGGGGTTAAAGCGCTGCCTGGACATGTATATCAAGCGATGGGGGAGCAAGCGCAATGAAACTGAGTGAAAAACAGCAACTTTTCACGGTGATGATCGCCAATTTGATTCATTTTGCCGAAGAAAAGGGTTATCGCCTGACGTTTGGCGAAGCGTACCGCACGCCGGAACAGGCCGCGCTTAACGCAAAAAAAGGGAGCGGCATTACTAACAGCCTGCATACCCAGCGCCTGGCGGTTGATTTTAACCTGTTTATTAACGGCGAATACCAGACCGACAGCGCCGCATATCGCCCCTTGGGCGAATACTGGGAATCTATCGGCGGATCGTGGGGTGGCCGTTTCAGTAAGCCGGACGGGAACCATTTCAGTCTTGAGCATAACGGGGTTCGCTGATGCGCAATTTGCTGGGTCTTTTGCTGATTCTGGTCGCTGCAATGTCAGCGGGCTGGCAGGCGCATGACTGGCACGACGCAAAGCTGCAACTCGCTGCCAGTGAAGCGGCAGAACAAACACGCCAGATTGTCGTTGAAGTGACGCAACAGTCTGGCGAAGCGCTGGAAGCAAAACTCGCGGGGCTAAAAGCCAATGAAAGGCACACGGAACGGGTTATTCGCACAGAAATCATTAAGCCGGTTTTTAGCAACGTTTGCGCTTCTGATGATTACGTCCGGTTGTTCAACGAAAGTGCAGATCAAGCCGAACGAGAATTATCAGGAAAACCAACTGACACTTTGCCCGGTCACGCTGCCACGTCTGGCCGGACCGACCGGAAATGACTTTGACGCGGCGCTGACAGCCTACCGGCAGATGTATACCGACTGCGCCGCCCGACATAACGCCCTGGTGGGCATCATTCGACAACGTAAGGAATTAGCACAATGAGTAAACCGAAAAAAATCGCCATGACCGTGGCGGGCGTAAATCTGAGCTTTGAGCCGAATAAAACCGCGTTTAACAACCTGCTTAACGAAATGACCATGACCAATAAGGTTGCCCCTATGGTGACGTATCTGGGCCGCATTGTTGATGCCGAGTGTAAAGAGGCGCTCAACAAGCTGATGGAAGATTATCCGGGTTGTGAAATGCAGATCGTCGAGAAGGTTAACGAGATTTACTCCCCGAAACTTGAGATCGAAGTAAAAAACTGACGGCGCGGGTGGCGGCCATTCGCAAGAATGCGCTTGAGCAATACCTTGCCCTGCGCCGCTACTACCTCCCGCACGAAGCCGACGACGAAGAAAGCATCGCCCGCGCCCTGTGGCTGGACGAATATTTCGCCCAGACCCGCGCCAGCAAGACGGCGGAAGGGATAGCCATCGCATTTAACGGAAACTGATATGAGCCACCTGGATTTTACCCTGAGCCTGATCGATAAGCTGACGCGGCCATTAAAAACGGCCCAGTCTTCGCTGTCCGGCTTTGCTGAAAAATCGCAGGCGTCTTTTACAAAAATCGGGATCGGTGCGGCGGCTGTCTGGGGCGTGGCACAGTCCATCGCGGGCGTGGTGGGTCCGGCGTATGAGATGAACGCCGCACTTGCCGAAGTGGGTTCCAAAGGCGTGGCAGAGGATGCGCTGAAACGTCTGTCCGGCGAAGCCATGCGATTCAGTATGCGCTACGGAAAAGGGGCCGTTGATGTGGTCCGGTCAAGTTACGCGATGAAAGGCGCAATGGCGGGCCTGTCCGATATGGACCTGCCCCGCGTCACCATCGCGGCCAATACCCTGGCGGCAGGCGTCAAGGCCAGCGGCGAAGAGGCGGGCGAATACATCGGCGCAATGGCGTCACGTTTCAACGCGGAGTTGTCCAGTCTGGGCCATGTGCGTTTTGCCGAAGAACTGGCAGGAAAAACGGCGTACATGGTGCAAAACTTCGGCGTGAAAATGCAGACCATGCAGGAGCTTATCGAGGGGACGAAAAGCGCCGGTGCTGACTTTGGCGTCAGCCTGGATGAACAGTTCGCCGTACTGGGTACGCTTTCGCGCACGCTGGGTACTGAGGCCAGCGGGATCTACGAGCAGTTTTTACGCAGCGCCCCGGCTGCCGCTGAAAAGCTGGGTATGAGCTTTGTCGATGCCACCGGCAAAATGCTGCCGATGGGTGACATTCTGCAAAAACTACAGAGCAAATACGGGCAGAGCATTGAAGGGAACGTCAAGGCACAACAGGCGCTGGACGCCGCGTTCGGTGGTGGTGCTGACGTTATCAAAAAGCTGTACGGCCAGCAGGATAAATTAAATCGCAGCATCACCGAGCTGGGCCGAAATGACGGGATGAAACGCGCCCAGGAAATGGCCGAACGAATGGCCGAGCCGTGGGAGCGTATCAAAGCGACATTCTTTGCCATTCGCGTGGCGATTGGTAACACGCTGATCCCTATCCTGTCGCCGCTGATGAACCGTATTGCCGACGTGGGGGCAAAATTTGCCCGCTGGCTTGATATGTTCCCGAATATTGCCCGCTGGCTGGGTTACATCACCCTGGGCGTGCTGTCCTTCGGGCTGGCCGGGGCGGCGGTCAATATCGTGATGGGGGTCTTTGGCTTCACCATGACGGGGCTGGCCGCAATCGCTAAGGTGCTGGGCGGTGCATGGAAACTCCTGTTATGGACGCTCAACCTGTTGCGTCCGTCCCTGCTGACAACCCGCATTGGTCTGGCCGCATTGTGGATCCAGTCAAAATTACTGGCGCTGTGGACGGGTGTCTGCCGCATCGCGCTTGCTGCATGGAATATCGCGTTAAAGGCCGGGGCCATTGCCATGCGGGTTTACGGTGCGGCGACCATGTTTGCCGGGGCTGCAATGCAATTCCTGATGAGTCCGATCACCCTGATTATTGCCGGACTGGCGCTTCTGGCCGTGGGGGTCTGGTATGTCGTCACCCACTGGGAAGAACTGGCGGCAGCGATCATGGATACGGCGGCTTTTGCCTGGGTGATGTCCGTCGCTGAACAGGTGGGCCAGGTGTTTGCGCAGGTCTGGCAGTCCATCACTGACGGCTGGGCCGTGGTGGTTGATTTCTTTACCGGTCTTTCCCCGCTTGCCACCTTTGAAGGGTTCGCACAGACCATCGGCGGGGTATTCAGCAAACTTTTCGACGTCCTCAAAAATACCTTTGCGTCTACCTATAACTGGATTGTTGAGAAGTTAAACAAGATCCCCGGCGTCAATATCGACCTGAAAACCGTTTCGCCACCGGCAGCGGCTGCCGTTCCGGCAAACGCGGTCATTCCTGACAGTGCTGCAGGTTCGTCGAAGCTGAACAGCCCGTCCGTGCTGACGGGGAACCGAATTAATGCAGACATCCCACGCGGCGGCCTGATGAGTCAGGTTAAAACCGACAGCAAAACCGCCGTGGATAACCGTAAATCGTGGGGCGATACCTACATCAACGCCCCCAATGGAATCACCCCGGCCCAGCTGGCTGAATGGCAGGAGCTTAACGCAGGATGAGTACCGAACCGTTATACATCGACCTTTTGATCACTGACGGCGATTTCACGCTGGACAGCGGCAATGAGCCGCGCCGTTGCGATAACCGCGACAGCATCACTCAGGACATTATTCACAGCATCCTGGAAAGCGGTATCACCACCCGCCTGATCGGTGAACGCAGCCCGACAATGCGCGGTGACGTGCTGACGCAGCTGTCCTTACTGGTGGAAAGCGACGAACGTCTGGTCCCCGGCACCATAGTGATCACCGAAGAAACCCTTTCGCGGTTGTATGTCACGGCGGAAACCTACGATTTCGGCCCTGTCGGTACAGAGGTTAACTATGACTGAGAAACCCGACGTTGATTTTGAAAAGATACTGAATGACAGCGGGATGCCCGCGACAGAGGCCGAAATTACGGCGGCGTTTAAAGCCACCGTGCAGGCGGAAGGGTTTGTCACAAACACGTCGAGGATGTCACCTTTCTGGCGCCTGATTTCGAAGATTGTCACCACGCCGGTGTTATGGCTGCGTGCGGCGCTGATCGATGTGGTCCTGCGCAATATGTTTGTTGCGACGGCCACCGGTCCCATGCTGCGCCTGCTGGCCTGGGCGGTCCATATTGTGCCTAAACCGGCCAGCGCTGCCGCTGGCGTGCTGCGGTTCTACAAGCTGAACGCGGCGGATGTGGTCGTCGTGCCTGCCGGAACACTGGTGCAAACCGAGCGTATTAACGGCGTGGTTTACGTGCTGGCGGTGAATGAAGACGTGACACTGCCTGCCGGGGTTGAAAGCGGGCTGGTTCCCGTCACGGCGACCGGCACCGGCAGCGGCTATAACCTTGCGCCCGGCTATTACCGGATTTTACCCGTTGCGGTGGCCGGGATCGCCAGCGCGGTCAATGAGGACGAATGGCTGATTACGCCAGGGGCTAACGAGGAAAGCGACGACGAGCTGCGCGACCGCACCCGCAACCAGTTTAATCTGGTAGGGAATTACCATTCTGACGCTATCTACCGCAGCATGATTGCCAGCGTGCTGGGCCTGAGCGTTGATCGCATTTACTTTTTGCACGATGCCCCGCGTGGGCCGGGTACGGCAAATGCTTACCTGTTACTGGACAGCGGCGAAATATCACAGCCCTTTATTGATGCGGTTAACGACTATGTGAATACCCAGGGCCACCACGGACACGGTGATGATCTGCAGTGTTATGCCATGCCGGAAACCAGCCACACCCTGGCGGTGACGGTCTACGTCAAAAGCGTGGAAAACATGGAAGCGGAAGACCTGAGCGCGTTAAAAACCGGTATTACCGACCTGATTCGTTGCGCGTTTCGCGAAAACGCCAATTACGACGTTAAAAAGACGCAGCCCTATTCGCGCTATTCCTTTTCGAATCTGGGCCGCGAGATCCACAAGGCTTTTCCGGTTGTCGATTCACTGCATTTTTCACTGACGGATATTGTCAGCGAACTGTCGGTCCCGCGCCTGTCAGGGCTAACGGTGGAGATTGAAAATGACTGAGTTTTCAAAGTTGCTTGCCGGTCTGAAATTGCCGTCGTGGCTGAACAAAGGCGACCCCGCCAGGCTGTTGCGGGCCTGCGTGAAGTTCTGGTCGCAGGTGTACGGGTGGATCACCTGGCCGTTAAAGCAGTTTGATCCGCTGGTCTGCCCCGAACCGCTGTTAAACCTGATTGCCTGGGAACGCGACATCGTTCGGTTTAAGGGGGAGCCGCTCGACATCTTCCGCAAGCGGGTAAATTACGCATTTATCAATGCGCAGCAGGCCGGAGAGGTGGCGGGATTTATTGCCATTTTTGAGCGACTGGGGATTGGTTACGTTGAATTACTGGAACGACAGGACGGACTCGACTGGGACGTTATTGTCGTTCGTGTGACAAACAACCAGATTGCGGAGAATGGCGATCTCCTGCTGGAAATCATCCGCAAATACGGGCGCACATGCCGCCGCTACCAGTTTGAAGTGATCACCGCCCTGCCACTGAATATCAATATTGGCTGGTATCAGGGGGAATATATTTGCTGGCCTGCCACCCTGGGCGATGTGAATAACCAGTCCGAAGCAACGTACAGCGCAAGTTTGAAGTAGAGGAAAGACCTATGTCACAGGCCGTTATTACAAAAGTATTTTCAGAATGGAAAGCACAGCAGGCAATTAATAATCAGCCCGTCACGCTGGATGAATTTATTTTCGCGTATATTCCGGGACTGGATGCCGATAAGCCGATTGATAATACCGAGACAACGCCCGCAGCGGATAAAATTGTGCATCGTCAGGCAGTGAGCAAATCCGGTGTTGTGAATGAAAATTCCGTCGTTTATTCCGTCACCCTGGGGGCGGATGTGGGCGATTTTGATTTCAACTGGATCGGACTGGCAAATAAAGCCACCGGTACACTTGCGATGATTATTCACGCCCCGACCCAGCGTAAAATCAAAAATGCGAACGGCCAGCAGGGAAACGTGCTGGTTCGTTCCATGCTGATGGAATACAGCGGAGCCAGGGAAGCAACGGAAATGACCACCCCGGCAGAGACATGGCAGATTGATTTCACTGCCCGCCTGTCGGCAATGGATGAACGCCAGCGCCGCGAAAATATCGATCTGTATGGCGCAGCGGCATTTTTTGATTCGGGCTATCTGGTAGCCAAAACCGGCAATCAATTTTTTGTGACAAAGGGGGCGGGGTACGTTGCCGGGTTGCGTGCTGAACTGCCCGCAAACCTGAATATCACCGCATCTGCGAAGCCAACAAAGGTCTGGCTTGATGTCAGCTGGACCGGGACGTTAACGAGCAAATGGGCAGTACAGAGCAAAATCACCGTTGCCGCAGATCTTGCCGATTATGTGCTGGGCGGTGTGCAGCATTATGTCTTTGCGGTGGCGAGTATTGATGCTGCCGGAAATATTACGGACCTGCGCCCGAAAGGTACGCTGAATGACCAGACGGCCAGTGATGCGTTAAAAAAGCATGAGCAGTCCCGAAATCATCCAGATGCAACTACCAGCGCGAAGGGATTCACCCAGTTAAGCAGTGCAACGGACAGCACCAGCGAAGAACTGGCCGCGACGTCTAAAGCGGTTAAAATCGCGATGGATAACGCCAATGCGCGTCTTGCAAAAGAGCGTAACGGTGGAGATATTCCGAATAAACCTCTGTTTGTTCAAAACATTGGTTTGCAGGATACGGTTAATAAGGCTGCTGGAGCACTGCAAAAAGACCAGAATCTGAGTGATATCCCGGACAAAGTACAGGCGCGTAATGCGCTGCAACTCGGGACAGCTGCAACAGCGACACTAACAACGTCAACTAATGACGATACTACCGGGCACGTACTTAAAGTAGGGGATCGAGGGCTGGGTAAAGGGGCGATCCCCGCACTTCGCGGATTTGATTTTAATCAGTATGGGTTTGCTGCTGGTGAAACTCTGTTTATTGAAACCACTTCAGCGATTAATTTCCCGCCGGGAATGCCTGAGTTTGCGAATACATATGTTTATGTGAACGTTGTTGGTATTCGTGACGCAAATAATGACTGTACGCTTATGTTTTCCAGATACAACGCAAATGTAAGTTATCTGGTGTGGAGAATGCAGGCGGGTACATCAAGAGCCTGGCAGGTGTTAAAAATCCCTGCAACTGCAACCGATATTGGTGCAATTCCGCGAGACCCCATTGGAACAATTGTAAATAACGGCACTATGGCTTCTGCCAACTCGCCAGGATGGTGGGTGGTGAGCGTTGCAAATGCTGACACAGTGGCTGATTTCCCCGAATACCCAAATGGTAACAAGCTTTACGGATACGGTTTTATGTTGGTGGCGCGTTCAGGGAACGTCTGGCTACAGCAATATTTCTCTCATCATGGGGTGAGTGCCAGCCGCCAGACGTGGAATGGAGATATGTCTGAGCGTACGGCGTGGGTTATCGACTACAGTACGGCAAACCCACCGCCAGCTACAGATTTATCAGCTTACGCCACACAACAATGGGTATTACAAAACTTCGTCCAGAATATCGACCTGACTGCGCCTTCTGAATTTCAGTTTTGGGATGGCCGTGGGTATATGCGCCCGACTGATGGTGCGGCTATGTATAACTTTTCAATGGTGGGCGGTTCCAGCAACGTAGGCTGGATTCAGATCCGCTATACACGAAAACAGGTGAATAACACTTGGTATGTAATTAATTAAAGGTAAATAAAAATGCAGCGCTTCGGAAAATTCACCCCATATATACCAGACACTACTGACAGACCAAAAATTATTGATGGTCAGAACGTTCTTTTTTTAAAGGATGATAAAGGTAATGACTGGTATGACGTTATTAAACTATTTGATGAATCAAAGACACTAAAAGTTGGCTTTGACGATGATGGACGTGTAAGAACATTCACCACAAATATTCACGCGTTTTTTCCGGCCAATCTCAGTGTTGTTGAGCTTTCAGCAACAAAAGCTAATTTGCGCGTTACGCTGGGTGATGACTGGTTTTATAAAGACGGGAAACTGCAGCAAATCCGCGATCATCTGGCTAACGCCGAGGCCGAACGTAACAACCGTATGGGGGATGTTACAGCGCGGATTGACTGGCTGGAAGATGCGCAGAAGGACGGCGATATCTCAGCCGACGAAGAAAAAGAACTGGCGACACTGCGGGCCTATCGCACCGAGTTGCGCCGTCTGGATCTGACTGGTGCGCCAGATATTGACTGGCCGGAGGTTCCGGGCGATGTGGCGTGAATCGATTGTAAAGATTGCTGACGATATGGGAGCGCTGGCCTGTTCCATTGTGCCAGCGCATCCCTGGGTTTACGGGCTGGGACAGAACACGGATTCAGGCGGTTATCTCAGCCCTGCCAACGCGGTGGGATATCTGGCTAAAAAGCTGTTATCCGGTAGTGGTGGCGGAAGTGGCGACGTTATCGTCATGATGGTGGCGGAAAATACCCACGACGCATTCATGCAGGGGCTGAATAAACTGTCCACCGTATTTCCGGCCCCGGTATTCACGCAGGTAAGCCGTATGGCGGCAGCGGCCGCAGAACTCAGCACGGTAAAAATGCAGTTGCCGGTTAAAGCAGATTTATTGCCAGCCAGTGCGCCGCTATCAGTATCAACCAACCGGCTGGCGCTGAATGCCCAGCGTGTTGCCGCCGCGCAGCTGGCCGCCGCAGTCAGTACCACCACAACAGATCTAAAAAATCAGGTTACGGGATTTATTCAGGAACGGGCCGGTTTGCTGGCATCACTCAGCCAGGGACTGGACGACCTGAAAGCCGCCAGCGCGAATATTTTTTCATTCAGTTACAGCGGAAGTTATGCCGTTGCTGCCGCTGAATTGCTGAAAGGCATCCCGCAAACAACGGCAGTGCATACCGCCGCGATGATGTTTATCGGGGATTCGTTATCTGACTTAGGGAAGATGCTGCATGAGCCAGACCGCACTACTCGCGCTTGATGGTGAAGGGATCGCCATGCAAAACATGCTGGTTTCACCTTCCATGCAGTTTCAGGAGAAGGACCAGTCGGGCCAGACATCGAGCACGGCCAATGCTGAACAGGGTATTAAGGCCAAAGAGCTGCGCGTGTCGGGTCTGGTGACATTCGACGATGAAGCCGTTTTACAGCGGCTTTTCCAGCTGGCATCCGCAACCGAAGCCAGCGGAGCACTGAAAAAGTACCGTGTTGCCAATGCGACGGCAACGGCTATCAACCTTCGTGAAGCCACGTTCACCGGTCAGATTGATGCCGTACCGCAGGAGGATCGCCTTGCCTGGCAGGTAAGTTTCACCCTGCGTGAAAAAGGCAGCGTCCCGGAAAAACGACAGGCCAGAAAAGGCAACGCGACGGCCAGCACCAAGCAAACAGGGGCAAAGGGCGCGGGTTCGGCTGCCGGTGCTGATGAGCCAGCCGACAAAATGAGCTGGTTTGAAGAAAAGGTCTTAAAGCCGGTCAACGATGCGCTGGGGTAATTAAACGATGAAACCAATTAAACGCCTGTACCTTTCCTCTGATCCGGTCCATCTGATTGACTGCAATATCGTGCTGGAGCTGAACGCGTGCGGTCGGGGGTTTATTACGGCGGGGACAGAGACAGATTACACCGGCAAAATGGTGCGGATTGATGTTGGTTATGATGGTCTGGTCCTGCGCTGGTTTACCGGGTACGTCGAACGGTCACAGCCTGCTGATAATGGAACATGCCGGTTGTTCGTGCGTGAGCTGGTCGGCATCTTTGATAAATTGTGGCCGTGTTCTTTCCAGCATCCAACGTTGCGCCAGATTACTGACTGGATAAGTGAGCAAAGCGGGCTGACCGTCACAACGCCGGTCGGCGCTGCTTATGCAGATAAACCGATCCCCCACTTTACGCACAGCGGCACGGGCTATCAGCTTTTTGCCAGTCTGGGCCGTGCATTTTCAGTGACGGATTATCTTTGGTATCAGCTGCCGGACGGGGATGTCTTCGTCGGTGCTGCGGAGCACAGTCTTTTTGCGGGTAAACCAGTGGAGATCCCGCACGAATTTAGCCAGGCATCGGCAGGCGGCAATTCAATGGTTGTGCCGATGATTCAGAGCCTGCGCCCTGGTGCTGAGGTGAACGGCCAGCGGCTGAATCAGGTCCGGCTAAATAACGACGACATGGCAATTACCTGGCAGCCCCGCAACAAATCCACCGGTCAGCCATTGCAAAAATCACCCATTCAGCGGCAGATTGAAAACGCATTCCCGGAGCTGGCAAGCGGCCTGCATCTTCCAAAATTCGCCAGGGTGGAAGCACCAAGCGAGGATGTTTCAGGGGGGAATATTGCCGATCCATTCCGCCCGCGCTATGCCGTGGATCTCCAGCTGCTTGACGAAGACGGCAAGCCAGCCGCAAATACGCCGATCTATTCTGCCGTTCCGCTACCTGTACCAATGGCGGGGAGTGAGTCGGGAATGTTTCAGTTTCCGCCCCCTGGCACGCTGGTTGAAGTCGGGTTCACGGAGGGGCGGCAGGATAAGCCCTTTGTGCGCCAGATTATGGCGGAGGGTCATAACCTGCCAGCGGTTAAACCCGGCGAGCAGTTGCAGCAACAGCGCGATGGTGTATCGCAGCGCGTGACGGTTGCCGGAGACTGGGAACGCCAGACGGACCAGACAATCCGCGAAAACTCCATGACTCGCGAAGTCACCACCGACGAAGAGATCCGCAAAGTGGTTGTCCGTGAAACTACGGTCCAGGCTACAGATAAAACAACCGTGCTGGGCACGGCCACACTTCTGGCCGGGGCGGTCGTTCATATCAGCGAGGGGGATTACAGCGTCGGCACATCCGGCAACCTGACAGTAACCTGCAGCAAGGACAATTCCGTCAGTGTTGGCCGGAACGTGAAACGGGACGTCGCGGGCAATGTTACAGACGACGTGAAAGGGAATGTCACGTCAAACGTCAGCGGCGCACTGACTGAGAAAATCAGCGGTATCCGCCGAAGTGTGGCCCAGGCGCAACAGCTGATTGCCCCGGTAGTAAAACTGGGAAGCGAAGAGATTAACGTCCTGACACTACTCACCGACACCCTGGACGTGGTGAGGGAACTGGCAGAGACTGCCGCGTCACATACTCACCCCAATACAGGGGCCAGCGGGCAGGCTGCGCAGTTCACCGCAACGGCCACTAAAACCGGTACATTGAAAAGCAAATACGGTCCCCTGATAGCCTGACAAAAAGCGGCATAACCGCACACCTCACCAGACACCACAGAACGCGCCACAGCAGGCGCAAATATTGAAGGCCGCCACCGTGCGGCCTTTGTTTCGTTCGTTCAACAGCGCCCCACAGCGTAAGCGACAGCAGGCAGACGGAAGCGGATCCAGGACGGAAACGGCGCTACACCGCACCCGCCTGCGCAGTTTGGATCATAAAAATTTTGCAAAAGAAATTTTGTGCAAAGCACCCCGCCAGCCTGCGCCGCTGCTGGGCTTTTGCATCCTGCGGGCGTTTGCACGCTGCGCAAGGATTTGCAGCGTTTTGCAAAGGTCGCGGCGCGGCCGGCGACTAACGTTTTGGTTAACCTGATGTTTTTTAAAAGGATCGTTTGCTTTTTATGAGGATCGAAAAGGGTGCGGGGCTTGTCTGAGGTTTTGGAAGGAAAGCACTAGAAGCCTTGCGGTGCATGTGATTGCGCGGAGTTAGTGAAAAAATATTTTTGCAAAACGTGGCGAGAGCTAGAGGAAAAAGATCGTTGGCGGGGCGGTGAAATTGAGCTGGGGAAAACTACCGTAGCGCGGTTACGGAAAGTAAAGCTGGGACGTTCCGTAGGGTCCCCCCGCAGGCTTAACCTGCCTTAGCAATCAATGCTATCTTACTTGCATCATATCCCCATTGAGGAAAGGGCATGGCAAAGGATCTCACAACCTCTGCGCACGACAGACAAAATATTCTCAATAATTCGTATGCACTCAAGCACGCTGAAAAGCATCTCGCTCTGGGCGGGGTCGAATTTAATGGCGAGGTAGTGTTTACCAAAAGCCAGTTGGTTGAGATATTTGATGTTAGTGATGCAACGATAGAAAGGTATCTAACCAACAATATTGATGAACTAAAGACCAATGGCTATATCATTCTAAAAGGTAAAAATTTAAAAGAATTCAAAGAGGTAGCTGATGGTGCCCTCATGAATGAGGGTACCAAAACGTCGGTTCTTGGGGTGTTTAAATTCCGAGCTGTTTTAAACCTTGCAATGTTGCTTGTTGAAAGTGAGCAGGCAAGGGTAATCCGAGCACGTTTACTGGATATTGTTATCGATACGTTGGCAGAACGCGCTGGCGGGCATACAAAATTCATCAACCAAAGAGATGAAGATTACCTTGTGGCTGCATTCAAGGAGGAAAGTTATCGGAAGCAGTTCACGGATGCTCTCAATGATTATGTCGATGCCAATGGTTGGAAGTTTGGAAAACTCACCAATGCGATTTATCAGAGTATTTTCCATGAGAACGCAAACGAGTATCGGAAGGTACTGAAACTTCATCAAAACGATAAAATTCGTGACACGATGTATTCTGAAGTTCTTACCTTAATCGCAAGTTTTGAGGCTGGACTAGCCCACGAGATAAAGCAAAAAGCTACTCAATTAGGCAGGAAACTGACGTATAAAGAAGCTGAATCCATTTTATCAATTATGGAGCAGCACCCCCTATATGAGCCAATGCTGGTTGATGTTCGCACCAAAATGGCGAGCCGGGATTTATGCTTTCGTGATGCTTTGCACGAAAAACTGGAGGCATATGTCCGTTCGGTACCTGAGGGCGATTTTGAGCGATTCTTAGGCGAGAAAAGCAAGTCACTTGAAGAGAGACTGAATGATCCTGAAACCCTTGAAGTGTTTAAACGCTTGAAAGACCGCTAAAAGGGAACTGCCATGGATGAGATTCAGTTTAATTATTTTGATATTGAGCATGCCATAGCAGTTCATGATCGCATCATTGAACGCTCGGGCGGCTTGCCCGGTATACGAGATCAAGGTGTATTGGAGAGTGTGCTAGACCATATACAAAATGACTGGTACTACCCAAGCTTTGAGTCAAAGCTTACCCATTTGTTTTTCTCAGTGAACAAGCTTCACGCGTTTACTGATGGCAACAAAAGGTCTGGGATATTCCTCTCTGCATTCTTTCTGGAAATTAATGGGTTTGAGCATTGTATTAAGCTCTTTGTCCGGGAAATGGAGAACATAGCCGTATGGGTTGCTGATGGGGCTGTCAGCAAGGATTTGCTTCAACAGATAATTCATGATTTGGTGCTTTGTGAGGAGTTATTGGAGAGCACTAAACTGGAGCTCGCCATGGCGATAATTGAGCATCAAAATCAGATGGATGAAGGTAATTAAGATATGAGCCCCACTAGGTGAGGCTCATTCGATGTGGTCAATGTGTGGACATTGTAATAAATAAATCCTTTTATTTCATTGTGATAGGCAGAGATATAAATCACCATCCCTGTCTTCCCCCACATGATGTGGGGGTTTTTTTTGCCCAAAATTTGTCACTCGGTTATTGCCTGACTGTTTTACTTCATCCGTTATACTAGCGGCATATTCTGGCTGGAGTGTTTATGAATCATACCTATGGGCGGCTAGTGAGCCGGGCGGCAATCGCGGCGACCGTGATGGCATCGCTGTTACTTTTGATCAAAATTTTCGCGTGGTGGTACACCGGATCGGTCAGTATTCTGGCTGCACTGGTGGATTCTCTGGTGGACATCGCGGCGTCGTTAACCAACCTGTTGGTGGTGCGCTATTCGCTGCAACCGGCCGATGATGAACATACGTTCGGACACGGAAAAGCGGAATCACTGGCGGCGCTGGCGCAAAGCATGTTTATTTCCGGTTCGGCGCTGTTTTTATTCCTGACCGGGATTCAGCATCTCATCCAACCGACGCCGATGAAAGATCCCGGCGTTGGGGTGGTTGTCACCATCATTGCGTTAGTGTGTACAATCATTCTGGTCTCGTTTCAGCGCTGGGTAGTGAAGCGTACGCAAAGTCAGGCCGTTCGGGCAGATATGCTTCATTATCAGTCTGATGTTATGATGAACGGTGCGATTCTCATTGCGCTCGGGCTGGCATGGTACGGCTGGCATCGTGCGGATGCCTTGTTTGCGCTCGGGATTGGCATCTATATTTTATATAGCGCATTACGCATGGGGTATGAGGCAGTGCAATCTTTGCTGGATCGCGCTTTACCCGATGAGGAACGTCAGGAAATTATTGATATCGTGACATCATGGCCTGGGGTCAGCGGCGCTCACGATCTTCGCACGCGGCAGTCAGGGCCGACCCGTTTTATTCAGATTCATTTGGAAATGGAAGATAATCTGCCGCTCGTTCAGGCGCATTTAGTGGCTGAACAGGTTGAGCAGGCAATTTTACGGCGTTTCCCGGGATCGGATGTCATCATTCATCAGGATCCCTGTTCAGTCGTACCCAAGGAAGGCAAGGTGTTTGAGCTTTCATAATTCGTTGTAAAAAGTGAACCGGGCCAGCATTTTGTGTATAAATTACCACCATTTGGCCTGACCTGAATCAATTCAGCAGGAAGTGATTGTTATACTATCTGCATATTCGTTGGATCGTTTCGATATGCGGAATCGACTTCCGGCAGCAGATTTCATTTTGCATTCCAAAGTTCAGAGGTAGTCATGATTAAGAAAATCGGTGTGTTGACAAGCGGCGGTGATGCGCCGGGCATGAACGCAGCAATCCGTGGTGTTGTACGTGCAGCGTTGACGGAAGGGCTGGAAGTCATGGGGATCCATGATGGCTACCTGGGTTTGTATGAAGACCGTATGGTCCAGCTTGACCGCTACAGCGTGTCCGACATGATCAACCGTGGCGGTACTTTCCTCGGTTCAGCTCGCTTCCCGGAATTCCGCGACGAAAACGTGCGTGCGGTGGCTATCGAAAACCTGAAAAAGCGTGGCATTGATGCGCTGGTTGTTATCGGCGGTGACGGTTCTTACATGGGTGCGAAACGCCTGACTGAAATGGGCTTCCCATGCATCGGTCTGCCGGGCACTATCGACAACGATATCAAGGGCACCGACTACACCATCGGTTACTTCACCGCTCTGGGTACTGTAGTAGAAGCGATTGACCGTCTGCGTGATACCTCTTCTTCTCACCAGCGTATTTCCATCGTTGAAGTGATGGGCCGCTACTGTGGCGATCTGACCCTGGCGGCTGCAATTGCCGGTGGTTGTGAGTTCGTAGTGGTTCCGGAAGTGGAATTCAGTCGCGACGATTTGGTTGCTGAAATCAAAGCGGGCATCGCGAAAGGTAAAAAACACGCAATTGTAGCGATCACTGAACACATGTGTGACGTTGACGAACTGGCGCATTACATCGAGAAGGAAACGGGCCGCGAAACGCGTTCGACCGTGCTGGGTCACATTCAGCGTGGTGGTTCCCCGGTTCCTTACGATCGTATTCTGGCATCCCGTATGGGCGCATATGCTATTGAACTGCTGCTGGCAGGTCATGGCGGCCGCTGTGTCGGTATTCAGAACGAGCAACTGGTTCACCACGATATCATCGATGCTATCGAGAACATGAAGCGTCCGTTCAAAGGTGACTGGCTGGACTGCGCGAAAAAACTGTACTGATTGTTTTTTGTTGCCCGGTGGCGCTTCGCTTACCGGGCCTACAGCGTGTACTCTTGTAGGCCGGATAAGGCGTAAGTCGTCATCCGGCACAACCTTCCTCATTTATTCCCCGAAGTTATAGCAAATCTTTTTTTATTCTTTAATGTTTGGATGCCTTTCTGGCACGCTTTGCTCATCACAACATCACATAAGAGAGCTGGGCGATGAACAAATGGGGCGTAGGGTTAACATTATTGCTGGCATCAACCAGCGTTCTGGCAAAGGATATTCAGTTACTTAACGTATCGTACGATCCAACACGTGAACTGTACGAGCAGTACAATAAAGCCTTCAGCGCGCACTGGAAGCAGGAAACGGGCGATAACGTCGTGATCCGCCAGTCGCACGGCGGCTCTGGTAAACAGGCGACCTCTGTCATCAACGGTATTGAAGCCGATGTGGTGACGTTGGCACTGGCATATGACGTGGATGCCATTGCTGAACGTGGTCGAATTGATAAAAACTGGATTAAGCGCTTGCCGGATAACTCTGCGCCTTACACCTCCACCATCGTGTTCCTGGTCCGCAAAGGCAACCCCAAACAAATTCATGACTGGAACGATTTGATCAAACCCGGCGTGTCAGTGATTACACCAAACCCGAAAAGCTCAGGCGGCGCACGCTGGAACTATCTGGCGGCATGGGGCTATGCCCTGCACCACAACAACAACGATCAGGCCAAAGCGCAGGACTTCGTCAAGGCCCTGTATAAAAACGTTGAAGTGCTGGATTCCGGTGCACGTGGCTCAACCAATACTTTCGTTGAGCGTGGTATCGGTGATGTGCTGATCGCCTGGGAAAACGAAGCGCTGCTGGCAACGAACGAGCTGGGTAAAGACAAATTCGAGATAGTGACGCCGAGTGAATCTATTCTCGCGGAGCCGACCGTTTCCGTGGTCGATAAAGTGGTGGAAAAGAAAGACACCAAAGCGGTGGCGGAAGCTTATCTGAAGTATCTCTACTCTCCGGAAGGCCAGGAAATTGCAGCGAAAAACTACTATCGTCCACGTGATACAGACGTTGCGAAGAAATACGAAAATGCATTTCCGAAGCTGAAGCTGTTCACCATCGACGAAGAGTTTGGCGGCTGGACAAAAGCGCAGAAAGAGCACTTCTCTAATGGCGGTACGTTCGACCAGATCAGCAAACGCTAAATAAGTCTGTGATTTACCGACCCGGTGGCCTAACGCGACCGGGTTTTTTATTTGTCATGGTTTTGCGTTACTCTTGCCCTTCAATGGGATACAGGAAACGCGTAATGAAAAAAGCAGGCTATCTTTTACTGGCGGTGATTGTGGTCGCCGCCGCTGCAGGCATCGGGTACTGGAAATTCACCGGCAACCCGGACGCATTACGCCAGATCGTCCTTCAACAATGCTTACCGCACCAGTTGCAGCAGCAGGATCCTGCACCATGCGCAGAAGTGAAGACGGATGCCGGATATGTGGTGTTCAAAGACCGTAACGGCCCTTTGCAATATTTGTTGATGCCCACTTATCGCATTAACGGTACGGAAAGCCCACTGCTGTTGAAATCAGGCACGCCGAACTTTTTCTGGCTGGCCTGGCAGGCGCGTAGCTTTATGAGCCAAAAATACGGCCAGGAAATCCCTGACAAAGCAGTCTCTCTGACCATTAACTCACGTAGCGGGCGTACTCAAAATCACCTGCATATTCATATCTCCTGCCTGCGAACCGATGTCAGAAAACAGCTGGATGACAACCTGGCGAAAATCAGCACCCGCTGGCTACCTCTACCAGGTGGGCTGCGCGGTCATGAATATCTGGCGCGTCGCGTCACGGAAAATGAACTGGCACAACGCAGCCCATTTATGATGCTGGCAGAAGAGGTGCCGGATGCACGTGAGCATATGGGCAGCTATGCGTTGGCGATGGTGCGTCAGAGCGATGAATCCTTTGTTCTGCTGGCTACTCAGCGCAATCTGCTGGCGCTGAATCTCGCCTCCGCTGAGGAAATTCAGGATCATCAATGTGATATTCTGCGTTAACCCCACCTAATCTGGCGTTTACTCCGCATGCCTGTCCCCGTATTCTTGTTGAAAAAAACAACAGGAGACAGGCATGTCGCTCTGGCTTACACACCCTCTGTTTATCCCCTCTCTGGTGGTTGGCATCACCATTCTGCTCTGGGCTACGTCGCTGCTGCCGGAGTTTATAACGGCGCTGCTGTTCTTTGCCGTGGCGATGGTCGCCAAAATCGCGCCACCGGATGTGATCTTTGGCGGCTTTGCGTCCTCCGCATTCTGGTTGGTGTTTAGCGGCTTTGTGCTGGGTATCGCGATTCGTAAAACGGGGCTGGCGGACAGGGCGGCGAGGGCGCTGTCATCACGGTTGACCGACTCCTGGCCGTTAATGGTGGCGAGTGTGGTGCTGTTGAGTTACGCGCTGGCGTTTGTAATGCCATCCAACATGGGCCGCATTGCGCTGCTGATGCCGATTGTCGCAGCGATGGCGAAACGAGCTGGAATTAACGATGGTACGCGCGCCTGGTATGGTCTGGCACTGGCCGTTGGGTTTGGGACATTCCAGCTTTCTGCGACGATTTTACCCGCAAACGTACCGAATCTGGTGATGAGCGGCGCGGCGGAAGGCTCTTACGGCATCCACCTCAATTATCTTCCCTATTTGCTGCTGCATACGCCGGTTCTGGGTTGGCTTAAAGGCGCGGTTCTCATCGTGCTTATCTGCTGGCTGTTCCCTGGCAAGCCCCATGCGCCACGCGATCTCACGCCGTCGGAACCGATGAGTGGAGATGAAAAACGTCTGGCCTGGATGTTAGCGGTGGTGTTGCTTCTTTGGGTAAGCGAAAGCTGGCACGGCATTGGCCCCGCGTGGACCGGGCTGGCGGCGGCAGTTATCACATTGCTCCCACGGGTTGGCTTTATCAATGGCGACGAGTTTTCCACTGGGGTCAACATTCGTACTTGTATTTATGTGGCGGGTATTCTGGGACTGGCGATCACCGTCACGCAGACAGGTATTGGTAGCGCCGTTGGCGAAGCGCTGTTACAGGTGATGCCGCTGGATGCGGAAAAGCCGTTTACCAGTTTCCTCGCGCTGACCGGTATTACCACGGCGCTTAATTTTATTATGACGGCGAACGGTGTTCCGGCGCTGTATACCACGTTGGCGCAAAGCTTTGCCGATGCGACGGGATTCCCGCTGCTGTCGGTGATTATGATCCAGGTGCTGGGTTATTCCACACCACTGTTGCCGTATCAGGCTTCACCGATCGTGGTGGCGATGGCGCTCGGGAAAGTACCTGCAAGGGCAGGGATGCTGTTGTGTATCGCACTGGCGGCGGCAACGTATTTGATTCTTCTGCCGCTGGATTACGCCTGGTTTACGGTGTTGGGAAAACTGTAGCTGTATCAAAATGTTAATTTTATGTTTTGTGAGTGAGTGAATTGTATTATGCGCGGCAATATCGGTTAATGCCTGAGCGCAGATTTGCGCACTGGAAACTCAAGGATTGATTCATGGACAGTTTGACCCCCATCCGCCGCTGGCCTGCCATCATCTCGCTTGTGATTACGCTGACCATCTGGTTTGTTATCCCGTGTCCTCCTGACGTAACCCCGCAAGCATGGCACCTGCTGGCACTGTTTATTGGTACGATCGCCGCGATTATCGGTAAAGCTATGCCCATTGGTGCAATTGCGATTGTGGCGATTATGCTGGTGGCGATGACAGGCGTTACTAACCCAGGCAAACCCTCGGCGGCATTGAACGATGCATTGAGTGGTTTTTCTAACCAGCTAATCTGGCTGATTGGTTTATCCATTATGCTGTCACAAAGTCTGTTAAAGACCGGCCTGGGCGCGCGTATTGGCTACGGGTTTATTGCGCTATTTGGTAAAAGAACGCTGGGTATTGCGTGGGCATTAACCCTTGCGGAAACGCTAATTGCACCCGTAACGCCAAGCAATACCGCGCGTGGTGGTGGCATTATCCACCCGGTAATGCGGGCGATTGCGGAGAGCCTCGGCTCGCAGCCAGGCCATGCCGAGAATGGCTCAACGGGCCGTTATCTCGCGCTGGTGAACTACAACATTAACCCGATCAGCTCGGCAATGTTCATCACCGCGACCGCACCTAATCCGTTAATCGTCAGTTTTTTGACAAAGGGGACGGATGGCGTGCTGAACATGACCTGGGGAATGTGGGCTATTGCGGCGCTTCTTCCCGCACTGGTGTCATTGGTTGTCATGCCAATTGTAATCTGGTGGCTCTATCCGCCAGCTATCACGCGCACGCCAAATGCGCCGCAGTTTGCGCGGCAAAAACTGGATGCGCTGGGTCCACTTTCTTTGGCAGAGAAAATCACCCTGGGGGTGTTCATTTTGCTGCTCTGTCTATGGGCGGGTGTTCCAGCAATGCTGATGGGCAGTGCCTGGAGCGTAAACCCCACTAGCGCCGCGTTAATTGGATTGTCGATTCTATTGATGGCGGGTGTATTGAGCTGGGATGACATTCTTAAATGCCGCGGGGCATGGGATACGATAGTCTGGTTTGCCGCGCTGGTGATGATGGCGGATTTTCTCAGCAAACTGGGATTGGTGGGATGGCTGGCAACCAGCGTGGGTAGCGCAATCGACCATCTTGGCGTGCACTGGAGTGTTGCGACGCTGCTGTTAATCCTGCTTTACGTCTACTCGCACTACTTTTTCGCCAGCACAACTGCGCATATTACGGCTATGTTCGCTGCGTTCTTCGCCGCAGGCTTAGGCCTCGGCGCGCCGCCAGCGCTGCTTGGTTTAATGCTCGGTTTCTCCTCCTCCTTGATGATGTCGCTCACGCACTATGGCACGGGTACTGCGCCTATTATCTTTGGTTCGGGCTATGTCACGTTGGCGGAGTGGTGGAAAACGGGGCTGGTGATGAGTGTGGTCAACCTGACCATTTGGGGTGTGACCGGCGCCTTCTGGTGGCACTGGTTGGGATACTGGTAGTTAATACAGCGGGAGGAGGGTTCCTCCCGCCTTAACAACTTAAGCCTGTTTAGCGGCTTCTGCTGCTTTAACGATGACTGCGAAGGCGTCTGCTTTCAGAGAAGCACCACCAACCAACGCACCGTCGATGTCCGGCTGAGCGAACAGTTCTGCCGCGTTAGTTGCGTTTACAGAACCGCCGTACTGGATGATAACTTGCTCAGCGATTTTCGCGTCAGCTTTAGCAATGTGGTCACGAATAAATTTGTGAACAGCCTGAGCCTGAGCAGGAGTTGCAGATTTGCCGGTACCGATAGCCCATACTGGTTCGTAAGCGATAACGACGCCTTCGAATGCTGCCGCGCCCTGAGTTTTCAGAACCGCATCGATCTGACGTGCACAAACTTCTTCAGTTTTGCCCGCTTCGTTTTCTGCTTCGGTTTCACCGATGCACAGAACTGGAGTCAGACCCTGCTCTTTCAGCACGGCGAATTTTTTAGCGATCAGCTCGTCAGATTCTTTGTGGTAAGTACGACGCTCAGAGTGACCGATAATGATGTACTGCGCACCGATGTCTTTCAGCATTTCAGCACTTGTTTCACCAGTGAATGCGCCAGACAGGTTCAGGTCAACGTTCTGCGCGCCCAGAATGATGTGGCTACCGGCAGCGGCGTGTTTCGCCAGGTCGATATACATTTCCGGCGGAGCAATCGCTACTGCACAGCCAGCAACGCCAGCCAGTTCTTTACGCAGGTTAGCAACCAGTTCGTTTACCATGTGGCGGCTGCCGTTCAGTTTCCAGTTACCCATCACTAAAGGATGTCGCATTTCATTTCTCCACGCTTGTCAGCGAATTAAGGAATATGGCCGCCCGTGAGGGCAGCATGGTCTGTGAAACAGTATAGAGATTCATCCCCTGAAAGGCTTTGCTTTTTGTCATCAATTCGCCTTCTCAAGACTTTCTGATAGTGCCAGCTTAATCGGTTCAACAGCGAAGGTCAGTCCTTTTTCACCGTTGTCAGCAACAACATAGCGAATTGCGCCTTCTGTTTCAGCGTAATAGCGCTTACCTTTGCCTGCGGCGAGCAGTTTTTGCAGCTTTTTCTGGCTCTGTTCCTTCGTCAGTAGCGGTGCGACGGTGCGGATGACGGCGGTCATGTATTCCAGCGCTTTCACTTTGGCTGCCTTTTGTTCTGGCCCCTGAATGGGTAACCAGGTTATCTGCATGCTTTTGATTTTAAGGGTGCCGCGTTCAAGAGCGGAAGACGCATACAGGTTTTCATTGATTTTACTGGCTGCGCGGGTGAGATTTGCTCGATCGCGACTGCTGTCGATGGCGCGGAACTCATTCAGAATAAGCTTCGGATTCTGCGTATTAAAGTTTTCACGAAACTGGCTAATCGACAGGTCAAAGGTCGGCGCGCCCGCCAGTAAATAGGGGGCCGTGGTTGCCGTCGATGGCTCTTCCGCCAGTACCGCAGTGCTCGCGGTTAAGGCTGAAAACAATAATAAAAATAGTGTAAATCCTTGCTTCATCAATCGTACCTTTCATTCTCATTGCTCACGATTAAAACGGTAACCGTCGAGCTTGTCAAAAGGGTAAACTGTTCTGGAAGGTAATAATAAAGGAACTTACATGACCATACAGCAGTGGTTATTCTCATTTAAAGGGCGCATCGGGCGCCGTGATTTCTGGATTTGGATTGGCCTATGGATCGTCAGCATGCTGGTTCTGTTTTCGCTGGCGAGCAAACAATTACTCGATATTCAGACCGCGGCTTTTTGCCTGGTATGTCTGCTATGGCCAACGGCGGCAGTGACGGTAAAACGTCTGCATGACCGGGGGCGCTCCGGAGCGTGGGCGCTGTTGATGATCCTGGCGTGGATGCTGCTGGCCGGAAATTGGGCGATATTACCCGGCGTCTGGCAATGGGCGGTAGGCCGCTTTGTTCCAACGTTGATTCTGGTTGGTATGCTTATCGATCTGGGGGCGTTCATTGGCACCCAGGACGCAAATAAATATGGTAAGGATACGCAGGACGTAAAGTACAGAGCTGACTCGTAGGCCGGATAAGCGCCATCCAGCAAAATGCCCGGGTGTTTACCGGGCATTAAAACGTTCTTACCAGTAGTGCTCTGCGGTCATATGGCCCGGTCGACGGCGCAGGTGTTTGGTCATTTGCCGGGTCTCTTTCAGCAACTGCTGCGTGTCGCGTACCATTTGCGGGTTTCCGCACAGCATCACATGGCTGGTTTCTTTATCCATTGGCAACCCGACTGCTTTTTCTAGCTCACCGCTTTCAATCAACGCCGGTACACGTCCGGTCAGCGAATCTGCGGCTGTTTCACGGCTGACAACCGTCTGGATGCGTAATTTACCTTCGTAGCGTTTTTCCAACGCCTGCATCAACGGTAGATAGCTCAAATCGGCGGCATAGCGCGCGGCGTGGACCAGCACCAGATTTTTAAAGCGATCCAGGTCCTTGCCTAACTGCAGAATCGACAAATATGGGCCGATAGCCGTGCCGGTCGCCAGCATCCATAGCGTTTCGCAATCGGGGACTTCATCCAGCACGAAGAAACCAGCAGCTTCACTCACCACTTGGACTTCATCGCCAGGCTTCAGTGCTGCCAGACGAGGGCTGAGTTTGCCGTCGGGAACCGTCACCAGATAAAACTCTAAATCGGGGTTATCAGGGGCATTTACGTAAGAATAGGCGCGCTGGACGCGTTCGCCGTCGATCTCAAGGCCAAGCTTAGTGAACTGACCTGCAGTGAAAGGAAGAACTGGAGCTCGCACGGTCAAACTAAACAGGGCATCGGTCCAGTTTTGCACCTTTGTGACTTTGCCTGTTACCCAATCTGCCATGGTTTTCTCCTGTCTGCTTTGATTGCCTTATCTTCGTTCGTTGTACGAAAGATTTCCAGCCCATATGGGCTGGAAGGCTCTATTGATCAAATCAATTACAGGATGTGCGCCTGCACATCGGGATCTTTACGATCGAGGTAGTGAATCGACTGAATGCGACGGATCGTGCGTGATTTGCCGCGGATCAGCAGCGTTTCGGTGGTGGCGATATTACCTTTGCGGCTAATCCCTTCCAGCAAATCGCCTTTGGTGATGCCGGTGGCGGAGAAAATGACGTTGTCGCTACGTGCCATTTCATCGAGGCGCAGCGCTTTGCCCGCTTCAATGCCCATGGCGGTGCAACGAGCCAGTTCTTGTTCGCCAATGCGACGGTTTTCTTCGCTGTCGCCTTTGACGTCATGACGCGCCAGCAAACGGCCCTGCATGTCGCCGTCCAGCGCGCGGATCACAGCTGCGGAAACCACACCTTCAGGTGCGCCGCCAATGCCGTACAGCACGTCAACTTCACTGTCTGGCATGCAGGTCAGAATGGAGGCCGCAACGTCGCCGTCTGGAATAGCGAAGACGCGCACGCCCAGTTTTTGCATTTCGGCGATCGTTTCATCATGGCGTGGTTTGGCCAGAATGGTTACGGTCAGCTCACTCAGCGGTTTATTGAGTGCAGCGGCAACGTTATGCAGGTTGGCTTCCAGCGACAGGTTCAGGTCGATAGACCCTTTTGCGCCTGGGCCGACAATCAGCTTTTCCATGTACATATCTGGCGCATTCAGGAAGCAGCCTTTATCGCCCACAGCCAGTACGGCCAGCGCGTTTGCCTGACCCATTGCCGTCATGCGTGTGCCTTCAATAGGATCGACGGCGATGTCGACCGCATCGCCAAGACCGGTCCCGACTTTTTCACCGATAAACAGCATCGGCGCTTCATCAATCTCACCCTCGCCAATCACGATGGTGCCGTCGATGTTGACCTGGTTGAGCATAATACGCATGGCGTTCACTGCCGCGCCGTCAGCGGTATTTTTATCGCCGCGGCCCAACCATTTATAGCCAGCCAGCGCGGCCGCTTCGGTCACGCGTGAAAATTCAATGGCAAGTTCTCGTCTCATTGCAAACTCGTAGCTGAAAGGAATGGCGCGAAGTGTAGCACAGGGGAGGGGGCGAGATTATTGATGTGTGTGCGGGGTTGCCCCCGCACGAAGATTTTGCCGGATAAGCCAAAGTAGCCATCCGGCAATGACGTATTACTCGTCGTGATCTTCCCATGCCATGGCGCGTTTGACCGCTTTTTTCCAGCCGCTGTAACGGAAGTTACGCTCGGTGGTTTCGATGCCTGGACGGAATTCACGCTCGATGACCGCTTTCTCCTGCAACTCATCCAGATTCTGCCAGAAGCCTACTGCCAGGCCAGCCAGGTACGCTGCACCTAATGCGGTGACTTCGCGAACTTCCGGACGCTCTACGCGGGTGCCCAGAATGTCAGACTGGAACTGCATCAGGAAGTTGTTGGCGACCGCACCGCCGTCAACGCGCAGGGCGTGCAGACGAATACCGGAGTCTGCCTGCATCGCTTCCAGAACATCACGCGTCTGATAAGCGATAGACTCAAGCGTTGCGCGGATGATGTGGTTGGAGTTTACGCCACGGGTCAGGCCGAAGATGGCGCCACGTGCATACGGGTCCCAGTACGGTGCACCCAGGCCAGTAAATGCCGGAACGACGTACACGCCGTTGGTGTCTTTCACTTTGGTGGCGAAATACTCAGAGTCGAATGCATCGCTGATGAGTTTCATTTCATCGCGCAGCCACTGAATAGATGCGCCAGCCATAAATACCGCACCTTCCAGCGCGTAGTTCACTTCCCCGGTCGGTCCGCAGGCGATGGTGGTCAGCAGTCCGTTTTCGGACTTAACGGCTTTCTCACCGGTATTCATCAGCATGAAGCAGCCAGTACCGTAAGTGTTTTTCGCCATCCCTTCCTTTACGCACAGCTGGCCAAACAGAGCTGCCTGCTGGTCACCGGCGATACCGGAGATAGGAATACGAATGCCGCCTTTACCACCAATGTTGGTCTGACCGTACACTTCAGAAGAGCGACGCACTTCTGGCAGCATGGCGCGCGGAATATCCAGCGCATCCAGCATCGTGTCATCCCAGTCCAGGGAGTGGATGTTGAACAGCATGGTACGTGAAGCGTTGGTGTAATCCGTGACGTGTACGCGTCCCTGCGTCATTTTCCAGATAAGCCAGGTGTCCACGGTACCAAACAGCAGTTCGCCGCGACGAGCGCGTTCACGCGAGCCTTCAACGTGGTCGAGGATCCATTTCACCTTGGTGCCAGAGAAGTACGGGTCAATGACCAGGCCGGTGTTGTTACGGATGTATTCTTCCATGCCATCGCGCTTGAGCTTTTCGCAGATATCTGCGGTACGACGACACTGCCACACAATGGCGTTGTAGATTGGTTTACCGGTCTCACGCTCCCAGACGATGGTGGTTTCACGCTGGTTGGTAATACCGATCGCTGCAATTTCATCGGAACTGATATCGGCTTTCGCCAGAACTTCAACCAGCGTAGAGCTTTGGGTTGCCCAAATTTCCATTGGGTCGTGTTCTACCCAACCTGCTTTCGGGTAGATTTGCTCGAATTCGCGCTGTGAAACGGCAACGATATTCGCATCGTGGTCCATTACGACCGCGCGGGAGCTGGTGGTGCCCTGGTCGAGCGCAACGATATATTTTTTTTCAGTCATAATTTTTGTCCCGTAGTCACATTACAGCGAAGCTTTTTGTTGAGTGTTGGCCGCCGCGTCTTTTTCTTCAATCACGCAGACATCGCACGGTAAATGGCGACCAATCAGTTTGCGATATGCCCATGCGCCCAAAATCGCGCCGGTAATTGGGCCAAACACCGGAACCAGGAAGTAAGGGATATCGCGACCACCTGTGAAGGCAATCTCACCCCATCCGGCCATCCAGGCGAAGAGTTTCGGTCCGAAGTCACGTGCCGGGTTCATCGCAAAACCTGTCAGCGGACCCATGGAAGCACCAATAACGGCAATTAATAAGCCAATCAGCAGTGGTGCCAGCGGACCACGAGGTACACCGTTACCATCGTCGGTCAGAGCCAGAATCAGCCCCATTAGAATAGCGGTAATGACCATTTCAACCGCGAAGGCCTGCACAAAATTGATATGCGGATTCGGATAGGTGGAGAAAGTACCCGCCAGACCCAGGCTTTCGGTAGTGCCACGCACGATATGGTTGGTTTGTTCAAAATCGATGAAAAGATTGTAATAAAGCCCGTAAACCAATGCCGCTGCGCAAAAGGCGCCGGCAATTTGCGAAATAATAAAAGGGACAACTTTGCGTTTATCAAAACAGGCGAACAGCCAGAGTGCGATGGTTACCGCGGGATTCAGGTGTGCACCAGAAACACCTGCGGTCAGATAGATAGCCATCGCTACCCCCAGACCCCAGATGATACTGATTTCCCACTGACCAAAAGTAGCACCAGCTACTTTGAGTGCAGCGACACAGCCCACACCGAAGAAAATCAACAACCCGGTACCGAGGAATTCAGCAATGCACTGGCCTTTTAAGGTTGAGGTTTGACTCATAATCGGATCCTGAAGAGAGTTTAATGTTTATTGTGTGCGAGAAGGTCACTGACATCCCCGGAGCCGGTAGGCACACTGTTAATTTATCGTTAACGCTCAAAAACGAGAAATATCGAAATTAAAATGTGTGTACTGCATCAACAAAATGAGCGTTTTCGCGCCATTGTGCGGTATTTGTTATACAAAAATAGTGTGAGCTGAATCATTTCACTGATCAATCTGTTAACACTTAAGAGTTATGACAGTCATGTCACCAGGAGAAAGACTAAAAGTGTTGCAAACCGCAATCTGCGCGGGATGCCGCTGGACAGCGATGACGCGGCTTCATACAATCGGTGTTAAGTAGAGTGCGCTCGTTTTTATTAAGGCGTCGCCGGTTATCGGGACGAGGATTTTTATCCATCAACGCCTTGCAATTCAGGAGAGGTATGACGATGTCATTAGAAGTGTTTGAGAAACTGGAAGCAAAAGTACAGCAGGCGATTGATACCATCACGTTGTTACAGATGGAAATCGAAGAGCTGAAAGAAAAGAACAACTCACTGTCGCAGGAAGTTCAGACTGCACAGCAGCAGCGTGAAGAGCTGGAGCGTGAGAACAACAACCTGAAAGAACAGCAGAATGGCTGGCAGGATCGTCTGCATGCCCTGCTGGGTCGTATGGAAGAAGTCTAATTACGCTTCATTTTTCGTGCCGTAGCTGCGTTGGCTGCGCTCAGTTACCCCAGTCACGTAGTTTACTACGCTCCTGGGGATACCTTCGTTTGCCGCCTTGCTACAACACGAAACCTCTTGCGTAATCGTTCCTGTGTAGGCCGGATAAGGCGTAAGCCGTCATCCGGCAATACAATCGTTTTACCGCAACACAACGTTAATTTCAGGCATTCAAACCCCCATCTACGTCCAGACCGGTGCCGGAAATCTGCCCAGCCGCTGGGCTTACCAGAAACGTCACCGCCGCTGCAACATCCTCCGGTGTTCCGTAATGCCCTGTCGCAATAAGCTGTCGTTGGGATTCTGCCTGCTCGCCATCTGCCGGGTTCATATCACTGTCCGTTGGGCCGGGATGGACAAGATTAACGGTAATGCCTCGTGGGCCGAGATCACGAGCCAGGCCACGGGTTAGCGAGTTGAGCGCTGATTTAGTCATCGCGTAGACGGCAATCCCCGGCTGGGCGACGCGGTTGGCAAGACAACTGCCAATATTGATGATTCGCCCACCTTCAGGGAGATGCGGTAGCGCGGCCTGTATGGCAACTACCACGCCACGGATGTTCACGTTAATCAATGCGTCGATGTCCTCCAGTGACAGCGACTCCAGCGGGCCGCCGCGTGCGATCCCTGCGTTGTTGACCAGGATATCCAGTCCTCCGAGTGACTGTACCGTGCGGTTTACGGCATTCTGAATCGCCTGAGCGTCTGCACTGTTTGCCTGAATCGCCTCACCATGGCGGCCAAGTGCTGTAATTTCATCGGCAACGGCCTGGGCTTTCTCCGCAGATTTTTCATAGGTTATAACAACATCAGCACCGGCTTTCGCCAGCGACAGTGCAATGGCGCGCCCTAATCCACGACTGGCTCCGGTGACCAGCGCTTTTTTACCTGTCAGATCGATATGCATGATGACCTCGTGATGAGAGTGATGAGATTCATCATTAGGTATAGAGAGAGTTTTTTCTTCGTCAATGCGCAGGATGGGGGAATCGGAAGGGTGGTGTGGCAAAAAAAAAGCCAGTCAGTTGTTTAACCGACTGGCATCACACCGAATTGCGGTGTTTTCTTTACTCGATATCGAGCGGGTCTTCGGAGAGGATTATCCCGGTGTTGTCGGCGTACAGGTGGTCTCCAGAGAAGAACGTTACACCGCCAAAGTTGACGCGTACATCGCTTTCTCCAATACCTTCCCCTGCGGCACCGACCGGAATTGCGGCAATCGCCTGAATGCCGATATCCAGTTCTTCCAGATCGTCTACCTGACGGACTGAGCCGTAGATGACCAGACCTTCCCATTCATTCTGTACGGCCAGTCGAGCCAGTTCGGCATCGACCAGCGCACGACGGACAGAACCACCGCCATCGACCAGCAGAATGCGACCACGGCCGTTTTGTTCGAGCAGATCGTACAGCAACCCGTTGTCCTCGAAACATTTTACCGTGATGATTTGTCCGCCAAACGACGACCGTCCTCCAAAGTTAGAGAACAGTGGTTCCACGACGTTGACATCTTCCTGATAGATGTCACAAAGCTCGGATGTATCGTATTTCATAGGCTCAACGTTCAGTTGCTGCGAGAATTTTTAGTATATCGCGCTATGTGTACTGTTGGCAAAATCATCAATTGTTAATTGATATTTGTCAGTTAAAGAGACCACTGACTTAAGAAAATTCCAACGACAAACAGCAGGTTAGTTAACAATGCTGCTTTTACGGTGCGTTCCAACATTGGGCGCATTGCCGCAGGATCCATCTCACGCATCACGTATCGCGCCTGTTTAATCAGCAGCGGAGCGGCGAGGATAAATAGCCATCCCCACAGGCTTTGCAGTGAGAACAGGTTAAACAGGGCCAGGCAGACCAGCGTGCCCATCAGCAGACAGGCGTGGTAGCGGCGGGCATTGACAGCGCCTAAACGCACGACCAGTGTGTTCTTGCCGTTCTCTCTGTCGCTGTTGATATCGCGCAGATTGTTGACGTTGAGCACGGCAGTTGCCAGCAGGCCGCAGGCGGTAGCAGGCAGAATGAGCGCCGGAATCAACGTATGCGCCTGCAGATACCAGCTTCCCATAACGCTCAGCCAGCCGAAGAACACCAGCACGGAAATATCGCCCAGACCGATATATCCGTAAGGGCGATTGCCTACGGTATAGGTGATTGCGGCGATGATCGACAGGCCGCCGAGCACCAGGAAGCCGACAAAATCTGCCAGCGTGTGACAGGCCACAGCAACCAGGGCCAGACCGGACAGGCAGATCAAGACCACGGTGACGATCAGCGCCCGCTTCATCTGCTGTTGGGTGATGACCCCTTTTTGCATACCGCGCAGCGGTCCTATGCGGTCGGGCTTGTCGCTGCCTTTGACGGCATCGCCATAGTCGTTAGCGAGATTGGACAGAATTTGCAGTAATCCCGCCGTAATCAATGCCAGCAGAGCAACCAGCGGATTGAAGTATCCTTGCCACCATGCTAATGCCGTACCGACGATGATCGCCGCGAAGGCGAGCGGTAAGGTCTTAGGTCGTAAACTTTCCAGCCAGGCTTGTGAGCGGCTAATTTGTTGTTGTTCAGTCATATTTAGCGCCAATAAAAATGGGGCTTTATCAGCCCCATCAACAGTGATGAAAATGCATTGAACGCGATTATAGGATAAAACGGCTCAGATCTTCATCTGCGACCAGCGCATCCAGATGTTTGCTCACATATTCGGCATCAATTGTGATGCTTTGGCCGTTCAAATCGCTCGCATCATAGGAAATATCTTCCATCAGACGTTCCAGAACGGTATGCAGACGACGTGCACCGATGTTTTCGGTGGTTTCGTTAACCTGCCAGGCCGCTTCGGCAATGCGTTTAATACCGGATTCAGTGAAGTTGATGTCCACACCTTCAGTCGCCATCAGAGCTTTGTACTGCACGGTGATGGAGGCATTCGGTTCAGTAAGGATACGCTCAAAATCGCTGGTGGTCAGCGCCTGCAGCTCGACACGAATCGGCAGACGACCCTGCAGTTCTGGGATCAGGTCAGACGGTTTCGCCACCTGGAATGCGCCAGAGGCGATAAACAGAATATGATCTGTTTTCACCATACCGTGCTTGGTGGAGACCGTGCAGCCTTCAACCAGCGGCAGCAGGTCGCGCTGTACGCCTTCGCGGGACACGTCCGGGCCGGAGGATTCACCGCGTTTACAGATTTTGTCGATTTCGTCGATAAACACGATCCCGTGCTGCTCAACGGCATCGATAGCTTCTTGTTTCAGCTCTTCCGGGTTCACCAGTTTGGCCGCTTCTTCTTCAATCAGCAGTTTCATCGCGTCTTTGATTTTCAGCTTACGCGGTTTTTGCTTCTGACCGCCCAGGTTCTGGAACATGGACTGCAGCTGGCTGGTCATCTCTTCCATTCCCGGAGGCGCCATAATTTCAACGCCCATCGGTGCGGCCGCGAGATCGATTTCGATCTCTTTATCATCCAGCTGGCCTTCACGCAGTTTTTTACGGAACGCCTGACGCGCTGCAGAAGGTTCCTGCGGCTGTTCAGACTGTCCCCAGTTATTTTTAGCCGGTGGGATCAGCACGTCGAGAATGCGCTCTTCCGCCATCTCTTCAGCGCGGAAGCGGTTTTTCTCGATTGCCTGAACGCGAACCATCTTAATGGCAGCATCGGTCAGATCGCGGATGATCGAGTCAACTTCTTTACCAACATAGCCAACTTCGGTGAATTTGGTTGCTTCAACTTTGATGAACGGCGCGTTGGCCAGTTTTGCCAGACGACGGGCGATTTCGGTTTTACCGACGCCGGTCGGGCCAATCATCAGAATGTTTTTCGGCGTGACTTCATGGCGCAACTCTTCGTTGAGCTGCATACGACGCCAGCGGTTACGCAGGGCAATCGCCACGGAACGCTTAGCGTTATCCTGGCCGATGATGTGTTTGTTCAGTTCGCTGACAATTTCGCGTGGGGTCATTTCAGACATGGGGGATCCTTACGCTTTGGAGTTCAATTCTTCGATGGTATGGAAGTGGTTGGTATAAATGCAGATATCCCCTGCAATATCCAACGCTTTCTCAGCAATCTCGCGTGCACCAAGCTCGGTGTTTTCCAGCAGAGCGCGTGCAGCAGCCTGGGCGTAGGGACCGCCGGAGCCGATGGCAATCAGATCGTTTTCTGGCTGGATGACGTCGCCGTTACCGGTGATGATGAGCGATGCCGTTTCATCTGCGACGGCCAGCAGCGCTTCGAGTTTGCGCAGCATACGGTCTGTACGCCAGTCTTTTGCCAGTTCAACGGCAGCCTTCACCAGGTGGCCCTGGTGCATTTCCAGCTTGCGTTCAAACAGTTCAAACAGCGTGAATGCATCCGCAGTACCGCCCGCAAAGCCCGCGATGACTTTGTCGTTGTAAAGACGGCGGACTTTCTTCACGTTGCCTTTCATTACGGTGTTACCCAGTGTGGCCTGACCATCACCGGCGATTACCACATGGCCGTTACGGCGTACGCTTACTATTGTTGTCACGAGCAGACCCCTTGGTTACAAATGCAATGTACAGGCCCCGCACAGTGTGCGGGGCGTAATGCAAGTATAGATGGGGGGGATTTTGGGGGTTTCAACCCCCAGTGGCGAGTCGAATGCAGTTTGTGTGACCAGCCACCTTCAGGCGGCTGATGGTGTTGTCGGCATTCTCTTTGCCTTTGACCGGACCAATGACCACGCGATTCCAGCCGTTATTGGTGGTAATACGCGAGTTGAACCCTTCAAAGGCCAGCTGCGCACGCACGGTTTCTGCCTGCTCAGCGCCTTTAAATGACCCGCACTGAACCATCCAGCGGCGTTCATCTTTTTTCTCCGCCGTCTGTTTTGGCGGTTGCGTTTCATTCGTTATTGGCGCGGCCGGTTGCGTTTTCGGCTGAGCGGCGGTGGTATGCGCAGGCGTTTGCAGCAAATCCTGATACGGCTGTTGCGCCGCCGGTTTTGGCTGTGCTTTCGGCTGCTGTACCGGCGCGGTTTGCGCCGTACGCGTTTGCGGCTGCTGGTAAGGCTGTTCCGCTACCCGTGGTTGCGTGCGCGGCTGTTGAGCCTGCTGCTGCGTGTTGGCCCATTGCTGTTGCTGTACCTGACGCTGGCGCTGCAACGTTTGCTGACGTTGCTCAGGCGTTTGTTCGTTCCACGGCACTTCGTTGAGCTGCGTTGGCTGTTGACGCATATCAGCCTGCATTTGCGCCAATAGCTGGCGCTGCTCATTGGTTAGCTGATCGGCGTTCAGCACCTCGCCGCCGGCAGACGGTTCGGTAGGCGCACGTACGCCAGGCTGACGGCTTTCCAGCTCTTTAATGTATCGCCAGCGCTCTTCCGGTTTTGGCGGGATGCCATTACCGGTGACTTTCTGGTTTTGCAGCGTTTCGGACTCTTCTTTCTTGTGATGCGTAATGAAGTACAGACCACCGATAAAGGTCACGAGTACGGCTGCAGCAATAGCAACCATTGCGGGCGATACCGCAGGCGTATTGCGTTGTTTTTTCCGTGATGTGCTCTTCTTGCGCCGCGAAGGTGCCGGTTGGCCGCGACGTACATAATCTCGTTGTGCCACTATCGTTTCGCTGTATTTATTCGTTCGTCAGCCCGCCATGTTACTTAAGCGGCGGGCCTTTGACCAGACAGGGGAGTCCGAAAGCACTTTACTTTACGTCAGTGCCCGGGTAGTGCCCCGAATAATAAGCTCGCAGTCCAGTAATCGTGAGCCACTGCTGACGTTCTGTCCTTGTAATTGATCGAGCAGTAACAGCATAGCTTCACGTCCGATATCGAAACGCGGCTGTGCGACGGTTGTCAGGGGTGGATCACAAAATTCCGCGAGCGAAATGTTATCGAAGCCGATAATCGATAAATCGTCGGGCACCTTCAGACCCTGACGTTTGGCGTAAGAGAGGGCGCCAAGCGCCATGACATCGCTGTGACAAAAGACCGCGGTAGGCGGCTGTGGTAGCGCCAGGAGCTGTTTAAGCGCATTGGCTCCCGCTTCATAGGTAAAGTCACCGCGCGCGATGAAATGCGGATCGACAGTAATTCCGCTGCGACGTAGTGCCTGAACGTAACCTTGCAGACGATAATGGCACAGCGGCATATCTTCGGGCCCGGCGATACAGCCAATGCGTTTATGCCCCAGTTCCAGCAGATAGTTCATCGCGTTGAAGGCGGCGGTGAGGTTATCAATGTGCACGGTGGGCAGTTCCAGCTCTGGCGCGAACTCGTTGGACATAACCATCGGTGGCAAGTTGCGTTGCTCTTCCACGCTGGCATCAAACGGCAGGCGCGAGCTGAGCAGCACCATGCCATCGATCTGCTTGGTAATTATGAGGTTAAGGAAGGTTTTTTCCTGCTGGTTCTGGTGCGCGCAATCGCCGATAAGCACCAGATATCCCTGTTCTGCGGCGGTGACTTCGATGCCACGAATCACTTCGCTAAAAAACGGATCGCAGATATCCGGCACAATCACCAGAATGGTACGCGACTCATTACGCTTAACGTTACGCCCCATTGATTGGGGTAAATATCCCACTTCAAGCGCTGCCTGCTCAACCTTGTTACGGGTTGACTGCGAGACTTTGTCTGGGTTCATTAATGCGCGGGATACGGTTGCCGTTGAGACTTTCGCCTTCAGAGCAACATCTTTCATCGTAGCGGCGGCAACCTGCTTATTCGGTTTCACTCTTTCTCCTCGCCAGAGAGCTGCTGGCACAGACTCGTCCTTGAATAGCCTTCATCTGAAACATTTTTATCAGATAGTGAATGGAAGCGGTTACAGAATTTTCATAAAAAGTGTGATGGATATTTAATTTTACGATCCGCCTCGCATCGTGAGGGATTATCCCTCGATGGGATCGACATCCAGCACCCATTTAACCTTACGTGCATCGGGTAACGTATTAATCAGCGCCAGCGTTCCGCTGACGATATGCTGCAGGCGAATTCGCGACGGGTGCTGCAACAAAATTTGCCAGCGATAGCGACCGCCACGTTTGGGCGCCAGGGCGGGAACTGGGCCTAACACCCACAGTTTTTCATCGGCCAGCGGACTGGCCTGAATCAGATTTCGTAACTGCTGTAAGAACATCGGCGCATGCTGGTTGTTGTGATCTTCTGCCCGCACGATCACATGGCTGGTCCATGGGGGAAGCTGGAGCGTTTGTCGCTCTGCCAGCGCCTGTTCGGCAAAGGCGTCATACCCTTTATACAGCAAGGTTTGCAGCAGCGGATGTTCAGGGTGGTGCGTTTGCAGTACCACTTCGCCCTGCTTCCCGGCGCGGCCGGCACGCCCGGAAACCTGCGTGTAGAGCTGGGCGAAGCGTTCTGCCGACCGGAAATCTGCGGAGAACAGCGCGCCGTCAACGTCCAGCAGCGCCACCAGGGTGACGTCCGGGAAATGGTGGCCTTTCGCCAGCATTTGCGTGCCGATCAGGATCCGCGCGCCGCCGCGATGCACTTCCGCCAGATGCTGCTCCAGCGAGCCTTTGCGGCTGGTAGTGTCGCGATCGATGCGTGAGATTGGCACGCCGGGGAAAAAAGGTGCCAGAGCCTGCTCAAGCTGTTCGGTGCCGAGTCCTACCGGAACCATGTGCGTTGAGCCGCAGGAAGGGCATTGACGCGGTATCGGACGCTGACTGTCGCAGTGATGGCAGCGCAGATGGTGTTGCGCCTGATGCAGCGTGTAGTAGTGATCGCAGCGCGGGCATTCAGCAATCCAGCCACAGTCGTGGCACAGCAGGGCAGGCGCAAAACCCCGGCGGTTTAAAAACAGGATCACCTGGTTATCCGCTTGCAGATGCTGACGCATACGGGCGATAAGCGCAGGGGCGAGCCCGGCCTGTACCTGCTGACCCTTGAGATCCAGCACGTGCTGAATGGCTGGGCGTGCATTCCCGGCACGGCGCGTCAGGCGCAACATGCGGTATTTTTTCTGCCGCACGTTGCACAGAGTTTCCAGCGCCGGGGTTGCTGAGCCGAGAATAATCGGGATCTGCTCACTGTGGGCGCGATAAACCGCGAGATCGCGCGCATGATAACGCCAGCCTTCCTGCTGTTTATAAGAGCTGTCGTGCTCTTCATCGATGACGATCACGCCGAGGTTTTTAAACGGCGTAAACAGCGACGAGCGCGTGCCGATAACAATTGCCGCTTCACCATTTTTCGCCTTCAGCCATGCCGAAAGACGTTCACTGTCATTTAAACCCGAGTGCAGAACTTCGACCGGCGCATTGAAGCGTTCGCGAAAACGGGCAATAGTTTGCGGCGTCAGGCCAATCTCCGGCACCATTACCAGCGCCTGTTTGCCCTGGGCGAGCACATTTTCCAGTACGCTTAAATAGACCTCTGTTTTACCCGATCCCGTCACGCCCGCTAATAGCCAGGCGCTAAAACTGTCAGAAGCGCTGTGGATCGCCCCGACGGCGGTGGCCTGTTCGGTATTCAACCGCAGACGCTCACCGGAAACCGCGTAGTGCGTACGCCAGTCGCTAAAGCCTGGCGTTTCACTCGCCAGGGAGCACAGCCCTTTTTTCCGCAGTGCCTGTAATGCGGCGTCATTAAATTCCAGTTCAGCCACCTGGTCGCGCCAGATTTTTCCCTGGCGTAGCGCAGCCAGCGCCTGTTGCTGCTTGGGAGAACGCTTCAGGCTGTTGAGGTCAATAACCTGGCCTTCTTCAGTGGCAAACCAGTACCACATGGGCGCGTTTGTCGCCGGACGTCCCTGGCGCAGTAAAATTGGCAGAGCGTGAAACAGTACGTCACCGATAGGATGATGATAATAATCCGCCGCCCACAACAGCAGACGCCAGACAGAGGTCGAGTAGACCGGTTCGCTGTCCAGCACTTCGAGAACGGCTTTCAATTCGCTCCGCGGTAGTTCACTGTGCTCGCTGACGGACAGGACGATACCCACGCGCTCCTGCTGCTTGCCAAAAGGCACGCGTACACGACACCCGGCTTTGGCGCTCAAGCCTTCCGGCAGGAGGTAGTCAAAGGTGCGAGGTAGCGGAACAGGTAAGGCAACGTGCGCAACGGGCATTGAATCATCCTGACTTGAAATCTGGCGGGTTAGTATACACATTAGTGGAGGGTAGAATGCGGATCAGTTTGCATGAGCAGGTTAATTTCTGTATGATTCGCCGCCTTTGATACAAATTTGTATCACTGACCTATACTATTAACATCGCGTGGTGTCTGGCGTTAGGGCTGGAAGAGCGACGCGGCCTTAAACCGAGGTTTTCCCATGAAAAAAGATATTCACCCGAAATACGAAGAAATTACTGCAAACTGCTCTTGCGGTAACGTCATTAAAATCCGCTCTACTGTCGGTCACGATCTGAACCTCGACGTGTGCAGCAAGTGCCACCCGTTCTATACTGGCAAGCAGCGTGATGTTGCTACCGGTGGCCGTGTTGATCGCTTCAACAAGCGTTTCAGCATCCCAGGCAGCAAGTAAGTTCAGCTGTCAGAAAAAAGCGCCTTATGGCGCTTTTTTTGTATCTGCGCTTGAAGACTAAAATTTATATTGATGTGTTGAATAGTGTTTTTTTATTTGATAAATGAAACGGTGTTTTTGTTTTTTAGGTAAAATGTTTCTACTGGTGATCTGCGTCATTTTTATCTTCTGATTTCTGCCACTCATGCCAATTGTTGGCAAAATACCAAAGGTTTCTGCTTTCTTTCTAAAATACACTTTCGTGGAAATATAAAATTATTCTTAATCCTTCATCGTTTCCCATTAATGGACGGGACGAGATGGGTAATTTCCGTTGTTGAGTGTGAAGAGGGATTGTCATGAAATTTAAATCTGCGTTATTACTGATTCCATTATTCTCTGCGGCCGCACAAGCGGGTTATGTTGATTACCGGCATGAATATTATGACGATGGGCGTAATTACGATCGTGTTTATATGTCTCACCGTTTTGCGACTGGTTTTGGTGTCGCAGTCGAAGCCATTTCACGTTCCGAAGATACGCAATCTAATGATGCGTGGAATAATATGGAAAGTAATGGCAACGAGTATACTGCAAGCTATCAGTTTACCTGGCGGGATCTTATCTGGCAGCCAGGTATTGCGATCGAAACGGGCGATAACATCACGATTTATAAACCTTATATCCGCGTGCAGTACAACATTAACGACAGCTGGTGGACCGCGTTCCGCTATCGTCAGGAGTACATGCGCAGAAACACTGACGGCAAAGATGACCGCATGGTCTATCGTCCGGAAGCCTGGCTTGGTTATAACGTCAATGACTGGATGTTTGAGCTAAATGGTATTTATAAAATTGCCGATAGCGAAGATTTATATAACAACCGGAAAGATGATTATGAATATAACTTCCGCGTGGCGTATAAACTAGGCTCTTGGGTTCCATTTGTTGAGGTTGGTAACGTTTCCTCGGGTTATAACACAACAACGACAGACGATCGTCAGACCCGTTATCGTGTCGGTCTTGGTTATAACTTCTAACCGGTAATAGCTTTCATATCGACTGATTACATCAATAAGCATAGTTTGTGTGAATAATATGTCTAAGGAGTTGACATCATGTCTAATGATGGAACTATTATCGGAAATAATGAACCCACTGCCGTCAGACCTTTCGGAATTCGAGATAAAATTGGTTATTTATGTGGTGACCTCGGAACCTGTTTTATTCTTGGCTTAGTTAATAGTTTTTTAATGATTTATTACACTAACGTCCTCGGTATTTCCGGCGTTATCGTTGGCTCACTCTATTTTGTGACCAAACTCTTTGATGCGTTCGTTGATGTTGGTGTAGGGCGCTTATGCGATACCTCTAAATTGACGGTACATGGACGTTTTAACCCGTGGGTGCGTCGCATGAAGTATCCATTTTGCATCATTGCAGTTGTCCTGTTCCTGCCGTTTGTGAATGATTTTTCTTATACGGCGAAAATTATCTACATCTGTTGCTCCTATTTCATTTACGGTTCGCTGTTATCGACCGTGAGTATTCCGTACGGTGCTATGTCTGCGGCGATTAGCTCGAATCCGGATGATCGTGTCTCGCTGTCAACCTGGCGCAGCGTTGGGTCAGCTATCGGCGGTGGGGCAACCGGCTTTTTCATTCCGATCCTGATGTACACCACCCTGGTGGACGGAAGCCAGGTGATTTCCGGGCAACACTTCTTCTGGATTTCCATTGGTTGCGCAGTGCTGGGCTTTATCTTTTTATCCTTGACCTGTCAGTTAACGACCGAACGCGTGCGCGTGGAGAGAAAAGAGAGCATGCCCGTTTCGGTGTTGCTGAAGGGACTGGTACGCAATAAGGCGCTGATTGTTTTAGTGGTTGTGGATTTGCTGATTGTGATTAATCAGGGATTGTCCGGTACCAATATGACTTATCTGTTTAATGACTATTTCCACAATAAAGAGGCGATGTCAGTCGCGTTGCTGTTTACCTTTGGTTCCCTGGTTTTGCTGGCACCATCGGCATCCTGGCTCACAAAGCGGTTTGGTAAAAAAGAGGCCAGCGTCGGCGCGCTACTCTTTGCAGTAGCGATGTATTTGATTATGTTCTTCATCCACATTACCGACGCGAAAGTCTATTTGGTTTTCCTGTTCCTGGCGACGTTGGGGGCCGGACTATTCAACCTGATGATTTGGGCGTTTATGACCGATGTTTGTGATTATCACCAGTATGTCACCGGCGATCGCGAGGATGGTACCGTCTATGGTGTGAACTTCTTTGCCCGCAAGGTTGGTCAGGCGTGTGCAGGGGCCATTGGCGGTTTTATGTTGGCCATCATTGGTTATCAATCATCTTCAACAGGTGGCGCTGTGCAAACCAGCATTGTGCAGGAAAATATTTATACGATGGCGAATCTCTTGCCGGCACTATGCCTGTTTTTGGCGGCGGTCATTCTGATTTATTTCTATCCATTGAACCGTAAAGAGACGCTCAAAATGGAAGAGACATTGAATAAACTCAATGGTATCAGTAAGTAACATAGCGAGAATCGGCGGGAGCAATCCCGCCTTTTCTCATCTGTTCTAACAATCAGTATTCCCACGTTTCCGGGTTGATACCCAGTTCACGCATGATTACCTTTGCTTCTTCCGGGATTTCATCACTGCGCTCTTTACGCAGGTCTTCATCGTTGGGTAATGGTTGCCCGGTAAAAGCATGCAGAAACGCTTCACACAGCAGTTCGCTGTTGGTGGCGTGGCGCAGGTTATTCACCTGACGACGCGTGCGTTCATCGGTAAGGATTTTTAACACCTTCAGAGGAATGGAAACCGTAATTTTTTTGACTTGCTCACTCTTCTTACCGTGCTCAGCGTATGGGCTGATATATTCGCCGCTCCATTCAGCCATGAGATACCTAATCCTCTTTGTCATTAATATTGAGGCCAGAACCTGAGCCCGGACCATAATTGTGCGTAGTTTATCGTAGTGGCGCGGCCCTGACACGAAGTAGCCGACGCAGATGTACGCTAATGCATATAATTTTAACGGCTATTTCCAGTTTGCTCAATCTATACGCAAAGAAGTTTAGATGTCCAGATGTATTGACGGCTATAGTAACAATGATTACTCTGGTGCCTGACTTTTCACCGACTCAGCCAGGATCTTCTCAATATGACGCGTAAACAGGCCACCATCGCAGTGCGTAGCGGGTTAAATGACGACGAACAGTACGGTTGCGTTGTCCCGCCGATTCACCTCTCCAGCACCTATAACTTTACCGGATTTAATGAACCTCGTGCTCATGACTATTCGCGTCGCGGCAACCCAACGCGTGATGTCGTTCAACGTGCGCTGGCTGAACTGGAAGGAGGGGCCGGAGCGGTACTGACCAATACTGGCATGTCGGCGATTCATTTGGTGACCACTGTCTTCCTTAAGCCTGGCGATCTGCTGGTCGCACCGCACGACTGCTACGGCGGGAGCTACCGACTGTTTGACAGTCTGGCAAAGCGTGGCTGTTATCGCGTCCTGTTTGTCGATCAAGGAGATGAGCAGGCATTGCAGGCCGCATTGGCGGAAAAACCGAAGCTGGTGCTGGTAGAAAGTCCAAGCAACCCGCTGCTGCGTGTGGTGGATATTGCGAAAATCTGCCAGTTGGCGCGCGAGGCTGGCGCGGTCAGCGTGGTGGACAACACTTTTTTAAGCCCGGCACTGCAAAATCCACTGGCATTAGGCGCCGATCTGGTGTTGCATTCATGCACGAAATATTTAAACGGTCACTCAGACGTGGTGGCTGGTGTGGTTATAGCCAAAGATCCGGAGACGGTCACTGAACTGGCATGGTGGGCGAATAATATTGGTGTGACCGGCGGCGCGTTTGATAGTTATCTGCTGTTGCGCGGCCTGCGTACTTTGTCTCCTCGTATGGAGGTGGCGCAACGTAATGCTCAGGCGATAGTCGATTATCTGCAAACTCAGCCGCTGGTGAAAAAATTGTATCACCCGTCATTGCTGGATAATCAGGGCCATGAGATTGCTGCGCGTCAGCAAAAAGGCTTTGGCGCGATGTTAAGTTTTGAACTGGATGGCGATGAGCAAACGCTGCGCCGTTTCCTCGGCGGGTTGTCATTGTTTACGCTGGCGGAATCGTTAGGGGGCGTTGAAAGTCTGATCTCCCACGCCGCAACTATGACACACGCGGGCATGGCACCAGAAGCGCGTGCTGCTGCCGGAATTTCCGAAACGCTGCTGCGTATCTCCACCGGTATTGAAGATGGCGAAGATTTAATTGCCGACCTGGAAAATGGCTTCCGGGCTGCAAACAAGGGGTAAACATGAGTGTGATTGCGCAGGCAGGGGCGAAGGGTCGTCAACTGCACAAATTTGGTGGTAGTAGTCTGGCAGACGTGAAATGTTATCTGCGTGTCGCAGGCATTATGGCGGATTACTCGCAGCCTGATGACATGATGGTTGTTTCAGCCGCAGGCAGTACCACTAATCAGTTGATTAGCTGGCTGAAATTAAGCCAGACCGATCGCCTTTCTGCGCATCAGGTTCAACAGGCGTTACGTCGCTATCAAAGTGAGCTTATCAGCGGTTTGTTACCTCCCGAGGTGGCGGATGGACTGATTGGCGCGTTTATTCACGATCTGGAACGCCTGGCCGGGTTACTCGACAGCGGCGTGAACGATGCCGTCTATGCTGAGGTTGTTGGGCATGGTGAGGTATGGTCCGCGCGTTTGATGTCTGCCGTCCTTAATCAACAGGGGCTGGAGTCAGCCTGGCTGGATGCGCGCGATTTTTTACGTGCTGAACGTGGTGCCCAGCCGCAGGTAGATGAAGGTCTTTCTTACCCATTACTGCAGCAACTGTTGGCGCAGCATCCGGGTAAACGCCTGGTGGTTACCGGCTTTATTAGTCGCAGCAATGCCGGTGAAACAGTGCTACTGGGGCGTAACGGTTCTGACTACTCGGCGACGCAGGTTGGTGCGTTGGCGGGCGTTTCCCGAGTAACCATCTGGAGCGATGTCGCTGGGGTTTACAGCGCGGATCCGCGTAAAGTAAAAGACGCCTGTTTGCTGCCGCTGTTGCGTCTGGATGAAGCCAGCGAGCTGGCGCGTCTGGCGGCACCGGTTCTCCATGCCCGTACCTTACAGCCGGTTTCCGGTAGCGATATCGATCTCCAGTTGCGTTGTAGCTATACCCCAGAGCAGGGTTCAACGCGTATTGAGCGAGTACTGGCCTCCGGTACCGGGGCGCGTATTGTGACCAGTCATGATGACGTCTGCCTGATTGAGTTTCTGGTTCCGACTGGCCAGGATTTTAAGCTGGCTTATAAAGAGATTGACCAGGTTTTAAAACGTAGCCAGGTGCGTCCGCTGGCAGTGGGCGTGCATCCTGACCGCCAGCTATTGCAATTTTGCTACACCTCCGAAGTCGCTGACAGCGCGCTGAAAATTCTGGATGAAGCTGGCCTGCCAGGCGAGCTGCGTCTGCGCCAGGGGCTGGCGCTGGTGGCGATGGTCGGGGCGGGCGTCACCCGTAATCCGCTGCACTGCCACCGTTTCTGGCAACAGTTGAAAGGTCAGCCGGTTGAATTCACCTGGCAGTCGGAAGAGGGCATCAGCCTGGTCGCGGTACTGCGTACTGGGCCAACGGAGAGCCTGATTCAGGGTCTGCATCAGTCAATCTTCCGTGCTGAAAAACGCATTGGTCTGGTGTTGTTTGGCAAAGGCAACATTGGGTCGCGCTGGCTGGAGCTGTTCGCTCGCGAGCAGAGCACGCTCTCGGCGCGTACCGGATTAGAGTTTGTGCTGGCGGGTGTGGTTGATAGCCGTCGTAGCCTGCTGAATTACGAAGGGCTGGATGCCAGCCGCGCGTTAGCTTTCTTTGATGACGAGGCGGTAGAGCAGGATGAAGAGTCTCTATTCCTGTGGATGCGTGCTCACCCGTATGATGATTTAGTGGTGCTGGATGTGACCGCGAGCGAGCAACTGGCGGATCAGTATCTGGATTTTGCCAGCCATGGTTTCCACGTCATCAGCGCCAACAAACTGGCCGGGGCGAGCAGCAGTAATAATTACCGCCAGATTCATGACGCTTTCGAAAAAACGGGTCGCCACTGGTTATATAACGCCACCGTGGGTGCAGGTTTGCCGATCAACCATACCGTGCGCGATCTGATTGATAGTGGCGATACCATTTTGTCGATCAGCGGGATCTTCTCCGGCACGTTGTCGTGGTTGTTCCTGCAATTTGATGGCACGGTCCCATTCACCGATCTGGTGGATCAGGCATGGCAACAGGGTCTGACTGAACCCGATCCGCGCGTAGATCTTTCCGGCAAAGATGTGATGCGTAAGCTGGTGATTCTGGCGCGTGAAGCGGGTTACGACATCGAACCGGACCAGGTTCGCGTGGAATCGCTGGTGCCTGCGCATTGTGAAGAAGGCTCTATTGACCATTTCTTTGAGAATGGCGATGAGCTGAACGAGCAGATGGTGCAGCGTCTGGAAGCGGCGCGTGAAATGGGGCTGGTGCTGCGCTATGTGGCGCGTTTTGATGCTAACGGCAAAGCTCGCGTTGGTGTTGAAGCGGTTCGCCCTGAACACCCGCTGGCGGCGCTGTTGCCGTGCGATAACGTATTCGCCATAGAGAGCCGCTGGTATCGCGATAACCCGCTGGTGATCCGTGGACCGGGCGCGGGCCGTGACGTCACCGCTGGGGCGATTCAGTCTGACATCAACCGTTTAGCGCAGTTGCTGTAATTTGCGTTGCCGGGTGGTGTTTACGCTTACCCGGCCTACATATGGCATGAACCGTAGGCCCGGTAAGCGGCAGTGCCACCGGGCAAATCGCGCTGGGTGATCAGGGTGTTGTATTGCTCCGCCAGCGTCCTTATCGTCTGAAACACCGAATGAGCCGAGTAACGGGCGCTATCCCGAAACTCCGCTTGCTGCTGTAACCAGGCGAGAAAATGGTGGCCTGCCGCCAGTGTGATTGACGCCCCTTTTTCAACCTGACCCTCCGTTAACAGACACACCATTTTGCGTGTGTCGCCCTGTTGCCAAATTTGCCACTGGTTTCGCCACCACCCCTGCCAGGTTTTACCCAGTAATCGCCAGGGCAGTGTGCACTTATCGCTAGTGATCTCTTCATCAATAAACCAAAGCGAAGCGTGATGATCGCGATATTGCTGCGCCCATGCGGTAATCGCCGCGCCGCGCAGAAAACATTCGTGGGCAATAATGTGCGTTTTTACCTCAGGCCAGAGATGGCTCAGTATGCGGAAATGTCCGTGCGCGGTAATGACCGGGCGTAAAACTGCGCCGTTGGCATTTCGTTTGAGCATGGCACTGCCGTACTGGATTTCATCAAACTGGCTGCGGCGTAAAAACAGGGTTTCCCTCTGTCTTACTCGTTCAACGATATCGTCATGAATGACCGCGGGTTCAACGTTGTTACGCCAGCGGTATCGTAATGTATCCCCTACGAGATGGGGCGTGAAATTACTGGAAATATGCAAAATATTGCCGCGAATAGCGTCAAAACTGAGTAATACATAAAGTTTCTGGTCGGTGCAGGCTCCCTGAAAAGGGACGATTAAGGGAACCGTCGCTATTTGTTCTGGTGGAACAATGGTGGTGAGTGGCTGCTGCTTTGGTGTCCAGACTTGTTTGCAGCTCCGGCACTGAACGCGTTGGCTGCCCTGAGGATTATGCCCATAGAGGATGGTTTCCCGCTGATAACATCGTGGGCAAAAATGACCGCTTTGGGCGGCAAAATCCGTTAAATATGCTGACAACCATCCACCAAACTGTTCCTCATTAAACAGCGGCGGATAGCTGCCGCATGCCCGGCAATGCAGCGCAGCATAACCCAACCGATACTCGGGCCAGCTGTAATCTGGTGAGCTCGCCAGTCCCAGATTTTTACAGCCGAAGGACTTACAGCAATTGATGGTGAACAGTGACGTCATCGTATTACCAACGATTTTTAATGGTCGTTGATTTTGACCCGCGACTATCACCAGCGGATGTGAGTGTTCTCACATAAAAAAACCTTTCAGAACGTAACGTAGCGATTCTTTATATGACTGAAAGGGATTGATTATGAAGTTAAAAATGCTTGCTGTTGGTGTTCTGGTATCGTTGCCGCTTTGGGCGAGTGCCAAAGATGTCACGATTATCTATACCAACGATCTTCACGCCCACGTTGAACCTTATAAAGTCCCATGGATTGCTAATGGCACGCGTGATATTGGTGGTTGGGCTAATATCACGACGATGGTGAAGCAGGAAAAAACGAAAAATAGCGCCACCTGGTTTTTTGATGCCGGTGATTATTTTACCGGGCCGTATATCAGCAGCCTGACCAAGGGTAAGGCGATTATCGATATCATGAACACCATGAATTTTGATGCTGTCACCATGGGTAATCATGAATTCGATCACGGTTGGGATAACACGCTACTACAACTGAGTCAGGCGAAATTCCCCATCGTGCAGGGTAATATCTTTTATCAGAACAGCAGCAAAATGTTCTGGGATAAGCCTTACACCATTATTGAAAAAGATGGCGTGAAGATTGGTGTGATTGGCCTGCACGGCGTGTTTGCTTTTGATGATACGGTTTCTGCTGCGACACGTGTCGGTATTGAAGCGCGGGATGAAGTGAAGTGGTTGCAACGCTATATCGATGAGCTTAAAGGTAAAGTCGATCTCACTGTGGCGCTGATCCATGAAGGTACGCCAGCGCGTCAGTCTAGTCAGGGAAGTACAGATGTGCGCCGTGCATTGGATAAAGACATCCAGACCGCAGGTCAGGTAAAGGGGCTGGATATCCTGATTACCGGCCATGCGCATGTGGGCACGCCGGAGCCGATTAAAGTCGGTAACACTCTGATTCTTTCTACCGACAGCGGCGGTATTGATGTGGGTAAACTGGTGCTGGATTATCAGCAGAAACCGCATCAATTTACCGTGAAGAACTTCGAGCTGAAGACCATTTATGCTGATGAGTGGCAGCCAGACCCGCAGACGAAACAGGTCATTGATGGCTGGAATAAAAAGCTTGATAAGGTGGTACAACAGACGGTTGCAAACTCTCCGGTTGAGCTGACGCGTGCTTACGGTGAATCTTCTTCGTTGGGCAATCTGGCGGCGGATGCGTTGCTGGTGGCGGCAGGTAAAGATACTCAATTAGCGCTCACTAATTCGGGCGGTATCCGTAATGAAATCCCAGCGGGTGCTATCACGATGGGTGCGGTCATTAGCACCTTCCCGTTCCCCAACGAGCTGGCAACAATGGATCTCACCGGTAAACAGTTGCGTAGCCTGATGGAGCACGGCGCGGGTTTAAGCAACGGTGTATTGCAGGTGTCCAAAGGACTGGAGATGAAGTATGACAGCAGTAAACCAGTCGGTCAGCGCGTCACCGTACTAACGTTAAACGGTAAACCGATTGAGGATGCCACGGTTTATCACATAGCCACCAATAGCTTCCTGGCTGACGGCGGTGATGGTTTTACAGCATTTACCGAAGGAAAAGCGCGAAATACCTCCGGCGGTTACTATGTCTCTAATGCTGTCGTTGACTATTTCAAGGCGGGAAATACGCTGACGGATGAGCAGCTTGAAGGCATGCGTGTGGCAGATGTGAAACCATAGTGAGCTCAGGCCAGCAGACAATCCGCTGGCCTGTTGTTTTAGCCTCTGTGAGAGGCAAACACCTCTTTCGCGGCGAACAAACCATTGAGTGCGGCAGGGAAGCCGGCATATACGGCCATCTGCATAATCACTTCAACGATCTCATCCTGCGTTAAACCAACGTGTAATGCCGCGCCAATATGTACTTTCAACTGCGGGGCGGCATTGCCCATTGCCGTTAAAGCGGCGACAGTGGCAATTTCTCGGCTGCGCAGGTCCAGACCTGGACGTGCATAGATGTCGCCAAACGGAAATTCCAGCAGGTAGCGGGCAAAATCCGGCGCGATATCCTTCAGGCTCTCAACGACGGCCTCTCCCCCTTTGCCATCTACCTGTTGCAGCATTTTCTGGCCGGTAATAAAACGTTCTGATTCCATGATTTTTCCCTCGTAGGTGTGGCGTATGCCGAGAGAATAGAGGGCGTAGAATGATTTGGATAATACCGTTTCCGTGATACCTTTTCGGTATGACAACATCGCCATTACACTCTCTGGATATTCGTCTGCTGCGCTACTTTTCCGTAGTAGCGGAAGAGAACAATATGAGCCGGGCTGCGCAGCGCTTGTTTATGTCGCAACCGCCGTTGAGTCGCCACATTCGCCAGCTTGAAGATCGCCTGGGGGTCACGCTGTTTGTCCGTCATACCCGTGGATTAACGCTGACGGAGGACGGCCAGCGCGTACTTGAAATGGTACGCCCGCTGCTTGATCTCCAGGACAAAACCTACGCTGCGTTGAGTCAATTAACGCAAATCAGGGAGCCATCTCTGCGCTTAGGGTTAAGCACGGCGTTTGAACAGGGCGTTTTTGCGGCGCTTGAGTCACAGCTGACTACGCATGTGCAGAAGCGACATATTGTCCGTCATGGTTCGCCTGAACTCGCGCGTCTGGTGCGTCGTGGAAAGCTGGATGCCGCGCTGGTGGCGTTACCGCTTGAGACTTCGGGGCTTAGCGTCACGCCGCTCGGCTGGCAAGAATCGTTGATCGTCGCCTTACCCGCGCTCTGGCCAGAGGCAGCGCTGCCTTCGCTCTCGTTAATGTCGCTGAGCAACCGACCGCTGTTCTGGTTCAAACGTGAACGTAACCCCGCCTTTTTTGATTACACCCGACATATTTTTAGTCATGCTGGTTACTCTCCTGCCTGTATTGAAGAACCGCTGGAACATGACGTGTTGTTGGCGCGGATCGCGCAGGGTGAAGGTCTGAGCCTGCTTCCGGCCTCCTTTTCCGCTATCCAACGTCGAGGGGTGATATTCCTGCCGCTTACCGATACCGAATTGCGTATTAGCACGGGGTTGCTGATGCTGCCTGAAAACGTAAAAAAATTAGCATGGCTGCAGACGGTCATGGCGCAATCCCTCATCAATTCAGACTGATGTGAATTTTTTTCACGTTGGCTGAGTATTCCTCACCTTTAGCGATGATTTTTGTGTTGACGCCAGCATGCTTTTCCGTCATTTTTACATCTAGACGTCTAAACGTATAGCAGTTCACAAAACAACATATAACGACAAAAGATTGATGAGGTAAGGTATGAGCTTTTTTCACGCCAACCAGCGGGAAGCCCTGAATCAGAGCCTGGCAGAAGTTGCCGGTCAGATTAATGTTTCATTTGAGTTTTTCCCGCCGCGCACCAGTGAAATGGAGCAAACCCTGTGGAACTCCATCGATCGCCTGAGCAGCCTGAAGCCGAAGTTTGTTTCAGTCACTTACGGTGCAAACTCTGGTGAGCGCGACCGTACGCACAGCATTATTAAAGGCATTAAGGATCGCACTGGCCTTGAAGCAGCGCCGCACCTGACCTGTATTGATGCGACCCGTGATGAGCTGCGTACCATTGCTCAGGACTACTGGAACAACGGTATTCGTCATATTGTTGCCCTGCGCGGTGACTTGCCGCCGGGAAGCGGTAAACCGGATATGTATGCTTCTGACCTGGTGACGCTACTGAAAGACGTTGCAGACTTTGATATCTCCGTTGCGGCTTACCCGGAAGTGCACCCGGAAGCGAAGAGCGCTCAGGCCGATTTGCTGAACCTGAAGCGTAAGGTTGATGCCGGTGCGAACCGTGCGATTACCCAGTTCTTCTTCGATGTAGAAAGCTATCTGCGTTTTCGCGATCGCTGCGTGTCTGCGGGTATCGATGTGGAAATTATTCCGGGTATCCTGCCAGTCTCCAACTTTAAGCAGGCGAAAAAATTTGCCGACATGACCAACGTCCGCATTCCGGCGTGGATGTCGACCATGTTTGATGGTCTGGATGATGACGCGGAAACCCGCAAGCTGGTGGGCGCTAATATCGCCATGGACATGGTGAAGATTCTCAGCCGCGAAGGGGTGAAAGATTTTCACTTCTATACCCTTAATCGTGCCGAGATGAGCTACGCTATTTGTCACACACTGGGTGTAAGACCGAACTAAACAGATGCCCCAGCCCTCTACGGAGGGCTTTTTGTTGATCATTTTGATCTACATCTCTGTAACGTAAAATATAAAAGGAATTAGCTATCGAATCTGTGGGTTTTTTCGACTATATCTTATCTCTGGTGGTGTATATCGTAGTCAGAACACTGTAAAGGGAGCATATAGATGAGCATGTCCGACGATAGCCAGAACACATCAACTGCCGGTAAGTGTCCTTTTCATCAGGGCGGTCACGACCAGAGCGCGGGAGCAGGAACGAACAACCGCGACTGGTGGCCAAATCAACTGCGCGTTGATCTTTTAAACCAACATTCCAACCGTTCTAACCCGCTGGGTGAGGACTTCGACTACCGCAAAGAGTTTAGCAAACTCGACTACTCTGCCCTGAAAGGGGATCTCAGAGCCCTTCTGTCCGAATCTCAACCGTGGTGGCCCGCTGACTGGGGAACCTATGCTGGATTGTTTATCCGCATGGCATGGCACGGTGCAGGGACCTATCGCTCCATCGATGGACGCGGTGGCGCGGGTCGCGGACAGCAGCGTTTTGCACCACTGAACTCCTGGCCGGACAACGTAAGCCTTGATAAAGCGCGTCGTCTGCTGTGGCCAATCAAGCAGAAATATGGCCAGAAAATTTCCTGGGCCGACCTGTTTATCCTCGCGGGTAACGTGGCGCTGGAAAACTCAGGCTTCCGCACCTTCGGCTTTGGTGCTGGTCGTGAAGATGTCTGGGAACCGGATCTCGACGTAAACTGGGGTGATGAAAAAGCCTGGCTGACTCACCGTCACCCGGAAGAACTGGCCAAAGCGCCGTTGGGCGCAACCGAAATGGGCCTTATCTATGTGAACCCGGAAGGGCCGGACCATAGCGGCGAACCGCTTTCTGCGGCAGCAGCTATTCGCGCGACCTTCGGTAATATGGGTATGAACGACGAAGAAACCGTGGCGCTGATTGGCGGTGGTCATACGTTGGGCAAAACCCACGGCGCTGCACCGGCTTCGCACGTAGGCGCCGATCCTGAATCCGCACCGATTGAAGCACAGGGCCTGGGCTGGGCGAGCAGCTACGGCAGCGGCGCGGGTGCGGATGCCATTACATCCGGTCTGGAAGTGGTCTGGACGCAGACGCCAACCCAATGGAGCAACTATTTCTTCGAGAACCTGTTCAAATACGAGTGGGTACAAACTCGCAGTCCGGCAGGCGCTATTCAGTTTGAAGCGGTTGACGCGCCAGAAATTATTCCTGATCCGTTTGATCCATCGAAAAAACGTAAGCCGACGATGCTGGTTACCGACCTGACACTGCGTTTCGATCCTGAGTTCGAGAAAATCTCCCGACGTTTCCTGAACGATCCGCAGGCGTTCAACGAAGCGTTTGCTCGTGCGTGGTTCAAACTGACGCACCGTGATATGGGGCCAAAAGCGCGTTACATCGGACCGGAAGTGCCAAAAGAAGATTTGATTTGGCAAGACCCGCTGCCACATGCGTTCTTCAACCCAAGCGAAGAAGATATCCTGAAACTGAAAGCGACCATTGCCGCTTCCGGGCTGTCCGTGGGCGAACTGGTATCAGTAGCATGGGCGTCGGCATCGACTTTCCGCGGTGGGGATAAACGTGGCGGCGCTAACGGTGCGCGTCTGGCGCTGGATCCACAGCGCGGCTGGGATGTGAATGCCACCGCAGCACGCGTTCTGCCTGTGCTGGAAGGGATTTATAAGTCTGCCCATACCGCCTCGTTGGCCGATATTATCGTGCTGGCAGGTGTTGTCGGCATCGAGCAGGCGGCAAGTGCTGCGGGTGTCAGCATTAAGGTACCTTTTGCGCCGGGCCGCGTGGATGCGCGCCAGGATCAAACGGATATTGAGATGTTTGAACTGCTTGAGCCGATCGCCGATGGCTTCCGTAACTACCGCGCCCGTCCTGACGTATCGACCACCGAGTCGCTGCTGATCGATAAAGCACAGCAGCTGACGCTAACCGCACCGGAAATGACCGTGCTGGTGGGCGGTATGCGCGTACTGGGCACCAACTTTGATGGTAGCCAGCACGGTGTCTTTACCGATCGTCCAGGCGTACTCAGCACTGACTTCTTCGTCAATCTGCTGGATATGCGCCATGAGTGGAAGGCGGTTGATGAGTCAAAAGAGCTGTTTGAAGGTCGTGACCGTCTGAGCGGCGAAGTAAAATACACCGCAACCCGCGCCGATCTGGTATTTGGTTCTAACTCTGTACTGCGCGCAGTGGCTGAAGTTTATGCCTGCAGCGATGCCCACGAGAAGTTCGTGAGAGATTTCGTGGCCGCATGGGTGAAAGTGATGAACCTGGATCGTTTCGATCTGCTGTAACAGACGATGCCGGATGTCGCTTGTGCGGGTCCGGCATGGTAGGAATAAAAAAATCCCCGCATTTGCGGGGATTTTCTATTTGCAGGTTATTCCCACTCTTGCAGGTAACGTTGGCCGTACTGGTCGGCCACCAACAGGGCGGCATACACCTGATCTGGGGTTGCGCCGCCAGGCATGTTGTGGATGGTTTCGCCTTCGGCACAGGCTGCCTCAGCCACAATGCGCATTTTCGCCTGAATATCCTGTTTGATATCCAGTTGCGCCAGGGTAATCGGCAAGCCAACGGAATGGCACAGCGCGGCAACGGTTTCAATTTCATCGACCGGCGCGTTTTCCAGCACCAACTGCGTCAGCGTACCGAAAGCCACTTTCTCGCCGTGGTAATAATGATGTGCATCCGGGATTGCGGTCAGACCGTTATGAATGGCGTGAGCCGCTGCCAGACCACCGCTTTCAAAACCGACGCCACTCAGATAGGTGTTGGCTTCAATAATGCGCTCCAGTGCTGGTGTAACCACGTGCTGCTCTGCAGCCAGCATCGCTTTTTCACCTTCTTCGATCAGCGTATTAAAGCACAGCTCTGCCAGCGCCAGCGCCGCCTGAGTACACTGACCGCCCGCCATGGTGGTTGCGCCGCTGCGTGAACAGGCACGCGCTTCGAACCAGGTCGCCAGCGCATCGCCAATACCCGCAGCTAACAGACGCGCCGGTGCACCTGCGACAATTTTGGTATCAACAATGACCCTGTCCGGGTTATTGGGCAGCAGCAGATAGCGATCGAATTCACCGGCATCGGTGTAAATGACGGACAGCGCGCTGCACGGCGCATCGGTAGAAGCGATGGTTGGCGCAATGGCGACAGGCACGCCCATAAAGTGCGCCAGCGCTTTGGCGGTATCCAGCGTTTTACCGCCGCCAATACCAAGTACTGCCGCACACTGCGCTTTTTCCGCTACGACGCGCAGACGGTCGATTTCGTTTTGTGAACATTCGCCGCCAAACGGTGCAATTTCCAGCGCCAGTCCGGCATCCTGGAAGCTTTTTTCCAGTGTACCCTGGGCAAAGCCTAAGACAAACTTGTCCCCAACGATCAGCCAGCGTTCTGCCAATGGTTTGAGGTAGCTGCCAAGACGGGTAATAACATCGGCACCCTGGATGTACTTACCAGGTGATTGAATAATGCGATCCATACTTTATTTCCCTCACAGGTTGATGTGACCAAATGCGTTGTTCCAGTCCTGCTCAAACTTCTCTATTGCTGACTCTACCGCAGGGGTATTGAGCATTTGTTGCGCTACGTCTAATGGCAGGGTGATTGCTTCACATCCTGCCAGCAAGCAATCCAGCGCCTGACGTGGAGTTTTAAAGCTGGCAGCCAGTACCATGCTGTTCGGTGCATGCAGTTCCAGCAATGTTTGCAGTTCCTGTACTGTGCGAATCCCGTCGCCGCCCTGCGCGTCGATACGGTTAACGTAAGGCGCGATATATTTCGCTCCTGCCAGCGCAGCCAGTAGCCCCTGAGAAGCACTGTAAACGGCGGTTCCCAGCGTGGTGATACCCTCTTTTTTCAGCATCTTGATCGCGGCCAGACCTTCGGATGTCACCGGGATTTTCACTACCAGACCGGGCACCGCATTGCTCAGGCGTTTAGCTTCTTCCACCATGCCCTGCGCATCCCGGCTCATGGTCTGGGCAAACAGAATGCCCTCTTTGCCAATGGCGTTCTGCAGGCGTGGCAGCACATCCCAGATGGATTCTTTGCTTGCTGCCACAATGCTTGGGTTGGTGGTGACGCCCGCGATAGGGAAGATGCGGGCCAGACGTTCGACTTCCGCGACGTTGGCGGTATCAAGATAAAGTTCCATACAAAAACACCCTCTACGTTTTCCGTTAGCTGCCCGTTGCCGGGTTGCTTTGCTATGCACAGGATAAGAGTGTTTCGTCACGCGGTGCTATCTGACAAATCTGTCAAAAGCTGGATAAATGTAATATGTCTATAAAAGTGAGAGATACTTCACATGTAAGTGATATGTGCTGGTATATGTTTTTTGATAATACAAAAATCCAGTAAATGTTACCTTTGTCTTCGTTTTCTGTCCCAGTATGCGATTATTACTGGTCAGTTTTTTTCTCCGTCAACTGGCTGTGATACTGCCGACGATACTCTGACGGCGAACGTTCAGTATTCTTGCGAAACAGGCGGCAGAAGTAGTTGCTGTCAATAAACCCACAGGTGTGCGCCACGTCTTTGATCTTCAGTTCGTAACCCTTTAACAGCGTTTTTGCGTGTTCCAGTCGCGTGTGGTTCAGGTATTCGTTAAAACCGATAGCGCCCGTTTTTTGAAACAGGTGGGAGAGGTAATTGGGTGAAATGTAAAACGCCTGTGCGACGGATTCACGGGTGAGCGGTGAAGCGTAGCGTTCGTCAATATAGCCGCGAATGGCGTCGAAAAGCGCCTGACTACGTGATGCGGTTTGGATCTGGCTGCCGAGCAGATCGCGACAGTGGCTCAGCAAGCTCGCAACGATTAGCCTGGCCGTTTGCTGCTCCTGCGGCTGCATTTGCATCTCATGGAGCGTTTGCAGCAGAAAAGAGCCAATGCGCGGCCCACGCCGAGCGACGTGCTGGTGGGTAAGGTTTTGATATTGCTTGCCGTCCCATTGGACGACGCTGAAACCCAGTTGCTGTTTGCCGAACAGAATGCTGAGTGTCGTGACCGGTGTGGCCCACTGCGGAATATTCCAGCCGCCAGCCGGAACAAACAAGACATCGCCGGGGGTAAGCACCTTATCGATGCCAGAATCCGCAAATTCACCTTCCAGCACAATTTCCAGCCGGGGAAAATCGACCTGATACGCCAGTTCCGGCGTTGTGCTATTGGTGCTGGCGAAATAAATCTGCCGCAGCGGCGTGGGGCCGTTAATCAGGCGGGAGAGAAGATGGCTGACGTCGTGATACATGTTAATCCCTTGCAGGCAGCAGACAGGGAAACAGTAACGTTGAAAACAATCGCCCTCAAGTGATTATTGCCGGATGGCGGCTAATGCCATATCCGGCCTACAAGTCTTTGCGAGCTGTAGGCCGGATAAGCGTAGCGCATCCGGCAGACGGTTATTGATTACCGATTTGATCGCCGTAAGGCAGGGAATCGTAATCTATCAGGGCATTTTTCTTGTACGGATTGCCAATCCAGCGGGTTGTCTCTTTGAACTGCGGACTGGTAATGGCGCGAGTTGGATCGAAGCCATCGTAGGTGAAGCCCGCTAAGTCAGACCATGTGTGGATAAGCTCTGAGCTGCTGTATTTACGATTCACATCCTGTGAGAAGTCGCGCGGGTGCGCGGCCTGCCATTTTTCCGAAGTCCACAACAGGAACGGCACCGTGTACATATGGCGCGTTGGGTTGTCTTCATTACGACCCTGCGTTTTGTGCGGTGGCGTATCGTAAACCTCTTCGCCATGATCGGAGAAGTACAGCAGGAAGCCGTTCGGATCGGTCGCTTTATAGTCTTTGATCAGGCTGGCAATAATATGATCGTTGTAAACATTCGCGCTGTCGTAATCGTTGTAGGCTTCCAACTCATCGTTACTCAGACCTGCGGGAACATGGTCGATATTATTGTCAAACTTACCCTGGCCATCCGGATAGCGGAATTTGTACTTAATATGCGTACCCAGCAGATGCACGATGATGAACTTTTTCGGTGCCGGGTCGGCCAGTACTTCTTTAAATGGCGCCAGCACGTTGCTGTCATATTCGCGCGCACTTTGCGTACGCTGCTGGTTCATATAGAACTGTTTATCCGTCTGCTTAGAGAACACCGTTAGCATGGTGTTGCGGGCGGTCATCGTCTGCTGATTAGTGATCCAGAAGGTTTTATAACCCGCCTGTTTCATCATGTTCATCAGGGACGGCTGAGTCAGATACAGATCCGGGTTCTTCTCGTTAGCGAAGGTCAGTGCCTGCTGCAGGATTTCAATGGTGTACGGACGGGAAGTCACGACATTATTGAATACGGTGAAGTTAGGATCGGATTTATGCAGCGCATCCAGTTCTGGCGTCGTTTCACGCGGGTAGCCATACAGGCTCATGCGGCCACGTTGCGTTGATTCGCCAATCACCAGCACCAATGTACGCGGTGCGTCACCTGAGCTGTCTTTAAAGTTAGCCAGCGGCGGCAGGGCATTGTTCTCATTCAGCAGGCTATTGAGCGAGGTCAACTGCTGACGATATTGATAATACCCGGAGATGAATTGCCACGGCGCGGCGGGCTCCATACGTGAAGCGAGCCCATCCAACGTTTTTTCAAACGGCTTATGTTTGATAAATGTGTTCACTGTCATCGGATGCAGAATCAATCCGTATAACAGTGCAAACGACACCAGATAGCGCCAGGGTGATGGAATATGTACCGGACGCAGACGTGTCCATAGCAGAATTGCCATTGCTGTATATGCCAGCGCAATTAAGACGATCTTCAGGCTGAAGTATTGACTCAGGTACTCGCTGGCTTCGTTCGCATTGGTTTCAAACATTACGTACAGAACGCTTTGCGAGAACTCTTGCCCGTAAATGACGTAATAGCTCAGAGCTGCCAGCGAGGCCGCCCATAGAATTACGCCAATGACGGCAGCTATAATGCGGATACGGTTTGGAAATAAGAATACCGGGATCAACCACAGCGAGCTGAACAGCAGGGAGTCGCGTAGGCCGGTAGATCCGCTATAGCCGCTAAAATAGATAACGGCCTGCAGTAATGAGGAAAAAAACCAAAAATAGAGGAGCGCCCAACCCAGGGCTTTCCAGCTAAAGGCGGGTTTAGACTGGAGTTGTAAGGATTGCATAATGTGAGCCTGTCTTTAATCGTAGCGCCAAGAGTAGCGACTAAACATTAAGAGGAACTGAAGCATCACGATCTCAGGATCGTGTTTTGCTGTTGTAATATTCACGTAGTGAATATGTTCAGGCGGGAATATATTGAAAATGAAGTGGTTGTAACAGCTGTTTTTACTGTCGCCATCGTACAATAGCACGAAGGCGACAGCGGGAGGGGGCGTTAGCCTGTATTGCGCATACCGGCTGCAACACCAGCGATAGTCACCATCAGCGCTTGTTCAACGCGTGGATCCGGTTCATGGCCTTGCTCTTCGGCCTGGCGTGAGCGGTGTAACAATTCTGCCTGTAAGACGTTCAGCGGGTCAGTATAAACATTCCTTAACTGAATGGACTCGGCAATCCACGGCAGGTCGGCCATCAAATGTGAGTCGTTGGCAATCGCCAGTACGACATCGATATCTGCTGCCAGGCGTTGGCGTAGCTCTTCACCCAGCGGCCACAGCTCTTTTTTGACCAGGCGCTGATCGTAATACTCTGCCAGCCACAGGTCTGCTTTCGCGAAAACCATTTCCAGCATGCCAAGGCGTGTGGAGAAGAATGGCCAGTCGCGGCACATCGCTTCGAGTTCGCTTTGCTTACCATCTTCAACCACTTTTTGCAGCGCGGTACCAGCACCAAGCCAGGCCGGGAGCATCAGACGGTTCTGCGTCCAGGCAAAGATCCACGGTATAGCACGCAGAGACTCAACGCCGCCGGTCGGACGGCGTTTTGCCGGACGTGAACCGAGCGGCAATTTACCCAGTTCCTGCTCCGGTGTAGCTGAGCGGAAATAAGGGACGAAGTCTTTGTTTTCACGAACATATCCACGGTATAGCTCGCAGGAAATATCGGAAAGCTCATCCATGATATGACGCCAGTTATCCTTCGGTTCTGGCGGTGGTAACAGGTTGGCCTCCAGAATTGCTCCGGTATACAGCGACAGGCTGCTGATGGTCACTTCCGGCAGGCCGTACTTAAAGCGGATCATCTCCCCTTGTTCTGTCACGCGCAGACCGCCTTTCAGACTGCCTGGCGGTTGAGAGAGCAGCGCCGCATGCGCAGGCGCGCCGCCGCGACCAATGGATCCGCCGCGACCGTGGAACAGCGTCAGTTCGATACCGGCTTTTTCGCAGGTTTTGATCAGCGCGTCCTGAGCCTGGTATTGCGCCCAGGACGCCGCCATCACGCCCGCGTCTTTTGCGGAATCAGAGTAGCCGATCATGACCATCTGTTTGCCCTGAATAAAGCCGCGGTACCAGTCGATATTCAGAAGCTGGGACATGACGTCATCGGCATTGTTGAGGTCGTCCAGCGTTTCAAATAGCGGAGCGACCGGCATAGCAAAACCAATTCCGGCTTCTTTCAGCAGCAGATGCACGGCCAGCACATCCGACGGCGTTTTCGCCATCGAGATAACATAGGCGGCAATGGAGCCATACGGGGCTTCGGCAATGACCTGACAGGTGTCGAGCACTTCACGGGTGTCATTGCTCGGCTCCCAGTTACGCGGCAGGAGCGGACGCTTGGAATTCAGTTCGCGGATCAGGAAAGCCTGTTTATCTGCTTCCGACCAGTTTTCGTAGTCGCCAATGCCCAGATAACGAGTCAGTTCGCCCAAGGCTTCAGTATGACGGGTGCTTTCCTGACGAATATCAATACGCACCAGCGGTACGCCGAAACACTTCACGCGGCGCAGGGTGTCGAGCAATTCGCCATTGGCGATGATGCCCATACCACAGGCCTGTAGAGACTGGTAGCACGCGTAAAGCGGGTCCCAGAGCTGTTCGTTTTGGGTGAGAAGTCCCGCAGGTTTCGGCAATTTCTCGCCTTTCAGACGGGCTTCAAGCCAGGCCTGGGTCGCCATCAGACGAGAACGCAGGGTTTTCATCAGATAGCGGTATGGTTCCGCTGCGCCTTCTTCACCTACCAGTGCCATCAGCTCCGGTGTAGCATCCACCATCGACAGCTCAGAAATCAGAAACTGGATGTCTTTCAGGAACAGGTCTGTCGCTTTCCAGCGGCTGAGCAATAGCACGTGACGGGTGATATCCGCCGTTACGTTCGGGTTGCCGTCACGGTCGCCGCCCATCCAGGAGGTAAATCGAACCGGGACAAAATCAACTGGCAGCTTATATCCAAGATGCTCTTCCAGTTGTTCATTCAGCTCGCGCAGGTAGTTCGGCACACCTTCCCACAGGCTGTTTTCAACAACCGCGAATCCCCATTTGGCTTCATCAACCGGGCTTGGGCGCAGTTTGCGGATTTCATCCGTATGCCAGGACTGAGCAATGAGCTGACGCAGACGGCGCATCAGTTGGTTGCGTTCATAATCGACGAGGTCTTTGTTATCAAGCTGCTTGAGGCAGGCGTTCACTTCACCCATTTTATGGATCAGCGTACGACGAGTGATCTCGGTCGGGTGGGCGGTGAGTACCAGCTCCAGAGAGAGTGATTCTACGGCTTTCTTGATGGTGGCGTCATTGAGGTTGGGCTGCTCTTTCAGTTTACGCAGAGTGCGAGCAATCACTTCCGGGTTGCTGGCGGCTTCGCCTTTTGGCGAAATGCTGTGGTGCTGCTCGGCGGTGTTGGCCAGGTTCAGGAACTGGCTAAATGCGCGGGCAACCGGCAGCAGCTCGTCGTTAGACAGATTTTGCAGTGTGGTGAGCAATTCCTGGCGATTAATTTCATTGCCAGCGCGAGATGATTTGGACAGCTTTCGAATTGTTTCTACGCGATCAAGAATGTTCTCTCCCAACGCATCCTTGATGGTCTCTCCCAGCACTTTGCCGAGCATACTGACATTACTACGCAACGCGGAATATTGTTCGTTCATATTAACCCAGACACCCCATCTATTTTGAATATGTCCTGTATCTTTCGCGCCTGACTATCACGCAAAATCTTGCGGACTTAACTTTTTAGCCGTCTTTTATAAAGCCACGTAAAACACGTGACGTCAATTGCTGCGAAATCGGTTCAGCAAACGAATAAATGCCGTGAATTTACGTTATTTAATTCACATCCAATCAAATAAGCGTTGCTTATGGAAATGTTAAAAAATCGCCCCGCTTACCACTAAGGGATTAGCGGGGTGACAAGCAGTTAATGCCAGCAGAAATGGTGCACAACCTGGGTGATTAATTCGCGGGTTGGCTTAATAAAGCGCGTTTCCAGATACTCATCCGGCTGATGCGCCTGATTAATGGAGCCTGGACCCAACACCAGCGTTGGGCAAAGCGTCTGGATAAACGGCGCTTCGGTGCAATAGTTCACCACTTCAGTCTGTGCGCCCAGCAGTTTCTCAACCACCTCTACCAGTTGATGGTCAGGTGGGCACTCATAGCCGGGAATCGGCGGATGCAGTTCCGATACGGTCAGGCGACCCGGCCAACGTTCGCTGACAGGGGCCAGCGCTTCGTTAAGTAACCCATTGAGATCGTTTAGCGTCATACCCGGTAGCGGGCGAATATCCATATGCAGTTCGCAGCAGGCGCAGATTCGGTTGGCGGCGTCACCGCCGTGGATGTGGCCCAAATTTAACGTTGGATACGGGACGGTAAAGGCATCATGGTGATAGCGCGCTTTCAGGTCATCGCGCAGATGCATGATATGGCCGATGGCATCATGCATCAGTTCAATCGCATTAACGCCACGCGCCGGATCGCTTGAATGACCCGACTGTCCCAGAATGCGTATCGCATTAGAGATATGGCCTTTGTGCGCGCGCACCGGTTGCAGGGATGTGGGTTCGCCAATGATCGCGCAGTCCGGGCGCAGAGCGGTAGTTTCAGAGAAGTAGCGAGCTCCCGCCATGCTGGTCTCTTCGTCAGCAGTGGCCAGAATGTACAGGGGTTTTTTCAGTTTCGTGACGTCGACATCACGCAACGCGTCGAGGATAAAGGCGAAGAAGCCTTTCATATCCGCCGTACCCAAACCATACAGCTTATTGTCATGCTCGGTTAGAGTGAACGGATCGCGTGTCCAGCGTCCGTCGTCAAAGGGTACGGTATCGGTATGGCCCGCCAACAACAGGCCGCCAGCGCCCTGTCCAATGCTCGCCAGCATATTGAATTTATTTCGCGTATCGGGAACCGGTTGGACCTCCACATTGAAGCCTAAATCTTTAAACCAGCCCGCCAGCAGAGTGATTAAACCTGCATTGCTTTGATCGAGCGCTTCTTCGGTGGCACTGATCGATGGTGTGGCAATCAGAGCGCGGTAAATCTCGATAAATGGCGGTAAATTGTTTTTCATTGTTGACACACCTCGGGTCATGATAGTATCAATATTCATGCAGTATTTGTGAATAAAAATACATTAACGTTGAGCGTAATAAAACCCACCAAGTGTAAGGTGAGGTGATAAAGGCTTATACCTGGCAACAGAATCTAAGAAGGTGAGCTGCCCCGATGTTGAATACGCTGATTGTGGGCGCCAGTGGCTATGCCGGCGCAGAGCTTGTGACCTATGTAAATCGCCATCCTGATATGACCATAACCGCTTTGACCGTCTCAGCGCAAAGCAATGATGCAGGAAAATTAATCTCCGATTTGCATCCGCAGTTGAAAGGCATTGTCGATTTACCGTTGCAGCCAATGTCAGATATCAGCGAGTTTAGCGCAGGGGTGGATGTTGTGTTCCTCGCAACGGCTCATGAGGTGAGTCATGACCTGGCTCCGCAGTTTTTGCAGGCCGGTTGCGTGGTGTTTGACCTTTCGGGCGCGTTTCGCGTAAACGACGGCGCGTTCTATGAAAAATATTATGGCTTTACGCATCAGCATCCTGAGCTGCTGGAGCAGGCCGTTTATGGGCTGGCGGAGTGGAACGCGGACAAACTGAAAGATGCGAATCTGATTGCTGTGCCAGGTTGTTACCCGACGGCGGCGCAGCTTTCGCTGAAACCGTTGATTGATGCCGGGCTGCTGGATCTCAGCCAGTGGCCGGTAATTAATGCGACCAGCGGCGTGAGCGGTGCGGGGCGTAAAGCGGCTATCTCCAACAGCTTTTGTGAGGTGAGCCTGCAGCCGTATGGCGTGTTTACCCATCGTCATCAGCCGGAAATCGCCACTCATCTGGGGACAGAAGTGATTTTCACCCCGCATCTGGGTAACTTCCCGCGCGGAATTCTGGAAACTATCACTTGCCGCCTTAAGGCGGGCGTAACCCATGCACAGGTGGCTCAGACGCTGCAACAGGCGTATGGCGATAAACCGCTGGTGCGTCTGTATGACAAAGGGGTTCCGGCGCTGAAGAATGTGGTTGGATTACCGTTCTGCGATATCGGGTTTGCCGTACAGGGTGAACACCTGATCGTCGTGGCGACGGAAGACAACTTATTGAAAGGCGCGGCGGCACAGGCGATGCAGTGCGCAAATATTCGTTTTGGCTTTGCCCAAACGCAGTCTCTTATTTAAGGGTGCAACAATGAATCCATTAATTATCAAGCTGGGCGGCGTTTTACTGGATAGCGAAGAGGCGCTGGAGCGCTTGTTTACCGCACTGGTGAATTATCGTGAGTCGCACCAGCGTCCGCTGGTCATTGTGCACGGTGGCGGCTGCGTGGTTGACGAGCTGATGAAGCAGCTGAATCTGCCGGTGAAAAAGAAAAATGGTCTGCGCGTCACGCCTGCCGATCAAATTGACATTATTACCGGTGCCCTGGCGGGAACGGCGAATAAAACCTTGCTGGCTTGGGCGAAAAAACATCACATCGCGTCTGTGGGTCTGTATCTTGGCGATGGCGACAGCGTAAAAGTGACGCCGCTCGATAAAGAACTGGGTCATGTTGGACTGGCGCAGCCGGGTTCGCCTAAGCTGATTAACACGCTGCTGGAAAGCGGTTTTCTGCCGGTAGTGAGCTCTATTGGCGTCACTGATGATGGGCTGCTGATGAACGTGAATGCCGATCAGGCGGCAACGGCGCTGGCGGCAACGCTGGGTGCGGATCTGATCCTGCTCTCTGATGTGAGCGGTATTCTGGATGGCAAAGGCCAGCGTATTGCCGAAATGACAGCAGCGAAAGCGGAACAGCTGATTGAACAGGGCATTATTACCGATGGCATGATCGTGAAGGTGAATGCGGCGCTGGATGCCGCGCGTACGCTGGGTCGTCCGGTGGATATCGCCTCCTGGCGTCATGCAGAGCAACTCCCGGCGCTGTTTAACGGCACGCCAATTGGTACGCGTATTCTGGCTTAACTATTAATGTGCTGGATGGCGGCTTCGCCTTATCCGGCCTACGTGGGTTTTGTAGGCCCGGTAAGCGCAGCGCCACCGGGCAAAAATATCATATTAAGGAAATTCGTTATGGCACTTTGGGGTGGGCGTTTTACACAGGCAGCAGATCAGCGGTTCAAACAGTTCAACGACTCGTTGCGTTTTGACTACCGCCTGGCAGAACAGGATATTGTTGGCTCTGTGGCCTGGTCCAAAGCGTTGGTAACGGTCGGTGTACTGACTGCTGATGAACAGCTGCGGTTGGAAGAAGCGCTGAATAATCTGCTGGAAGAGGTTCGCGCGAATCCTCAGCAGATTCTGCAAAGCGATGCCGAAGATATTCACAGTTGGGTGGAAGGTAAGCTGATTGATAAAGTCGGCCAGCTTGGTAAAAAACTGCATACCGGACGTAGCCGTAACGACCAGGTCGCGACCGATCTCAAGCTGTGGTGCAAAGACACGGTTATCGAATTACTATCGGCCAATCGTCAGTTGCAAACTGCGCTGGTGGTGACGGCGGAGAATAACCAGGACGCCGTCATGCCGGGTTACACCCACCTGCAACGTGCGCAGCCGGTGACGTTTGCTCACTGGTGTCTGGCCTATGTTGAAATGTTGGCGCGTGACGAGAGCCGCCTGCAGGATGCGCTCAAACGCCTGGACGTCAGTCCGTTAGGCTGCGGCGCGCTGGCGGGTACGGCGTATGAAATCGATCGCGAGCAGCTGGCGGGTTGGTTGGGCTTTGCCTCGGCTACGCGCAACAGTCTGGACAGCGTTTCTGACCGTGACCACGTGCTGGAGTTACTCTCAGACGCCTCTATCGGCATGGTACACCTGTCGCGTTTTGCTGAAGACCTGATTTTCTTTAACACCGGCGAAGCGGGCTTTGTCGAGCTGTCCGATCGTGTGACTTCGGGTTCATCTCTGATGCCGCAGAAGAAAAATCCGGATGCGCTGGAGCTGATCCGTGGCAAATGCGGTCGCGTGCAGGGTGCGTTGACCGGCATGATGATGACGTTAAAAGGCCTCCCGCTGGCATACAACAAAGATATGCAGGAAGACAAAGAAGGGCTGTTCGACGCGCTCGACACCTGGCTGGACTGTCTGCATATGGCCGCGCTGGTGCTGGATGGCATCCAGGTGAAACGTCCGCGTTGCCAGGAAGCGGCGCAGCAGGGCTATGCTAACGCCACTGAACTGGCGGATTATCTGGTGGCGAAAGGTGTCCCGTTCCGCGAAGCGCACCATATCGTAGGTGAAACGGTGGTCGAGGCGATTCGACAGGGCAAACCGCTGGAGGCGCTGTCGCTTGCCGACTTACAGAAGTTCAGCCAGGTGATTGGCGATGACGTTTACCCGATCCTCTCGTTGCAATCGTGCCTGGACAAGCGTGCGGCGAAAGGCGGCGTGTCACCCCAGCAGGTTGCACAGGCGATCGACTACGCGAAGGCACGTCTGGCATAAATTGATGGGTAATCATTCGAGCCTGGCGTCACGCCGGGCTTTTTTATGCAAAAAAAATGCGGACACAAGGTCCGCAAAAGTTCACGTTGGCTTTAGTTATTTCGAGTATGAGAGAAACTCTCAAAACGGACAGTAGCTTCAAGGGTTAAAGGGGTACCGTTCCGTTTCTGTGGTGCATTATTAAACAGAAAGCTTGATAGGGATAATCGTTCGTTGCTATGCTACCTATCGCTACGAACTATCGTGGCGATGGAGGATGAATAATGAATATTCGTGATCTTGAATACCTGGTAGCGCTAGCCGAACATCGTCACTTCCGACGAGCGGCAGACTCCTGTCACGTTAGCCAACCAACGCTGAGCGGGCAGATCCGCAAGCTGGAAGATGAGCTTGGCGTCATGTTGTTGGAGCGTACGAGTCGCAAGGTGCTGTTCACCCAGGCTGGTTTGCTGCTGGTGGATCAGGCGCGCACCGTGCTGCGCGAGGTCAAAGTGCTCAAGGAGATGGCAAGCCAACAAGGCGAGACAATGTCTGGCCCGCTGCATATTGGTTTGATCCCAACGGTGGGGCCATACCTGCTGCCGCATATTATTCCGATGTTGCACCAGACCTTCCCAAAACTGGAAATGTATCTTCATGAGGCGCAGACACATCAGCTGTTAGCGCAACTGGATAGCGGCAAGCTTGACTGCGTCATTCTGGCGCTGGTGAAAGAGAGTGAGGCGTTCATCGAAGTACCGCTATTTGATGAGCCTATGCTGCTGGCGATCTATGAAGATCATCCGTGGGCAAACCGTGACTGTGTACCGATGTCCGATCTGGCGGGTGAAAAACTGCTGATGCTGGAAGATGGCCACTGCCTGCGCGATCAGGCAATGGGCTTCTGCTTTGAAGCGGGTGCTGATGAAGATACCCATTTTCGGGCAACCAGTCTGGAAACGCTGCGTAACATGGTGGCGGCAGGAAGCGGTATTACCTTACTGCCTGCGCTGGCTGTTCCGCCGGAGCGTAAGCGTGATGGTGTCGTTTATCTGCCATGCATTAAACCCGAACCGCGTCGTACGATTGGTCTGGTGTACCGTCCTGGTTCGCCGCTGCGCAGCCGTTATGAACAGTTGGCAGAGGCCATCCGTGGATCAATGGATGGCCATTTCGACAGTGCGTTAAAACAGGCGGTTTAAGCCATTTAGCGCTGCTACCCGATAGGCTTCTGCCATGGTTGGGTAGTTAAAGGTGGTGTTAACGAAGTACTCGATAGTGTTACCACCACCTTTTTGCTCCATTATCGCTTGTCCGATGTGAATAATTTCGGCCGCGCGCTCCCCAAAGCAGTGGATCCCCAGAATCTCTTTGGTTTCGCGATGGAACAGGATCTTCAGCGTTCCGACACTCATACCCACGATTTGCGCACGTGCCAGATGCTTAAACTGGGCGCGGCCAACCTCGTATGGAACTTTCATTGCCGTGAGTTGCTGTTCGGTTTTACCAACGGAGCTGATTTCTGGAATGGTATAAATTCCGGTCGGAATATCTTCAATCAGATGCGCGGTCGCTTCGCCTTTTACCAACGCCTGGGCGGCAATGCGTCCCTGGTCGTAGGCCGCCGATGCCAGGCTCGGATAACCGATCACATCCCCTACGGCATACACATGCGGCAGCGCCGTCTGGTACATGCTATTCACTTTGAGCTGCCCACGGCTGTCGGTTTTCAGACCAATGTTTTCCAGCGCCAGCGAATCGGTATTACCGGTACGGCCATTGGCGTACAACAGGCAGTCTGCCTTCAGTTTCTTACCGGATTTCAGGTGCATGATGACGCCGTCATCGCAGCCTTCAATCTTCTCATACTCTTCGTTGTGGCGAATGACCACACCGCTGTTCCAGAAGTGGTAAGAGAGCGAGTCGGACATCTCTTGATCGAGGAATGCCAGCAGACGATCGCGGGTGTTGATTAAATCAACTTTGACGTCCATTCCACGGAAGATCGACGCATATTCACAGCCAATGACCCCCGCGCCATAAATCAGTACATGGCGGGGTTCGTGGTGCAGGCTCAGGATAGAGTCGCTGTCGTAAACCCGGGGATGCGAAAAGTCGACATCAACAGGGCGATAAGGACGCGAACCGCAGGCAATAACAAACTTATCCGCAGTCAGCGTTTCCACCGTACCGTCGTGACATTCCAGGGCGATCGTGTGTTCATCAACAAAACGGGCATTCCCCTGCAAAATTTCGCAGTGATTGCGCTCGTAAAATCCTTGCCGCATACGCGTTTGCTGATTAATAACGTTATCAGCGTGGTTGAGAATATCGGCAAAAGAAGAACGAAGGAGTCGGGAGTGGTCGCTGTACAGTGGGTTCTGATTGAATTCAATAATGCGGCTGACGGCGTGGCGGAGGGCTTTCGACGGGATGGTGCCCCAGTGGGTACAGCCTCCGCCGACGTTATGATAGCGCTCAATCACCGCGACGCGCGCTCCTTGCTTAACCAGACCCATTGCAGCGCCTTCGCCGCCGGGACCGGAACCTATTACTATTGCATCGTAATCGTAGGAATGTGACATGGTCAGGCTTACCTGTTCTTATACATAAAAGCAACAGAATAGTAACATCGTTGTCAGGATAACCCAATTATCGTTGTGCTTTTTTGCGAAGTCGAAGCACAAACTGCGCGTAAACAATCATTCACAAAGCCATGCCAACCGCCTAATCTCTGGTATAGTGCCAGCAAGGTATGTGGAAGGATTCAGACATCGTGATGGGCGTTAGAGCGCAACAAAAAGAAAAAACCCGGCGTTCGCTGGTAGAAGCCGCATTTAGTCAACTGAGCGCTGAGCGTAGTTTTGCCAGCCTCAGTTTACGCGAAGTTGCTCGTGAAGCGGGCATTGCGCCAACCTCGTTTTATCGCCATTTCCGCGATGTGGATGAACTCGGCCTGACGATGGTGGACGAAAGCGGTCTGATGCTGCGTCAATTGATGCGCCAGGCGCGCCAGCGTATCGCGAAGGGCGGGAGTGTGATCCGCACCTCGGTCTCAACATTTATGGAGTTCATCGGCAACAATCCCAACGCCTTCCGTTTATTATTGCGCGAGCGTTCGGGGACATCCGCAGCATTTCGTGCAGCGGTCGCACGTGAAATTCAGCACTTCATTGCGGAACTTGCGGACTATCTGGAACTCGAAAACCATATGCCTCGTGCGTTTACTGAAGCGCAAGCCGAAGCCATGGTAACCATTGTTTTCAGCGCCGGGGCAGAAGCACTGGATGTTGGCGCTGAACAGCGTCGACAGCTAGAAGAGCGGCTGGTATTGCAACTGCGCATGATCGCGAAAGGCGCATTTTATTGGTACCGCCGTGAACAAGAGAAGATGACGCACCACTCCGAGTAACGAGAAGGACAAGCAATGAAACAGTCAGGTCAAGATAAAGGTACGCTGCTGCTGGCGCTGGTTGCTGGCTTATCGATCAATGGTACATTTGCGGCGCTGTTTAGCTCCATTGTGCCATTCTCCGTATTCCCGATTATTTCGCTGGTGCTGACGGTTTATTGTCTGCATCAACGCTATCAGAACCGCACCATGCCTGTGGGATTGCCGGGCCTGGCCGCCGCCTGTTTTATTCTCGGTGTTCTGCTGTACAGCACCGTGGTACGCGCTGAATATCCGGATATTGGCTCTAACTTCTTCCCGGCGGTGCTGTCGGTGATTCTGGTGTTCTGGATCGGCTTTAAAGTGCGTAACCGTAAACAGGAAATTGTGGAGTAATAGTTGTCGGTGTAGGCCGGATAAGGCAAAGCCGCTATCCGGCAATCTGAACCGGTAGTGCTTATCCGGCCTCCGTTCAGTCTTACTTCTTCGTTAACAGTACTCCGCACTCCATATGGTGCGTATATGGGAACTGATCGAATAGCGCCAGACGTGAAACATTGTGCGTCTGGCTTAACGTTTCCAGGTTCTTACACAGCGTCTCCGGATTGCAGGAGATGTACAGAATGCGCGGGTACGCCTGCACCATTTTCTCCGTTTCGCTGTCCAGACCGCTGCGCGGTGGGTCAACGAAGATAGTTTCACACTGGTAACTCTTCAGATCGATTCCCTGCAAACGGTTGAACTCGCGAACACCGTTCATCGCCTGTGTAAACTCTTCGGCCGCCATGCGGATAATTTGTACGTTATCAATATGGTTAGCCGCGATGTTGTACTGTGCAGCAGCCACGGACGGTTTGGCGATTTCAGTGGCCAGTACGCGGTTGAAGTTTTGCGCCAGGGCTAACGAGAAATTGCCATTGCCGCAATACAGCTCCAGCAGGTCGCCTTTTGAGCCCCTGGTGACATCAATCGCCCACTCTAACATCTGAATATTCATGGCGGCGTTTGGCTGGGTGAAGCTGTTCTCAACCTGGCGGTAGATAATCTCTTTACCTGCAACCGGCAAGCGTTCGTCAATGTAGTCCTGGTCCAGCTCAATTTTGGTTTTGGTAGCCCGACCAATCAAATGCACGTTCAGGTTTTGCGCCCGCAGCGCATCTCGCAGCGCTTCGGCTTCCTTACGCCATTCATCATCCAGCTTTTTATGGTACAGCATCGAAACCACCGCCTGATCGCTCAGGGTTGTGAGGTAATCAATCTGAAACAGTTTGTGGCGCAGGACGTGGTTGTTGCGAACGCCGTCGATCATTGCCGTCATTAGCGTGTTGATGAGCTCGCTGGCAGCCGGGAAGCTGTCGACGCGAATACGGTTTTTGGTCTGGCTGTCGAACATGATGTGGTACAGGTCATCACCGTCATGCCACAGGCGGAATTCGGCGCGCATACGGTAATGGCTGACCGGTGAGCGAAACACTTCCGGAGCCTGTGCATAAAATGGCGTCATTAAGCTCTGCAGACGCACTACTTTCTCAGCTAACTGGGCGTCGTACTGTTCTGTCGGAAGGTGTTCGGGGGTCATGATGCGTCCTGAAAAATAAAAGTACGCGGGGATTGTAGGGATTGCTCAACAGATGTCCAGTCATTGATGATTTCCGATAATGTGATACGCGGTCTGGACACCAGGTTGTAACAAACTGTAGCATCCGTTTTCCGGTCCTGTGAGTTAAAAGGGAATCCAGTGTAAATCTGGAGCTGACGCGCAGCGGTAAGGAAGGTAAGAGATGAGCGCACCTGGTGCAGACACTGCGGATTGCCGCGGGAAGTCATCGTCTCTTTAAGTCGCCTCCAAGCCCGAAGACCTGCCGGCTAACGTCGCATCTGGTTTTCATCATCGCGTACTATCGGTGGGACCTGCGGCATCCTTCTTAAATTGTGGATGCTTTACAATGATCAAAAAATCATTGCTGTGCACGGCGCTGTCCGTCACGGCATTTTCTGGTTGGGCACAGGACACTCGCCCGGATACTCTCGTCGTCACTGCCAACCGTTTTCAGCAGCCTCGTAGCGCAGTACTCGCTCCTATTACCGTTGTTACGCGTCAGGATATCGATCGCTGGCAATCTACCTCCGTGAATGATGTGCTTCGTCGCCTGCCTGGCGTCGATATCGCTCAATACGGTGGTATGGGACAAAACTCGTCTATCTCTATTCGCGGCACCAACGCCAGCCATGTTCTGGTGCTGATTGACGGCGTGCGCCTGAACCTGGCAGGGGTTAGCGGCGCAGCCGATCTCAGCCAGTTCCCGGTCTCGTTAGTGCAGCGTATCGAATACATTCGAGGGCCGCGTTCGGCGGTTTATGGTTCTGATGCGATTGGCGGCGTGGTGAATATCATTACCACGCGCGAAAAGCCCGGGACGGAACTGACAGCCGGTGTGGGGAGCAATGGGTATCAGAATTACGATGTCTCAACCCAACAACAGCTCGGCGAAAATACGCGCGTCACGCTGATGGGCGATTATGCCTATACCAAAGGCTTTGATGTCGTAGCATATGGCAGCACCGGCTCTCAGGCTCAGCCCGACAAAGACGGCTTCTTAAGTAAGACGCTGTATGGCGCGCTGGAACACAACTTTTCTGACACCTGGAGTGGGTTTGTTCGCGGTTATGGTTATGATAACCGCACGAATTACGACTCATATTACTCTCCTGGCTCGCCGCTAGTGGATACCCGAAAACTCTACAGCCAGAGCTGGGATGCCGGGCTGCGCTTCAATGGTGAGTTGATTCAGTCGCAGCTGGTTTCGAGCTATAGCCATAGCAAAGACTACAACTATGATCCGGATTATGGCCGCTATGATTCCTCGGCCACGCTGGATGAGATGAAGCAATATAATGTGCAGTGGTCAAACAGCATAGTGGTTGGTCATGGTAATGTGGGCGCTGGTGTCGACTGGCAAAAGCAAACTACGGAGCCTGGCACCGGGTATGTCACGGACGGTTACGACCAGCGAAATACCGGCCTCTACTTGACGGGATTACAGCAACTGGGTGATTTCACTTTCGAAGGTGCTGCGCGCAGTGATGACAATTCCCAATTTGGGCGGCATGGCACATGGCAAACCAGCGCCGGATGGGAGTTTGTCGAAGGCTATCGTTTTATTGCATCCTACGGCACCTCTTACAAGGCACCTAATCTGGGACAACTGTATGGCATGTACGGAAATTCACACCTAGATCCTGAAGAGAGCAAACAGTGGGAAGGGGCGTTTGAAGGGCTAACGGCGGATGTGAACTGGCGTTTGTCAGGATATCGTAACGATATCGATAACATGATCGATTACAACCCCCACACCAAAAAATACTATAACGCAGGCAAAGTACGTATTAAAGGTGTTGAGGCTACAGCGAACTTCGACACTGGGCCGTTGGCGCACACGCTGAGCTACGATTACGTTGACGCACGCAATGCCATTACCGATAAACCGCTGGCGCGTCGTTCAAAGCAGCAAGTGAAGTATCAGCTTGACTGGCAGGTTTACGATTTTGACTGGGGTTTAACGTATCAGTATTTAGGAACGCGATACGACACGGACTTCGTCAGCAATCAGCCGGTAAAAATGGGTGGAGTAAGCGTGTGGGATCTGACAGTGGCATATCCAATCACCTCACAGCTGACTGTTCGTGGTAAAATCGCCAACCTGTTCGATAAAGATTACGAGACAGTTTATGGCTACGCAACTGCAGGGCGGGAATACACCTTGTCTGGCAGCTACACCTTCTGATCCACGTCCCACCGTGCTGGTGTTTGATTCCGGCGTCGGTGGGTTGTCGGTCTACAATGAGATCCGCAGTCTCCTGCCGGATCTCCACTATATATACGCTTTTGATAACGTCGCCTTTCCTTATGGTGAGAAGAGCGAGGAATTTATTGTCGAGCGTGTTGTTGAGATTGTGACTGCTGTCCAGCAGCGCTATCCCCTCTCTCTTGCGGTCATCGCGTGTAATACTGCAAGCACCGTGTCGCTTCCTGCGTTACGTGAGAAGTTTGCCTTCCCGGTTGTGGGCGTGGTGCCTGCGATTAAACCGGCGGCGCGACTCACGGCGAATGGCGTAGTGGGGCTGCTGGCTACGCGTGCAACGGTGAAGCGCTCGTATACCCATGAGCTGATTGCGCGGTTTGCTAACGAATGCCAAATTGCAATGTTGGGTTCTGCTGAGCTGGTGGAACTGGCGGAAGCGAAGCTGCACGGTGAAACAGTTTCTCTGGAAGATCTGCGGCGTATTCTGCGTCCGTGGCTGCGGATGTCGGAACCACCCGATACGGTAGTGCTCGGGTGCACTCATTTCCCTCTATTACAGGAAGAGCTTTTACAGGTCCTGCCCGAGGGGACGCGGCTGGTGGATTCTGGTGCCGCGATTGCGCGCCGCACGGCCTGGTTATTAGAACATGAAGCGCCAGATGCGAAATCAACCGATGAGAACGTTGCATTTTGTATGGCAATGACGACAGAAGCCGAACAACTATTGCCCGTGCTACAGCGCTATGGCTTTAAAACGCTCGAAAAACTGTCAGTTTAAGTGGTTTTGATGAAAAAATACGCACTCGGAAGATTATTTTAAATTTCCCCTTGTCAGCCTGAAATAA